>OGYV01002832.1_pt1 | contig 10718 bp, 7 predicted proteins | sample 1576651 | NCBI WGS metagenome assembly OGYV01 (sample SAMEA3541570, study PRJEB24748) | human gut metagenome | biome: human gut; feature: human-associated habitat; material: faeces | place: China | collected 2012
TGAGACAAGGCTGATGGAAGAAATCTGCTATCAGCGGCGCACAGAAAAAGAGCACCACATACATGGTAAGACTCACCAGGACATTAAACCAGAACACCGAGTTATAATCGTTGTCGGTGGGTTTCCTGATATTCACCAGTGCCTGGGTAAACCCGCTACTCTGCAGATTGCCCGCTATCAGGGTGAATATGGTAAGGATGCCGATGATACCATAATCGGCTGGCGACAACAAACGCGCCAAGAAGATGCCAAAGAGGATATTGAGTACCTGGGTAGAGCCACTGTTCATCGCTCCCCAGAACAATCCCTTGGCGGTTTTTTCCTTTAAAGATTCTGCCATCGTTTCTATCTGATAAATATGGAATATTACTTGTTTTTACTTTTTAGAATGCAAAAGTAGCATAAATAGTTTGAAGTTCAAAACTTTTTGCTTACTTTTGCAGCCGTAAAACAGAAAAAAGTATGGATATTAAGAACATCAAGAAGGAATGGAACGCCACAATACTCGATATATTGAAGGCTTTCATCGAAATCTGCAACAAGTATCACCTCAGATATTACTGTTGTGCCGGCACCGCCATCGGAGCCGCCCGTCACCACGGAATGATTCCCTGGGACGATGACATCGACGTACTGATGCCACGCCCCGACTACGACCGTCTGCTCGAAATCGCCAAGCATGAAGACTTTGGCAAATACGAGGTAGTAACTCCCTACAACAACGAGTCATACCCTCTGTATTTCTCCAAACTCGTGAATCGCGAAACCACCCTTATCGAGGAGAAGGAGCGTCCCTGCATCATCGGTCTTTACGTAGATATCTTCCCTCTTGATGCCACCGACGATGACCTGAAAACGGCAAAGGCGCTGTATCGCAAATACTCTAAGACCATCAACCGTCTGAATGCCGTAACCACCCACAGTACTTTCTTTGAGTACATCTCCCTGCTCCTGCACAAGGAAACCTGGGGCCGCTTTGCCATCAAGACGATCGCCTTCTTCTGCCGCAGCAAGATGCGCCACCGCCTCATCCAGCAGATGGACGAGATGAGTCACCGGTATGACTTCGATAAGGCGAAGAACGTACTGGTGAATACAGGTTCCTACCACTATAAGGAGATTTTCCCGAAGGAATGGCTCGGCAAGGGCAAGGAATTCCCGTTCGAGGATACCACCGTCTTGCTGCCGGAGCAGGCTGATACCTATCTGCGCCACTTCTTTGGCGACTATATGAAGTTTCCACCCGTAGAACAGAGAGTAGAGAAACACCTTCGCTACTATCTGAACATGGAAAAGCGGGAAACATGGGATGAGATTAAAAGAAAGCTTTAGCCTTCCCTCACTTCCTGCAAGGTATGTCCGAAACCTTCTTCTACATCAAAGAGCGGTTTCCAGCCTAAAGCCTTGAGCTTATCCGTACTGAAGGTTGCCTTGGTGATAGGCGTGGTATTGCCCTGCTGCGCATCCGCCTCAGGAATATCAAACACCACCTTTCTATCCGCTTTCCGGGCTATCAGCTCTGCCAGTTGGCGGATGGAAATATTCGATTCTGAATGAGCCACATTATAGGCATTTGCCTTCTCGCCATCCAGCAGGAGGCGCAAGATGGCATGGGCGGCATCTACTACATAAAGCCAGGAGCGGAAAGCCTCACCCTTACTCTTCAGGACGATATCCTCACCCTTCAGAACATTGCGGATAAACTGGGCATACACCCTATTGTCACTCTCTGTAAAGCCCGGACCGTAGGTATGACTCAGTCTGGCTATCACCACATCGGCATCATACTCTGCTCCGTATGCCATGCAGAGTGTTTCGGCAGCACGTTTGGAAGATGGATAGCAGGCACGCACCGATGCACAATCCACATAGCCGCTACTCTTCTCGGTAAATTCAGAGCCATCGCCCTCGCCATAGATTTCACCCGAAGAGATATAAACCATGCGCTGCATACGGTGACTCAATCCATATTCCAACAGGTTGGATACGCCGTTGATGTTTGCCTTCATCACCTCTACAGGGTTCTGCTTAAAGAAGTTAGGACTCGCATTGCTGGCTGCATCGATAATGTAATCAGCGCCCTCAGCCAACTCATTATAGACTGGTTCCCCTATCATCCTGTCGATGCTCTTGATGACAGGCTGGATAACGTCTATCTCTGCAAAGAAGAAAGATTCATCCTCCCAATAGGCAGCAAACTTCTGTCGGGCACGTTCCTTGTTTCTTCCGGCTGCTATCACCTTGTAGCACCGGGCAGGATTCTGCATCAGCACATCAACCACACAGCCTCCTACCAATCCTGTAGCACCAGCCACAAGAATGGTCTTGCCATGCAGACGCCCCAATTCCAAACCTTCCCGGAAAAGGCGCGCAATATCTTCCTTATATGGTGAATTTCCTATCATAACATGTTTTATTTTAACCAAGCCTCAGGCTGAACCTTCATCAGTGCCTTCAGTATCTCCAGATCCTCAACGGTGGTTATCTTGATGTTCTTCTCTGAACCAGGCACGATATGCATCTGTCTGCCTCCCAGTTCTGCCATCAGGGTACAGGATGCCACCGAATTGGTGATGCCCTTCTCCTTAGCCTCTTCGTGGGCTGCTATCAGATTGCCCAAACGGAAGGTCTGGGGTGTCTGGGTACGGATCAGTTTGTCGCGCGGAATACTGGTATTGGTCGTGAAACCATCTTCGCTCTCCAGGATAGCCTCTCTACATTTGATACCCGTAATGGCATAGCCATACTTCTGGCAGATGGCGATATTGGATGAGATGATGTCTTGCGACAAGAGTGGGCGCACGGCATCATGCACCAGCACCAGGTCGTCATCACCGCATCCCGCCTCTTTCAAGCCATAGATACCATTGCGGATCGACTCCTGACCATTGCTTCCGCCAGGGAATATCCATTTCAGCTTGGTAATGCAGAACTGGTTGGCATACGACTGCAGTACCGTTTCCCAACCTGCCAGACATACCACAGCAATACCCTGAATATCAGGATGCTTCTGAAAAGCCATCATCGTATGGATGATGATAGGACAGTTGTCTACATGCATAAACTGCTTTGGGATGTCCTGTCCCATTCTATTGCCAGAACCTCCGGCTATGATCAATGCATAGTTCATATTCTCTATCTTTAAATTGATTATTTCTGAATGATTCTCCCCGGATTCCCTACCACGGTAGCCCCGTCGGGAATATCCTGGAATACCACGGCACCGGCGCCTATCGTCACGTGGTTGCCGATATGGATGCCGCCGAATACCGTGGCGCCGGTATAAATCTTCACGTCATTTCCGATGGTAGGTCTGCCGCCCTTGCCGTTGCCCAGCGTCACCATCTGCAGACAGTAGAAGTCATCACCTATACTTTCTGCGTTGAGATAGGTGGCATAGCTGTGCTCCAGATGCGCACCCTTCCCGATATGCGGGCACCAGATGGTCATCGTACGCTCGGGAGGCAACAGCCAGCTGATGAAAACCGAACGGTATTCGCCCATGCGGTAATAAAACAGATTGCGGAAACTCCTTTCGCGGGTGCATGCCTTAATCAGGTTGAGCACCGTAGGCTTCCTGTCCTGCACCTTCAGCAGGTCGGCATCTATCTCCTTCTTATGGAGCAGATACAGAGCGATATGCGGCAACATGCGCACCGCCGAAGCTGACAATATGATGGTTTGTACTATCGGATTCATGACTTTAAATCTTATTTTTATCTTTGCAAAGATACAAAAAATAAAGCAACTAGCATGCTTTTATCCGAAAACAATTGTTCTTTTCACTAAAAATAAGATAATAGAACAGGGTTTGTAGATTTTTAGTCGGTTTTATTGCTAAATAATGTGAATTAAATAGCTTTCCATATAACTTTTCCGTACCTTTGCACAAAGTTATATATAACGATATTTTAGAAGAGGATAAAAAAGAACATCATGAAGAGGATATTGATTGTAGAAGACGATTTGGCATTCGGAACAATGATACAGAATTGGCTCAAAAAGAAAGGATTCGATGTAGAAAGGGTAACATCCGTAGGCGCTGCCATCAAAGCGATAGGAGCCGGCGATGCATTCCATCTGGTTCTTTCCGACCTGCGCCTGCCCGACCACGACGGACTGGTATTGCTCCAGCATATCAGAAAGACCGATGCCCACCTGCCTTTTATCGTAATGACTAGCTATGCAGAGGTTCAGAATGCTGTATGTGCCATGAAATCGGGTGCTACCGATTACGTGGCTAAACCCTTCCATCCCGAAATCCTCTTAGAGAAAATCCGTGAGGCTATCCAGTCGGCTGCTTCTGCGGTTTCTGCCCCTCAGCGTGCGGAATCTGCCGCCATGCAGGATGCACCCCAAGAAGAGCAACAGGGCGCTACGGAGATGCCTAAATATATAAAAGGTGAAAGCGAGGCTTCCAAACAGCTCTACGAGTTCGTTTCGCTCGTTGCCCCAACCCCGATGTCAGTGCTCATTCTCGGAGCCAGCGGCACCGGAAAGGAATATGTGGCGCGCAGCATCCACGAACAGAGTCTGCGCAAGGACAAGCCTTTCTATGCCATCGACTGCGGCGCCATCCCTAAGGAGGTGGCGGCATCTGAATTCTTCGGATATAAGAAGGGTGCCTTTACCGGAGCCGAACAGGATAAGAAGGGTGCCTTCGAGATAGCTAACGGCGGAACGGTTTTCCTCGATGAGATGGGAAACCTCAACTACGAAGTACAGGTGCAGCTCCTCAGAGCCTTGCAAGAGAGGAAAATCCGTCCGCTGGGCAGCACGCAGGAGATTGATGTGGATATCCGACTCATCTGTGCCACCAACGAGAATCTGGCGCAGGCGGTAGCCGAAGGCAAGTTCAGAGAGGACCTCTATCACCGCATCAACGAGTTTACCATCTACATGCCTGCCCTCAAGGACAGAGGTGCCGACATCTTCCTCTTTGCCAACCTCTTTATCAAGCACGCCAACCAGGAACTGGGCAAGAATGTGCTCGGACTGGATGCCAAAGCCTCCGAAATCATTGCCTCATACGACTGGCCGGGCAACCTGCGCGAACTGAACAATGTGATGAAGCGCGCCACCCTGCTCACCCGTGGCAAGTATATCGGTGCCCAGGAACTGGAGAAGACGATGGCACAGACCTCCCCAGCCCGACCAATCAATATGCAGCTGCACAGCAAACAGTCGGAACAGGAAAGCATCGCCGCTGCCCTGAGAGCCACCCACGGCAACAAGAGCAAGGCTGCCCAACTGCTTGCCATCGACCGCAAGACTCTCTACAACAAAATGAAAAAATACGGCATGGAGTAAAACATTCCCCAATATATTCCACACTATATTGGGGAATGTTTCTACACTTTTTCCCCACTTTCCCCACACCCCATTTCTGGCACAGAGCACCATCTCGTCTGATTATCAGACACTTAACCAACTCATCAATTTTTGGCACGCCTATTGTGATATTATTTAGCGAACTCGCAAATGAGTTTCAGCAAGAGAATTAATAAACAAATAATATTCACAATTAAAAAACAAAAGAATTATGAAAAAGTTAGTATTTGCAGTTATCGCAGCAGTAGCAATGGTATCAGTTAGCAATGTATTTGCAGGTAACAGAATGGTAAGCGTTGCAGGTTCAGAACCAGTAGACACAGTAGCTCCAGCCGACACAACAGCAACACCTGTTGAGGCACCAGCAGCAACAGTGGATTCAACCGTAGCAAAGTAAATCCACCTTCAGAAAATAGTAATTACGCGTCGCTTTCAATGAAACAGGAGATAGATGACCAGATTTTGGCATTTATCTCCTGTTTTCGTTGGTTTATATCGCATTTTTGATTAACTTTGCACGCAAAGAGCAAAAAGACTCAAAACATTAAAAGATAAGAAGATGCAGCAAACAAACGTTCCTTTCAAGGTAGCCCTGGGTTACATCATCGTCGCCATCGTACTGATTCTGGCGATAGGGCTGGTATATCGCAACACCACAACCGTGCTCGCTATCAACCAGGCAACCCGCGACTATATCGAAAAGCGACAGGCAGCCGACAGCACCATGTCCAACCTGCTCAAGGAGGAACAGACCAATCTGCAGCAGCTTACCCGCGCCATGCAGGGCAAGTCATCCCACAACTATCTGCACGAGAAGATGAACAGCCTCAACAGTGGCGAAGATTCCGTTGTCGTGCATTCCAAGGCACCCAAGACTCATGTGGCAAAGAACACCACCGTAGAGGTGATGAAAACCCGCAAGGGCTTCTTCCGCCGCCTTGCCGATGCCTTCAAGAAGGAACATGCAGAAACGCTCAGCATCAGACGCGACAGTAACCAGGCTGTCACCGATACCCTCTCTACCCCGGTCAACTTAGCCGGAAACGTAGCCAATATTCTGGAACAGATTGACCGCAAGGAGAAGCAGTCTACACGCGATAACCACGAAGCCATCAACCGCGAGGTGAGAGACCTGCAGATAACTAATGCCCGCCTCGCCCTGCGCTCCTCCCAGCAGCTCAACGATATCCACCAGCGCGAACGTCAGGCGATGCAGCAGGCTATCAACCAGGCGATGCAGGCGCGCCAGAATCTGCTCTGGCAGATAGGTCTGCTTGCCATCGTAGCCATCACAGCCGCCGTCATCCTCGTCTATTACATCTACCGCGATACGCAGAAGGAACGTATCTACCGCGAGAATCTCGAAGAGGCTAACGAGGAAATCAGGCGCATCATGAACCAGCGCGAGCGCCTGCTCCTCACCATCACCCACGACATCAAAGCTCCGGCTGCCAGCATCTCGGGCTTCATCGACCTGATGAAGGATTATGTCGACAACCCGCAGGGTATCTCCTGCCTCAACAGCATCAAGGGTTCTGCCACCCATCTCTCCCGGCTCGTTGCCGCCCTGCTCGATTATCACCAGTTGGAAAACGGACTGATGAAGCTGAACCCTGTAGATTTCTCGCCTGCCGACATGTTCCGCCAGTGTGCCGGAGAGATGCAGATCCTGAGCCAGGAGAAGGGATTGGAACTGCATCTGGAGCTCGATGGCATCAGCAGTCCGAAGACCTACTACCGTGCCGATGCCTTCCGTATCCGTCAGATACTCAACAACCTGGTAAGCAATGCCATCAAGTATACCGATAAGGGCAGCGTCACCATCCAGGCAGCCATCAGTCCCCAGCACCTCCTCACCTTCTCGGTAAGGGATACCGGCAAGGGCATGACCACCGAAGAGCGCCAGAAGGTATTCCAGGCGTTCACCCGCCTGAAGAGTGCTCAGGGCATCGAGGGCACCGGTCTCGGGCTGAACATCACCCAGGAACTGGTCAATCTGCTTCAGGGCACCCTGCGTCTGGAATCCGTCAAGGACAAGGGCAGCACCTTCACCGTCACCATTCCGCTTGCCTTAGGTACCGCTCCTGCAGCAGAAGAGGCAGAAGAGCAGAAGCCCCTCGCCCCAGCCAAGCCCCATTTCGAAAGCCACAAGATACTGCTGCTCGATGACGACCCGTTGCAGCTCCGTCTGCTTCAGGAGATGCTGAAGAAGCTGGTAGGCGACAGTTGGCAAGTCTTTGCCTGTCTGCATGTAGCCGAGGCGCTCACCGTGCTCCACAACGAGCATCCTGCGCTGATGATGATGGATATCGAAATGCCCGAGATGAACGGCATCAGGATGATTCAGCACATCAACCACAGTCACATGAAGGTAGTAGCGATGACTGCCCACGATGCCAGCATCATCAGAGAGTTGAAAGAAGCCGGTTTCGACGATTGCCTCTTCAAGCCGTTCAGCACAGAGAAGCTGAAAGAAATCCTCGGATTGGAGGATGCAGCATCAGAAACAGAGGATATGGCAGAGAAAACATCATCAGAAGCAGAGGATATTACAGAGGAATCCAATAAGAAATCCCGCTTTGCACCCCTCCTGACCTTTGCAGAAGGCGATCCGGAGGCAGAAGCCGAGATACTCAGCACCGTCAAGCAGGAGTTGTCATCCCATCTCCAGAACCTCCAGCAGGCAACAGAAGGCGAGTTATCAATAGAAGCCATCGGCAAGACAGCCCACAAGCTCCTCCCTATCGCCACGATGATAGAGATGGAGACCCACCAGCACATCGCCGCCCTCGCTCCCGAGCATATCAGCGATCTGTCAGAATCTCAGATAAGAGCCTACACCCAGGCCATTATCGCCGACCTGAAGGGCTTTTAAAGGTAAAAAGGTAAAAAAGGCCTACCCCCGTTCGTCCCCGTTCCCAGCGATTCCATCGCTGGTCCCCGTAAAGTTAAAAGCCCCTGATGCAAGAACACACCAGGGGCTATTTTTCAAGACTTAAGGGGACCAGCGATGGAATCGCTGGGAACGGGGCCGCATTTTAGTTGATAGTTTATAGAGGGCTAACGCCGTCGAGCGAGGCTGCCCTATCAACTATTAACTATAAATTATTAACTAAACGAAAGGGGCTAAGCCTCTTTTTACCTTTTTACTTTTTTACAGCCCCTCTTATCACGAACCAGGCATGAACTGCAAGGGTGGGAAGAAGGCCGTAATGGGTGCGCATCACCTGAAAACGCTCCTTCAGGGAGGCTTTGTGGTTCTGCGTGGTCATGCCGCCATCCAGAAAATGGGTGAGGACGGCATGGACGTTGCGCAACGGGAGCTTGCGGCGAGATGACTCCCGCATGATACGGATGCACCAGTCTACATCTGCCGAATAACGGTAGTGCAGATCGTAATGAATCTCACGGGCTATGTCTGTGCGGGCATAGAATGACTGGTGGCATACCAGCATGCCCCAGATGAACGAACGCCACGTGAGCTTCTTGGGTGGGGCTAGACGGCGATGACGCAGGAAATGGCCCATCTCGTCCACAATATCGGTATCCCCGTAAAGTACGCCGGGCAGTAATTCGCCTTCGCCTACACAGCCTTCTACATATTCCAGCGTATCGGCTGTAGGAAAGGTGTCACCGGCATTCATGAACACCAGGTAATCGCCCGTAGCTCGGTCGATGCTCTTGTTCATGGCATCATAAAGTCCCTTGTCGGGCTCTGATATGACCACGATTTCGTGCGAACTCTCGCCTACTGCATTGCGATGCTGATATGCCTTCACCAGCTGGAGGGTGCGGTCGCGGGAACCGCCATCCATGATGATGTGCTCAATGTTGCAGTAGGTCTGGCGCTGCACGCTGTCGAGGGTACGCTGCAACTCCTTCTCGGCATTGTACGTACAGGTTACGACGGTGAACTTAATCATAACTTATAGTTTTTGTAGGCCATCGCCTCGTTATAAACTTCAATATATTTCAATGCTACTGCATGCTGCGAATAGTTCTGTGCTACCTTCTGCAGACATGCCTGCTTCAGAGCCGCCCTGTCGGCCTCTTCGAGCACCCAGTGGATGCCACTCGCCAGGTCTTCGGTATCGCGGTAGTTAGCTACGTAGCCGTTCTGCTGATGGTCTATCATCTCCGGTATACCTCCTACCCTGAAACCGATGCTCGGCACGCCGCACGCCATCGACTCCATGATGGTGTTAGGGAGGTTATCTTCGAGCGATGGCAGCACAAAGGCATCTGCAGAATTGTAGATTGCCACAATCTGCTTCTCATCGCTGACATAGCCGAGCGAATAGGACGGCAGGGTGAGGTTTACTTCCTCGGAATGGCCGCCCAGGATGGCGATGGCGGTATTCTCCTTCATCTCGGGATAGCGCGCTACCAGCCGGTCGATGGCTTCGATGAAATAGCGCATGCCCTTGCGCTCGTCGGTTACGCGCTGGGATACGAAGAGGATGATATGCTTGTCGGCTGGCAAACCGGCACGCAGACGCGCCTCTGCCTGATCCTGAGGACAGAACACGTGGGTATCTATCGGATTCGGGATGTTGGTGATGCGCTGGCCAACGAAGAGACCGCTGCCCTTAGCCTGCCGTTCGAGCCAACGGCTACAGGTGACGAAGGAGATGGCGCCGCGATGGTAGAGTTCCTTCTTGCGGCGGAATATCTTTGCTGAGAGGTCGTTCTTGCTGCCTTTATTGGGGAGAAGCGGACAGTTGCCGCAGGCGGAGACATAGCGGTTGCAGCCACGGGCATAATGGCAGATGCCGGTAGCTGGCCAGAGATCGTGCATGGTCCATACCACCGGTTTGCCGCTGCGGATAATCTTGCGGATGTTCTTGAGTGAGAGCATGCCCTGGTTGATCCAGGAGAGATGGATGACATCTGCCTCCTGAAACTCGCGGAGCCTGGTGATATCGGTACCCGATGTTGCCATGTCTACCTCCCAGAGGCGCTGACGGGAGAAATGGAGATGCCAGAACACGCACCAGCGCTCCCACAGGAAGTTCCACTGCAACCTGAGCGAACGGGGCAGACTGACCACGGTGATGTCTTCTGTCTCCTTGTCGCGTACCAACATCTTTGCCTTAACGCCATTGTTGTTAAGGGCATCCATCAGGCGGTTGGCTGCTACTGCCGCTCCGCCTGTCTTTTCACTTGTATTTACTATGAGTACTCTCATCTGCGTATATTTTTGATACCGCAAAAAGCTGCGTATATTGATTGATACTGCAAAGATAGCACAAATCGGAGACAAAACAAAATAAAAAGGCATGTTTTTTTCGAGGAAATCGGAAAAGAGGAAACGGAAGGGGGAGAAAGGGACAATCGAGTAGGAGGAAAACGAAGCAGTTTTCTTCCTACTTTCGTTTTCCGACCTC
>OGYV01002838.1_pt1 | contig 10696 bp, 9 predicted proteins | sample 1576651 | NCBI WGS metagenome assembly OGYV01 (sample SAMEA3541570, study PRJEB24748) | human gut metagenome | biome: human gut; feature: human-associated habitat; material: faeces | place: China | collected 2012
ATTCACGCCGCCGGTCGGGATGAATTTGATCCCGCCGAACGGGCCCGAGAGCGCCTTCATGGCAGAAAGTCCGCCATAAACGCCAGCCGGGAAGAACTTCACAACGTTTAAACCCAGCTTCATTGCCGCCATAATTTCCGTCGGCGTCACGCAGCCGGGCGTCACGGCAACGCCGTTTTCCACGCACCAGCGGACGACTTCTTCGTCAAAGCCGGGGGATACGATAAATTTTGCGCCGCACTCGGTGGCTTTTTTACACTGTTCAAGCGTAATGACCGTTCCTGCGCCAACTAACATGTCGGGGCAGCTTTCCGCGACTGCCTTGATCGAGTCCGCCGCAGCAGCCGTGCGGAACGTGATTTCCATCACGTCCACGCCGCCGGCAAGCAAAGCCTTTGCCGTCGCGACCGCGTCCTTCGCGTCATCCAATACCACAACCGGCACAACAGCCGATGCAGCCAGTCTTTCAGAAACATTCATTTTGTCGACTCCCTACTTTCATTTGCGATGATTCCAATAAACATCCCATGCGTTTCCTGCAAACATCATCTCTCGCTCTTTCTCCGTACAGTCGGACAAAAGGAATTTTCCGTGTGCCACCAACTGCTGATAGTTTGCCGTCCCCAGCAGCCATGGAATATCTGTCCCCCATAACAATTTCTTTGCTCCCACGATCCCGCGTGCCAAGTCAAAATAGCGTTTCGTACTGGGAAATGGATATTCTTCTTCCTTCTGCACATGATACGGGAGCGCGGAAAGATCAAACCAAACATTTGGCAACGTACCCAAACGAATCTGCTCCAACCACGCAGACCAAAGCTCCGGGTTGCGCTCTGCAGCTCGCGAGGGCTGCCCCATGTGGCAAAGCACGATTTTCAATCCCGGATGACGCTTTGCGATGGACGCGATCTGATCTGTCTGATAAGAACCATCGCCTGGCCGACCGAGGTCAAACGAAACCGTTTTTCCACCTGCTTCCATGGCCTCCCAAAGCCATCTTAGCTCTGGTGCATCCAGCTGTACGCCGGGATAGACACCGTACAGGCCGCCCGCCTCAGAAAACTCAATTTTAATGTTTTTCCAAAGCGATCCTTCCAGCTTTTCGGCATAATACTGGCGCGCCGCGGGACTCCAAGGGTCAAAAAAAGCGGAGGCAGTAAACTGCTCCGGATAGTCCCGGCATGCTTGCAGTACATACTCGCTCCAGTCTCCATAGCATGGGCAAAGAATCAGGACAGCTTTATCCACCTGTGCCTGCCGCATCTCATGCAGCAGCATCTGCAATGTATGGCTGGTGTTTTCGTTGATCGCCGGCAGCACATCCTGTGCAATGCCGTCTCCTGCATCGATCCGGCCATATCCCGCGCCATGGGTATGGCCTTTTGGGCCATACCCATCAACGTTTGGGAAAATATGAACATGCGCGTCAATCAGCATAGCTTTTCCCGCTCAGTTCATGCTGCCCTTTACGCCCTGAACCAGTTGATCGATCACGTTGATTTCTTCGATCGTCGGTCTGTATCCGTCCTCAAACATGACCGAACCGTCCTGCGCATAGATCGGGCCCTCAAACACGGCAATCTCCTTGTTAATCAACTGCTCGCGCACTTCACCAAGCTTCGCCACGATCTCATCAGAGACTGTGTCGCCAAATGTTGCCTGCTTGATCAGGTTCAGTTCCATGCCGCCGCTGATGTTCACCGGTTCATATTCTCCGTCAATCGCCTGCTTCAGATACGGAATATAGCCGCTCCAATCCGTAATGCACGCAGACAGCCACGTCTGGGGATCCAGCTCATACGCATCAGAGTTGCAGCCGAAGCAGTGCACGCCACGGCTGCGGCAGATTTCCATCATCGTCTTGATGGAATCCTGGAACGGCGCAATGACATCACAACCGCTGTCGATCAACTGGTTCACAGATGTGGTCTGCAGGCCAGTATCCGCCCACGACCCGGTAAAGACCGCGGTAATATCAATCTCAGGCTTGATCGACTGCGCGCCAAGTGCAAACGCGTCGATGGCAACAATGACATCCGGGATCGGCAGAGAGCCAATGAAGCCGATCTTGTCCGTTGTCGAATACATGGCGGCCAGGACACCATTCAGATACCAGACATCCTGCACTTCTCCATGGATGATGGAAAAGTTTCCGCCGGCGTAATCCGTGATCGGGAGCGAATAGAACGCTACCTCAGGATGACGCAGCGCGACATTGTGCGAGTATTCGAGGAATCCAAACTGCGAGGGGAACAGAATGGTGCACCCCTGTGCAATCAGCTCCTCCATGACACCTTCGCTGTCAGAGGTTGTAGGGACGTTTTCCTTAATCACGACTTCAATGCCAAGCTCTTTCTCAACAAGTTCACCAAGCTGCACGAAATTCAGGTTGAAGCCATAGTCGTCTTTTGTTCCGCTCAGGATAATGCCAAGCTTCTTTGCCCCCGCACCGGGCTTGACGTCGCCCGTCTGTTCCGTCTGCGTCTGGGTGGGGTCAGCCGGCTTTGCGCATGCCACCAGCGTTGCCGCGAGCAGAACCAGCACCAACATCATTGCAACTACTTTTTTCATTGTTTTTCCTCCGTCCTTTTTCTTTAAGTAATAATTTTCAGTTGTTCCGGCATCGACGGCTTTTTGGACGTCGAAATAATTGCCAGAGCAACCAATGTAAACAGGTAGGGCATCATCAATGTCACATACATGGAAATGGGCACTTCGTGGATCTGGAAGAATATCTGCAGCGCCTGTGCCAGGCCGAACAGATACGCCGCAAGGTATGCTCGCTGCGGCTTCCACGAGCAGAGGATCACCAGAGAGGAGGCAATAATTCCCCGTCCGTTGATCATGTTGTTTGCCCAACTCATCGCATAGATCACGCTCATATGTGCCCCGCCGATTCCAGCCAGAACACCTGCAAAAATAACCGCTCCGTATTGCAGAACCACCGGGTTATACCCGTACGCTCTTGTGACATCAGGCCGTTCCCCCACAGAACAGAGCACCAGCCCCGTTCTTTTTTTTGTCAGGAACCACCAAGCTAACACCGGAAGTACATAAGCGATATACGTCAGAATATCCTGCTGAAAAAAGGCCGGCCCAATCACCGGAATCTTGCTCAGAACCGGAATGGCGAGGGAAAACGACTTTCCAAGGCTGACGCCGAGCTGCGATCTTCCAAAAAAGGTGGTCAGGCCCTGCGCAAAGAAAATCAGGATAAACCCGGTCGCCATCATGTTGCTTTTTCTGGAGATGGAAAGGAACGCCTGGATCAGCCCAATCAAGCCGCCTGCAATCGCTGCGCACAAAACAGCCAAAAACAGGCTTCCGCTCCCGGCTGCTACGGCAAAGCCTACACATGCGCCACAAAGCATGCTTCCTTCTACGCTCAGGCTGGTGATGCCGGTTCGTTGGCCAACCAAATCCCCAAGCAGCGCGTAAATGATGGGAGTTCCTGCGCTGACCATGCAAATGAGAATCGTTGTTAGTTCATTCATGCCTTTCTCTTTCCTCCCACCGTCATAATTGTCAGCAAAACGAGCATGATCAAAATCTGCATTGTCGCCGCCGGAAGCCCGGTGTTGATCTCCATGCCGTTACCGGCGAACCCGCCGATCAGTAAGGCGGACAGGATCAGCAAAAGCGGGTTGTTTCCAGCCATTCCTGCAGCAAGGAAGCCCATAAAGCCCATGGTCTCGCCCGCACTGATCCGCATACGGCCCTCGACGCCGACGACCATGACCGCGCCGGCAAGGCCGGCAAGTGCACCCGCGAACAAGAACACCCAGGTCTGTATTTTTCTCACTTGTATGCCTGCGTAACGTGCAGCCATCTGGTTTCCGCCGATCGTACGCACCGCAAACCCCACTCTTGTATGATAGATGATATACCAGGTCAAGCCTGCCATGGCAATCGCGACAAAGATACCGGCGTTCATTCTTGTTCCAAAAAAGGTGTGAAAACGCAGCTGGGGCGCAATTTCTACCGTCTGCGGGTAATTCCATCCATTTGGATCGCGAAGGCTGCCAAACAGCATGGCAGAGATCAGGTAGGTCGCAACATAGTTCATAAGGATTGTCGTCAGGATCTCGTTCATTGCAAGCTTCTGCTTCAGAAAAACACCGACGCCTGCATACAAAGCCCCGCAGATCATACCAACCAGCAGCATCAGCGGGATTCCGATAACACCGGGCAGATTTGCCAGCACTGTGCTTCCGGCAACAGCGGTTCCGAGAGCGGCAATCGCCATCTGGCCTTCTCCGCCTGCGTTGGCCAGGCCAACACGGGCCGGAATGCTTGCCGCAAGACCCGTCAGGATCAGATACGACGCACGGACAATTACTTCGCCAAAGCCGTAAGCCGAACCAAAAATAGATGTAATGATGGTCTGATACGCCACAAGCGGCGATTTGCCCTGCGACAGGAGCAGCCCGGCAAACGCGATCAGAGGAAACAGGACGCAGATCAGGATCCTAACTGCCAAGCTGTCTTGAAGTTGCAGCGGCTTCTTTTGTGCCTTATTCATGTGCGTTCTCTCCTTGAAGCATAATTTTTCCGATCTCATTCGGCGTACACGCGTCTACACAGTACGGTCCAAACGCAGTGTGAGAAGACAGGACCAGGATCCGGTCGCACATCGTGAACAGCTCCGAGATATCTTCGGAAATCAGGATCGTACCCACGCCCTGTTTTTTCAGCCGGAACAGTGTCTTGTGGACTGCGTGTACTGTGGCGATGTCCAGTCCCCGGCTTGGATAACTGGCAATTAACAGGCGCGGTCTAGAGATAACGGCACGGGCAAACGTCATTCGCTGCAGATTGCCGCCAGAAAGTGTCCCGGCAATTCTTTCTGCCTGTGGGACCCGGAGGGTCTTGACCTCAGAATGTGTCTGCAGCTGACTGCGCATTGCCTGCCAGTCCATATCACCATGGCGGTAAATCGGATCCAGGCCGACCAGCGCCATGTTTTCCAGAATCGAAAACGTCGGAACAACGTTGTCGCGAATGGGATCCTCAGTCACCATTCGCATCCCCAACCGGATTCTATGCGCAATATCTGTTGAGGAGATATCCTCTTCATTTGCGCTCAGGATACCGCTCTGCAGCTTCCGCGCTCCGTATATGGCCTCCGCCAGTTCTCTCTGCCCATTTCCGGATATGCCGGCAATGCCCAGGATCTCTGCTTTGTGCATTTCAAAGCTGACATCATGCAGAATCAACTGATCGTGGTCATCCTTTATGCTGACTCCGGAAAGCGACAGCTGCAGTGCCGCTGCTTCGTTTTCCTCACTGCATTCCGGGCGTTCCAGCTCAAAGTTGACCGGAACATTCCCCATCATTGCCGAGATGATCTGCTGCTGGCTGAAGCCATCTCTGCGTTCAAAGGTACAGACATGTTCGCCCTGACGCAGAATTGTGATTCGGTCAGCCACAGCAAGGATCTCGTCAATTTTGTGCGTGATCAGGAAGATCCCATACCCCTTATTGCGGAATCCGCTCAGCATCTGCAGAAAAGCCTGCACTTCGTGCGGTGCCAGCACGCTTGTGGGCTCATCGAAAATCATCACACGGGTCTGCGGATCCAGCAGAATCTTCAGGATCTCCACATGCTGCCGCTGTCCGAGGTCAAGCTTCCAAACCTCCGTGTCAGGATCCACGGAAAGGCGATACTCCGCAGAGATTCGATTAATTTCATCGCGAAGCTTCTTTTTATTGATCTTCCACCCGGCAGAATGGAGGGAAAGGAATACATTTTCCAGAACTGTGAAAGCAGGAACGAGCCGGAAATCCTGAAATACCATTCCGATACCCTTTTCGCGGGCAATCGTCGGATTCCAGCGCTCCATTTTTTCTCCGTCAATATACAGATTTCCGGCAGTCGGCTGATAGACACCATAGAGCATCTTCATCAGCGTACTTTTTCCCGCACCGTTCTCGCCTGCTATCGCATGGATTTCACCGGCGTGGATTTCGATGTCAATCTCCCGGTTTGCCGTCAATTCTCCGAATCGTTTCGTGAGTTTTTCCGCCCGTAAAATCGGTTCCACTCGCCGTTCCTCCTGTTTTATCATCTCTGCTCACTATAGATCACAACATGATTTCCATGCGGATCAAGCAGGGTAAACGCCCGCGTTCCGTCCTTGCAGCCACAGGGTTCCTGCAAAACCTGAACCAGCGGCGCTTCCTTTTTCATGATTGCCTCAAAGCAACTGTCTGCATCCTGTGCTTCAAACATCAGCGTCTCGTTCCCCTGCGGCATCGGATCCTTTCTGCAAAGTACCTCCAGCGTTCCGTCCCCGGATCCGATTACAAATTTATGCCCCCGGTCCTTTGTTCCGTAGTCCCAGGTATAGCATGCACGGAGCCTGAGAATATCTCGGTAGAATGCCAGGCTCTGTTCATAGTCCGCCACATCTACATACGCCACTGCGCGGTATTCACCACGGAACATCCCCGGAACTGTCGGCTGCCAACCATGCTGGTACTCCATCACATCACGACTCCAGGAGAAGATCACAATCACGTTTTCATCTGGATCGAGCAGCTGGAACAGCCGGATTCCATACGGGCGGTCCGCGATATGTTCATAAACATGCAGCCCCGGTTTTCTTGCCAACCGCGAATAGCAGTCATCAACATTGTCCGCCTCCAGCATAATCGTCGTCGGCCCCTGCGGAAGATCGGCGCCGGCCGGACGCAGCTCTACTGCACCGCCTGCTGCAGCAAAGCGGCAGCCCTCCATTCCGCCGTCCCAGACCGGAACCAGTTCCAATGTCTGCTGATAGAAGTTCCGGCTCCGCTCCAAGTCTCTGACGCAGAGGACCGTCCGTACCTCTTTTTCAAAATAATCCCTGTGCTGCATACTTCTCTTCCTTTCTTCCGTTTCGGATATCGACCCAAAATACATATATTTATGCTTGCAAACTTCTTAATAAATGACTATAATCAGTAAAAAAGCTGGAGGTGCTTCTTCTATGCTCCGTCTATCCTCACAAACACAACAATCCAGGGTGCGCGCACAGCTTGAACTCCTGCTGCGCAATGCGGAACCCGGCGAACGGCTGCCCTCAGAGCCTGCGCTTGCAAAGCGTTTCGATGTCAGCCGAACCACGATCCGGGAAGTCATGAGCCAGTTGGAAACAGAAGGCTTCGTCCAGCGCAGGCAAGGAAGCGGCACCTATGTGCGTCGTCAGCCGCTGCTGGAGGATGAAAGCCTGCTCCACTTTGTCGATTTTCCGAGGCTGATCTCCAAGCAGGGACACACGCCCGCCATGCGGCAGCTCGGATTTGTGCAGCAGCGCGCAGGAGCTTTCTTTTCCACCCGTTTTCACATCGGTGAAGAAGATCGGATCCTCACCCGGCGCTGCCTGTACACGGCAGATGAACATTTTTGTGTACTGGCTGAAGACAGTTTCCCGCTGGCCTTCCTCTCGAAAGGTCAGCGTGTACAGCTGCTTGGGTCAAACAATACCGATCTGCGGCTTTTCCTTTTTCTCGCAACCGGCCGCGCCGCCTGTCAGGACGAAACCACAATCTCCGTTGCCCAACCGGAAGACTACCCGTTCCTTGAATCCCTGCTCGAGGACAAGCAGCATCCGCTGCTCTTTCTGAGCAGCATGTGTCTTGATAATCACAATGAACCGTTTATCAGTTCGCAGATTTACTCGGACACAGACTATATCAAGTATCAGCTGAACCGCAGGATCGTCTGAACTCAGTGATTGCTGTGATACAGGTTGATCCGGTTTCCACAGGGGTCTTCAACGGCAAAGTACCTTGTACCGTAGCTCTGTGTTACAGGCTTGCTCACAATCCGGATGCCTTCTGCAGCCGTAAGCTCCTGATAGGTCTGATCGACATCTTCGGTTTCCAGATTGACGATCACAGGGCCGGTCTTTCTGTCATGTGCCTGACAGAGTACGCTGATTGTACCGCGACCAGCCCGGAACTTTGCGCCGCAATCCTGCGCGCTTTCGTTCCAACTGTAATATGGCTTCTGTCCGAGCAGCGTTTGATAGAAGTCTCGGCAGACAGAAAAGTTTTCCTCTTCGGTGTATAGAAGGATTTGAATGTCTCCTGTAAATGCTGTCATGTTCTTATTCTCCTTTTTTGTAGACACAGACGCCGTCAATATATTTTGCACAGATGTCTCGATCATCCGACCTGGTAATTAACCGTTCTATCCGCTCATACGGTGTCCGCTGCACGCCGTCGCAGAAGCGGCTGTCATCCAAAATCACCGCATCAAAGCAATATCCCGGTTCAAAGCTCCCGCTTTTCCAAAGTACGCCGCCGCCTTTTGTTGCAAGGTAAAACGCATTGGGCAGAGACAAAACTTTCCGCTGATCCATATTGCGCGCGCTGTTTTTGGAAGCCCAAAAGACTTTAGACGCCAAAATCGCTTCAAAGATCGTTCGGAACATATTCAGGGTATTGCCGCCGCCGACATCCGTGCCCAGTCCGACTGCAATTCCAGCATCGAGATATTCCATGATTGGTGCTGCGCAACCGCAACTGTTCATATTCGACTGTGGACAATGTGCTACCAGCACATTGCGTCTTTTCAGCGTTTTCACCTCTTCGGGGGAGGAAAAAACGCAGTGCGCCATCACAGCCCGTGTATGCGGTCCAAGCAAACCAGCACGGTCATAGGCCTGCGCATAATAATCAAGATCCGGTGCAAGCTCGTGCACCCAGTCAATTTCATCCAGCCCCTCCGAAAGATGTGACTGCACTGGGACGTGGTATTCCTCGGCAAGCTCTCCCAGTTGCTCTAAACAGCTTTCCGTACAACTCGGGAAATAACGCGGTGTGAGGATCGGGTAGATTGCACCAATACCATCTTTCGTTTCCTCTAGCCAAAGGCGGGTCTGCGCAATTGTTTCCTCTGTTGTTTCCAACAGTCCAGCTGCACAGTTTCGATCCATATTGACTTTCCCAACGTAACCTGCAAAGCCGAACTTTGCCAGAGCTTTCATGAGAGTCTCTGTCGCCGTGCGGCTGGTCGTGGCATAGGCACACAGGCGCGTCGTCGGTGTAGCAAGAAGTGACTTCGCAAAGCGAGTGTAGGTCAGTTCCGCATACGCTGGATCGTTAAATCTAGACTCGTCTGGGAACGCATAACGCTCGAACCATGTGTTCCACTGTCCGTTTTCAATATTTTGCCCAATACCTTGAAAGGGTGCTTGTGAGGCGTGAACGTGGATGTCGCATGTTCCGGGAATCACAAATTTCCCGCTTGCATCCAGAACCTTAATTTGACGATATTGCTCCGGTAACGCTGAATAAGTCCCTGCAACTTTTTTTCCATCGCAGACCAGATATGCGTCTTCCATGATGGTAAATTGATCCCGCTGTGCGGTAAAAACCAGCGTCCCTTTGATTGCAAAGCTCCGCTCCGCAAAATATTCAACTTGGCTCATAGCATCCCCTACTCGGCAATTCATATAATTCTTAGCTACATAATATCAACATTTTTGGTCACCGTCAACACAAACAAGTGCTTCAATAACATCTTTGGATACATGCAAAAAAACACTCTGTTTACCTCCCTTTCTTTTCTGTTAAAAGTGCAATTTGTACGACAAATTACCCAAAACTGCTCTGCGACTGCCCATGGGCATCCTGCTTATGTCCTATCGCCACCCGCTTCTGCATGAGATTTTTACGGCGTTTGGAGTCCACGCAGATGCCCATCGGGTTGCTGGGTGGCGCGGCGGTGTCGTGGAAAACTTGCCTCATCTGGTGAAACAATTTGACGCTTGAACTCAAAAGATATTCGGATGGAAGACGCACTTGGTGAGAAGCTGCGGATAGAGTATTTTCACCTGCAAGTGTCGGATTTGTAGAAGTCTGTGCAAAAGAATCTTCGAGCTGAAAGCGCAAATGCGCCGCTTCTTGAATAATGACGTTCTTGATTGCGCGAAATTCTTTCTGCTGCGAAAGCGGATTGTGCTTGTCCGGACCTGCTTTTGTAGTAACTTTCTAGCGTATCACGCAGGTCATTCCAGATGGAATAATACGTTGCTACCTCCGGCATCTTTTCAAGTTCATCCACGATGAAATCCAGCATATCTTTCAGCGGCTTTTTGAGGTACCCATATTGCTTTTTGCCATTGACCGTACGCAGTTCCATCGCAAACTCCAACAGTTTCTGATGAACAACTCCGATGGATTTTCAATACTCTAGCTGGCCAATGATTCTGCGCATGGCCTCCCATGCCGCTTTGTTCACGTCTTTGTCGGCAACATCTTTCCGAACGACTATCAGTTCGTCTGTATACACACAAAGCTTTTGCAGACCGTCATTTACCACGCTACCATAGATTCAGCACGGAGCATACGCGATCGCTGGGTCCACAGACCGGGCGCGTGAGCGCGGAGTACTGTGAGCGTCCCGTGAAGTACGGCGAACAACACTGCCGCGAGATCGGTTCCCACAAACGGTACGACGACAAATGCAAAAATGAATCCATCTGGCTCGCGTATAATCGCGCGGACAAAACGCATTTCGCCCGCTACCTGAAGCGGAAAATGACCACCGCTCAATTTGAGCAGTGGTCTCGGTATACTGTAGAATTACGGCAGAAGGCAGAGAACAGTGAAATGGAACTGGCGGACTATCAGAAGGAACTGCGAATTTGACGATTTACTGCTTAATCTTTGATTACTGCGGCGCAGTTTCTGCGCCGCTAGTTTT
>OGYV01002848.1_pt1 | contig 10672 bp, 8 predicted proteins | sample 1576651 | NCBI WGS metagenome assembly OGYV01 (sample SAMEA3541570, study PRJEB24748) | human gut metagenome | biome: human gut; feature: human-associated habitat; material: faeces | place: China | collected 2012
ATACAAGCGGTATCATTTGAGTGATACAGGTGGTATCATTTGAGTGATATTATCACATACTATTTGATTTTTATTAATTTTGAGAATACAACTGTTAATGTGACTTCCTTTAAAAGGAATGAAGAAAAGTTGGCCTCAGAAAAATATACAGAAATTGAAAGCAAATTACAAGATGGCAAAAATGCAGCAGTATTGGTTTCTGTTAGTAAGGTGGATGAGCTTAGAAAGGCTTATCCAAGCTATTTCTTGGACACAAAAGAGTTTACTGGCAATATTGATAAGATATGCAAGAATTGCTTAGATTGGAATTTGTTGTCAAACTAATAAATTAGATGTTATGGATACATTACAATTGACAAATTACAGAAAATTCAAAGACACAGGTGTTATACATCTTAAGCCTATTACCTTTTTGGTAGGTGCTAATAGTAGTGGCAAGAGTTCATTTTTAAAGTTCTTCCCATTGCTTAAGCAAAGTTTGGGTGTGAATCGAAATGGAACTTTTCTGTGGTATTCTTCGGATGTAGACTTCAAGGATTTTCTTAATACAGTGCATAATGGTAAAGGAAACATTGATATAAGTTTTACTTTTTCGTCACAAAATTTACGTTTCCAAAGATTTAGAAGACGTGCAAATGTAAAGGGATTGTCGGAAGAGGATATAGCCAAAACTGTTGAGATTTCGGTTAAACTCGAAATTTCAGGTAAGAAAACGAATGGAAAAGAAAATGAAGACTATTTTTCGTTGGTTGTCATAAAGTATTTGGATCAAGTCGTTCAAATTCTGATATCAGAAGACGAAAATACACAGATTATAATTAATGGGCATGGCATAGAAGCAAAGTTTCATCCTGCTTTGAGTAATAATGCGATTAACTTGATTCCACGTATATACGAAGATAGAGAAGATAGTTTATATATGGGAGTAATCCGAAAGTCTCTCGATTTTTTTAGGAAAAATATCAAGACAGCAGAAAATGAGGAGTCATATCCTTTAATGGAATTGGAAGATGCTTTTTACTTGATTGACAAAAAAGTAAGCTCTCGTTATTTGAAAAGTCTCAATATTGAAGGTGAAGATGAAGTGCTGAATGAGATGTATATTCTTATGCACTTAAATGAAATTATCGAGAATATCAATTATTATCTTTTCGATATTAGTACATGCATTACTTATGTACGTCCTTTGCGTGTCTCTACAGAGAGATATTATAGATATCAGAATTATGCAGTAGATGAAATCGAATCTGATGGCAAAAACTTAGCTATGTATCTTGCTAATTTATCAGAGAAAGATCGTATGTTATTTCAAGATTGGACTTCTTCTTTATTTGAGTTTTCTATAGATGTAATTAAGCATGAAGGTCATATCGAGTTGCAGATAAAAGATGGTGTCAACTCTCCAAGAAATCTTGTGGACACAGGATTTGGATATACACAGTTATTGCCGATTCTTACGATGATTTGGAATGCAATTATGGCTCCTTCTCGCCGTTCTATATTCTATAGAGGTGATGGGGATATTCCAAAGTTCATAGTTATAGAGCAGCCTGAGTTGCATTTACATCCGAGAATGCAAGCTAAGTTTGGAGCGATGTTAGCGAAGGTTATTGCAAGTGAGGCTGGAAAAAATATGAGATTTATTATAGAGACTCATAGCGAAGCAATATTGAATTCTGTTGGCATTGAGATAGAACAGAATAACTTGGATAAGGACAAGGCTAATATTGTTCTGTTCAATGCGGCAGAAGAAGGTTATGAGAATTACATAGAAGAAGCTCAATATAATGAGCGTGGTTTTGTCGAACATTGGCCAACTGGTTTTTTATCAGAAGATGTTTATTAAAGTAGAAAGGGATATTGTTGATGTGATACTTCATCAGCAACGAGGCAAGGAGCGGGAAAGAGCTATAGACATAATGGTGCAGTTAATGACCGCTTCCCGAACTAATAGTCATAAGGTTTATTTGAAGTGTCAATTAACAGATGAGGATAGGAAAACTTTGGAGGCTGCTTTGGATGAAAATTCCATGACAGAATTTAAAAAACTTCAAAAGGAACGCATAGATGTAGATGGTTTGATAGCTAAGTTAGATATATATGCTGTTATATCGAAGTCTAAGCATTGCTCAAGAGTAGGAAAAGAACTTCAAATTAATCCTTTTGAAGAAGATACATTCTTGCTTGGTGTTCCTACTTTTCTCTGTACAGAAAACCAGAGAGATGGTAAGTTCTACCAAATTGTTTGCAATTATTATCTTTCTCAAGAAAGAATATTAAATATGGCTTCAAGGTATAAAACTTGGAAAGGTGGTGGTTCTGATTTCGGAAATGCATTGAAGAATGATAGTATTTTGTCCGACAACTTTATCTTTGCCATAGCAGATAGTGATAAGTGTTATCCTAATGATAAAATAGGAAAAACGGCTAAAAGCATAAAATTCTTAGGGCATAATCGCTATAATGCAGATTATTATATACTGCTTAATGTCTCAGAAATTGAAAATCTGATACCAATAAAACTTGTGAAAAAGTATAATTCTGATATAGCATGTCTCAGAGATTCTGACCTTTCTTATTTTGATTTTAAAGAAGGTCTTAAATATCAAATTCTATATAAGAAAGATAGTCGTGATTATTGGAAAAGTAATTTTTCAAGAATTACTATTGATTGGGATGAAATAATAGATTTTGCTAAAGACAAATCTTATTCTGACTATTGCGATAAAGTTCATGGTAAAACTTCTTTGGTGCCAGGTTGTGGCAAGAATCTACTTGACTCATTATTGGATGACAATGAGTGGAAAAACATCAGGGAAGCAGATTTCACTCAATCTCAGTTGTCTGAGTGGAAAGAGATAGGAAAGAAAGTTTTTAGCTGGACATGTTGTTCTAAGAAAAAGGTATAATACCAAATAGAAGAGTATGCTATATTGGAGCAATTCGAAAAAAGTACATACTTTACCAATCAATGTATATCCCAGGCGGTCCCATCCCGCACAATATGGCGACGACCTTTGATGGTCCGCCAACCTTAGAGCGTAGTGGTTCCGAGCACCGAGTAGGGCGGTTTCCCTCTTCTTCCCTGAGGGGAGAAGACCGAGATGAGAGGTGGAGCCTTCTTTAATGGTAAAGAAGGACGGGATGATTTTAGAAAATCTTTAATATAAAAGAATAAGATTTATGCACGACATACAAATCATAATCATGGCTGGCGGCGTAGGTAGCCGTTTCTGGCCTATGTCAACCCCCGATTACCCAAAGCAGTTCATTGATGTGATGGGTGTGGGCCGTTCTCTCATTCAATTGACAGTAGATAGATTGAAGCCAATCTGTCAAGTCGAGAATATGTGGTTAGTGACAAATGAGAAATACATTCGCATTGTCAAGGAGCAAATCCCTGACATGCCAGTTGATAACATATTAGCAGAGCCGGAGGCTCGCAATACCACTCCATGTATTGCCTATACCTGCTGGAAGATATAGAAGAAGCATCCTGATGCCAACATCGTGGTGACACCATCCGATGCTCTGGTCATCAATACCACCGAGTATCAGCGAGTATTGAGCAAGGCATTGAGCTATACTTCTGATAAGGATATTATAAGTGTTAAGTACCAATTCTAAGGTAAATAATTTATAGGCATACTATCCCTTTAACGTTTGCAGAATAAAACAATGAAAACAATTCTCTTAAATATTTCAGATATACATATAGGGTCGGAAACACCTGAAAATGAAGGACTTGTAATAAATTCTTTCTTGAAAGATGTGGAAGAACAAATCCGTAAACTACGGTATGATAAAATTTATGTTCTCATAGGTGGGGATTTGGTCTTTGCTTCATCTAAAGCGAAGTATGATGATTTTGAAAAAAATATCATACAAAAATTGATCAAGATTTTGTCCATAGATAAAACTCATTTCATCATAATTCCAGGAAACCATGATTTGAATCGTTCCTTTATAAAGGATATAGAGGAATCTTTCATGCCGATCTTCAATTCTAGATATGACGAAAAGAAGTTTAACGATTTGATGCGAAAGGAAGCCCAGAAAACAATGTTTTACGGAAAGTTTCATGATTTCCAAAATTTCATGGACGAAAATATGAATGTTTCTGATTATTCGATGTCCTGTAATTATTATGAGTTGAACAAAACTTGGAGTATTCATACTCTAAATACGGCGATATTGTCATGTGGCGGATATAATGATATAGATGACAATGGCCACATGGGCGTTGATACTAGAGCTCTTCAAGAAAACCTTTCAAAGGATACTCATCCTCGGAAAATACTATTGATGCACCATCCTGAATATTTTTGTATGGATTGGGTAAAGCATGAGCTACGCAAGTTATATCATTCTTCTTTTGATTTAGTTCTGTCGGGACATACTCATGACCAAGATTTGTTTTGTAATAAGAACAAAAAGTTTGATTATATTCGTTGCGAGGCGCCTCAACTATATACTGATAAATATGATGATGTATTAGGTTATAATTTTATAGAACTAGAGGACGACCATGTTTCCCGTATCATTTATCGCGAATGGTTTGAGAAAAGAAATAAGTTTAGGTCTGGTTCCGCTTTTACTGAGGATGAATCTGGAATAGAGACATTTGATGTGGAAAGTAATGAGCCTATTGATACCGATGATGTGGCCACAATTTGGCGTACGAGACTGCGCCAAGCGATGGAGGCGTTTGTGGGGCAGCCTTATATTTGGATAGAGCGTTATTTAAGTGATGACAGAATAGACCAAGTTTTTAAGATGACGAAATCAACGTTATTCTCTGAATCTGACATCATCAATAATTCCGAGAATATACGCATCGTAGCTCCTTCGCAATATGGGCTAACTTGCTATGGAATACATTTTTTACAAACTTTGTGGTCTACGAAGCGTGAGTTTGGCATCATGATAAATGCCGATGGTGTACATACCCGAAAGTTTGAAAATTTAGTAAACCAAGAACTAGCTTTGTTTAAAAAGGATGCAATTGAAGTAAAATGGATTGTTATAGATAATTGGAAGCCTTATCGAAAAGATCAGCAAGGAATATCAAAATATATACAGCAAGAGTTTCCGCATGTGCATGTCATACTGATGAGCCAGTATCATGAAGTCAATTTTGGGGAGCATCTTAATGTTGTAGAAAAACTTCCTATATCAAAGACGTTATATTTGACTCCATTAAAGCACGAACAAGAACGTTTGATAGTTGAAGAGTACAATAAGGATAAGTTTATTGATGAAAGTGACGCAATAGTCAATAAACTGGATGAAGATCTCAAGAATTTCAATTTACATAGAACTCCATATAGCTGTGTCACTCTTCTTACAGTATTTAAGGACTCTTTCGACAGAAGTCCTGTAAATCGAACATCTGTATTAGAGAACATTTTGAACATAATCTTTGATAATACAAAACTACAAACTTATAGGTCTAGCAATCCTGATGTCAAAGATTGTGAGTTCTGTTTAGGATTCTTCTGTTCCCAACTCATAGATAAGGATTATTATGTCTTTACAAGAGAGGCTTTTTATGAGGAAATCAAGGTTTTTTGTGAGAAAAAGCAAACTGATATAAATATCAATCAGCTGTTTGATATCTTATGTTATAATCGCATCATTGTAGAAGAGAATGGAGCTTATACATTTAGGTTTACGTTTTGGGTATATTATTTCGTAGCGTCTTGGATGTATGTAGATGAGGGATATGCCAAGAAAATGTTGGATAATCAAAAGTATCAGCATTACCCGGAAGTCCTTGAATTTTACACAGGAAAGGATAGAAAAAGATTGGATGCAGTACAGAAAGTGACAGAAGATTTAAGAATAGCCGCTCTTTCGGTACAGAAAAAAGCTGGAATCACTGATGATAAGAACCCTTTTGCTTTTCTTCGATTCAAAGCAGACAAGTCGCATAATGAGAAAATTATAAAGGAGATAGATTCAAATGTTCAAGAGTCAAACCTACCTCAGTCTGTAAAGGATCATATTGCTGACACATCCTTTAATTCAGCAGCAGCTTTCCATCAAGATATTTGTAAGGTCTATTCAGATTTTTCGATAGGATATTTGGTTAACATAATATCTATAGCCAGTAAAGTACTTCGCAATAGTGACCACTTGGATGCAGTAGTCAAACAAAATTTACTTAATGAAATAACAAGTGCATTAAAGGTGTTTTCAAATATAATATACTTGGTGTCACATTTGTTTGCAAAGCAAGGTTATATATTTTTACCAGATTACCATCTTAAATTGACAGACAGTTTCAATGAGTATGATGAAGATGAAAAACGAATTCAAATAATAGTAACAATACCATACAATTTGATGCTGCGATTCAAGGAAGACTTATATTCAAAGAAACTGTCTCCAGTGTATATCTCTCAGTTTTTGTCAGAAAAGGATAAAGTTAAGAAACATCTGCTAGCGTCATTTCTTGTTTCCAAACAGCCAGAAGGGTGGGATACTGCAATTCGAACCTATTTGAACTCTGTTGGTAAGGATTCCTATTATTTAGGTACAATAACCGATATGATGGCAGGAGTTTACTATTTAGAGAATCTTGATTCACCTAATCGAATAAAGATGAATCATTTAATTAAATCAGCTCTTTATAAGAGCGAAAATGGAATTTTACCTCCCTCTTTAAACTCTATTAAAAGAATGAATATAGAAAATAAAGCAGAGGAAGATAGTTTGCCTAAAAACAAAACAACCAAATAGATAGAAATGCTCAAACATTAGATAACAACAAGTGAATAGCGAAGAATACGTTGCTTCTATATTTTCGAATGCAGTTCTTGATTGGTTGTATCGTAGTTTATGAGGCGATGTATATAGCAAGGATGTTGAAATAACAGAGAATATTATGACCGAACAACAATACACCGAATTGTTGAAAGCCTATACTAAGGAGGCTTTGGCAAGCATGATAAAGGCAAACATACGCAGTAGGTTTCCTGAACCTTATGCCAGTATGTATTGCCAGCAGTTTGATAATTTCAAAAACGTTGCAGACTTCTTTGAATTTGCAGCAAAGTTAATGAGAAGATAATAACATGTTTAACTTGTCTTTGCTTTCCTCTGATTCATATAAAATAAGTCTTAAGATAAGGCATAAAAAGCATCGTATTAAGGCGGTCCCATCCCGCACAACATGGCGAGACCTTTGATGGTCCGCCAACCTTAGAGCGTAGCGGTTCCGAGCACCGAGTAGGGCGGTTTCCTTCTTCTCGCCTGAGGTTTCTGTCCCCCGCTAACGGGGGAACCGAAGGGGGTGTAAAGACCATTGAAGAAGACCGAGATAAGAGGTGGAGCCTTCCTTAACGGTAAGGAAGGACGGGTAGGTTTTCGAAAAAAGTCTTTCCTTGCAGGAGAGACGGAGAGGTAGAAAAAAGCCTTTTTTAATGGTAAAGAAGGACGGGTTGATTTTAGAAAATTCAGCACCATCATGTAAGCAGTAGATGTAATTCCTGAAAAAGTGGAGAAAATCAACAATAAGATTTCTCCAATCCAGAGTGATTACATTGGAAAGTATTTGGCAGAGAAGCCATTTATACGTGACATTTTCAGTAGAGATTAATTTTTAATAGATTTATGAGAGATAGAAACAATCAGAATGGCTCTTCTCAGACGCCATACTCTGGGATACTATATAAACTCAAAGTATCCCTCTTTGCGAATAAATTGACGAATTGGTATTTTTCAAAGGCAACCCTGCCATATTGGTGCATTCTCGCCCTCGATAGCATTTCTATCGTCATAGCGGGTATGATTGCAACCTATATAGCAGAGGGTGGAGATGTGTTGGCACGCAACTTCTGGAACTACCTCCTCATGTTCGTCTGCTCCCTGCCACTCTTCGTGGTAGGTATGCGTATGTTCCATACCTATTCCGGTATCATGCGCTACTCATCATTCGTTGACCTGCTTCGCATTTCCGGAGCCCTCGTTGTCGGTTTCATCTTGAATTGCGTACTTCTTCAGGTGATGCCAGAAAATATCCTTTGCGAGATTACCACAGAGTCCATTGTCGTCATGATCTTCATATCCATGATTGAGATGTGGACGATGCGAATCCTCGTGAAATATATGTACGACTCCAGTTTTTCTGCCGAAAGCAAGACGCCGGTCTTCATCCTTGGAGTAAGAGAAGGTGGTATCTCCCTGGCAAAGACCATGCGCAACGACCATCCTTCCCTGTATATCGTCAAAGGATTCACTTCTGAAGAAACCGCTATGGTAGGCAGATTCCTGCTGGGTTGCGAAGTCTATCCCTATGATGAGACTTTGATAGGCGTCATGCGTAAGCTGAATGTCAAGACTCTCTTCGTAAGCCCTCTGGTCACAGAGAAGTTCCTGGAGAAGCAGGATATGATCGACAAGCTTACCGCAGAAGGTATCAAGATTATGATGATGCCAAAAGCACAGAGCTGGGACGGCAAGTCAAACCTCCGTCATCAGATGATGCGAGAGGTGGATATCGAAGATCTTCTTCCACGAGACAAAATCGAAGTGGATATGAATGCGATAGGAAAGCTCCTCAGCGGTCGCACCATTCTGATAACGGGAGCAGCCGGAAGTATCGGTTCCGAGATGGTGAAGCAGATTGCCATCTATAAGCCTCAGCGCCTGATTCTCGTTGATGAAGCTGAGACCCCAATGCACGATGTCCGCCTCTTCATGAACAAGAACTATGCCGATATCCCTTGCGAAACCATCGTAACCAGCATCACCAATGCCACCCGTATGGAGCTCATCTTCTCTGAGTATCATCCAGACTATGTCTTCCATGCCGCAGCCTATAAGCATGTACCGATGATGGAGGACAATCCAGCCGAGGCAGTACAGAATAATATATATGGTACGCGCGTGATAGCCGATATGGCTGTGAAGTACGGCACCAAGAAGTTTGTGATGATTTCTACCGATAAGGCTGTGAACCCAACCAACGTGATGGGCTGCAGCAAGCGAATCTGCGAGATTTATTGCCAGGCATTGAACAAGGCGATTGTGGATGGCGAGGTAAAGGGCGTTACCCAGTTTGTTACCACACGATTCGGCAATGTCTTGGGAAGTAACGGTTCCGTTATTCCAATCTTCAAGAAGCAGATAGCGATGGGCGGTCCTATCACTGTCACCCATCCTGACATTATTCGTTTCTTCATGCTCATTCCAGAAGCTTGCAAGTTGGTATTGGAGGCAGGAACCATGGGTAAGGGAGGCGAGATTTTCGTCTTCGATATGGGCAAGCCAGTCCGCATCGCCGATTTGGCAAAGCGTATGATAGCCCTTTCGGGAGTAGATGGCATCGACATCAAGTACGTTGGACTCCGAGATGGAGAAAAACTCTTCGAGGAAGTTCTGAACGATAAGGAAGCTACGATTCCAACCCATCATCCAAAGATCATGGTAGCCAAGGTTCGTGAGTATCCATACGAGTTGGCACGCAAGAACGAGGAAGACCTCTATCAGCTCTCCTTCACCTATGATGATATGGCAATCGTGAAGAAGATGAAAGAGATAGTTCCTGAGTACAAGAGCCAGCACTCAAAGTACAGCGAGCTTGACAATAATTAAACATTCAACATTTAACATTCAACATTAAAAATAAAATAAAGATGTTATTACTCATATTAATATTAGTCGGAGTCCTCTCTGTCATAGCTCTCCTCATCATCCTCTGGGATTTCTTCAAGCATGGAGGCGCAGCGGTTCTGGACCCGGAGCATCCCGGTAGAATCATCACCATGAAGGAAGCCAAGGCCAGAAAGAAGAAATAATCCCACCGATACTCACCGATTATCACTGATAGGGTTATGCTCCATAAGTATGATACTTAGCTATCGTAACCATAATACTTAGCCATCGTAACTATCTTGTTTACGCCTTACTTACCCTACCCACTCCTAGAAGGGCAGGTCGGGGGCGGTATCCTGCAGAAGATACTCGTTCTCTAAGTAAGAGTGAGGGTGAACACTTGGCGATGAAGTCGGTGAAGGGTGAACCCCGATGCCAACCTTTAGCGTTAATAATGTGTTAAAAACACTATATAACCCATTATAATAGAGACTCTTATATTTCTAGCATGCGCTGTATATACAAAGTTCTTTTTACTAGGGTTCACCCCGGAGCCGAAAAGGTGAATGCTTGGGGCAAGTGTTCACCCCGCTGTTCACCTCCTCGGCGGCAGTATTAATGTGGTACGCACCCTCAAGGTGGCATGCTATAATGCAGTCAACGACATAGAAGAAACAAATCTCTCTGTCATAAATCTGGCGTAGACCTTTGATGGTCCGCCAACCTTATAGCGTAGCGGTTCCGAGCACCGGAGGGCGGTTACATCCTCTCGTTCCTGAGGAAAGAGAGGCTTGGTGAGAAAGGTGGAGCCTTCCTTAACGGTAAGGAAGGACGGGTAGGTTTTCGAAAAAATAATAATAAAACAAACACAATATCATGATGAATGATTTTAAAGATATAAAAATAGTTGTAGCCGGTACCGGCTACGTAGGTCTGAGTATAGCAACCCTGTTATCTCAGCACCATCATGTGACAGCAGTAGATGTAATCCCCGAGAAGGTGGAGAAACTCAACAACAAGATTTCTCCAATCCAGGACGATTACATCGAAAAGTATTTGGCAGAAAAGCCAT
>OGYV01002850.1_pt1 | contig 10659 bp, 9 predicted proteins | sample 1576651 | NCBI WGS metagenome assembly OGYV01 (sample SAMEA3541570, study PRJEB24748) | human gut metagenome | biome: human gut; feature: human-associated habitat; material: faeces | place: China | collected 2012
CCGCAACGATCCCTGCCCCTGCGGCAGCGGCCTGAAGTGGAAAAAGTGCACCTGCGCCAAGTTCCATCCGGAAGGCCTGCCCACCGACGCAAACGAAGATTAAGCTGAAAAGCCTCCCGGCTCCTGTCTTTGGCAGGGGTCTGGGAGACTTTTGATAAAATGAAAGGGAGCTGATTTGGAATGATCACACCGGAAAAGCTGTTGGAAGCTGCAAAGCAGCTGGAACCCCAGCTGCAGGAATGGCGGCGCACCCTGCACCGTCACCCGGAAGTCGGGTTCGACCTGCCCCAGACCAAGGCACTGGTCAAGAAAGCCCTGACCGAAATGGGCTACGCCCCGCAGGACTGCGGCAAGTGCGGCGTGCTTGCGCTGGCGGGCGGCAAAAAGCCCGGCAAGGTGATCCTGCTGCGCGGCGACATGGACGCTCTGCCCCTGCAGGAGGAGTCCGGCGAGGCGTTTGCCTCTGAGCTGCCCGGCAAGATGCACGGCTGCGGCCACGATATGCACACCGCCATGATGCTGGGTGCCGCCAAGCTGCTCAAGGAGCATGAGGACGAGATCGAGGGCACCGTCAAGCTGGAGTTCCAGCCCGCCGAGGAGATCTTCCAGGGCTCGCTGGACATGCTGAAAAACGGCCTGCTGGAGGCCCCCAAGGTGGACGCTGCGGTCATGTTCCATGTGCTGGCCGGGATGCCCCTGCCCGCCGGTATGGTGCTGGTGCCGGGCGGCGGCATCACCATGGCCAGCTGCGAGCAGTACCACATCGTGGTGCACGGCAAGGGCGGCCACGGCTCTATGCCCAACGCCTGCATCGACCCCATCACCGCAGCGGCCCACATCCACATTGCCCTGCAGGAGATCAACAGCCGCGAGCTGGACCCCGCCGGGTTCGGCGTGTTCACCACCGGCCGGTTCGAGGCCGGCAAGGCATCCAACGTCATCCCGGACAGTGCCGATATGTGGGGCACCATCCGCACCATCGACCCAGAACAGAAGGTCAGCGCCCAGATCCATCAGCGCATGACCGAAATTGCGCAGGGTGTGGCCACGGCCTACCGCTGCACCGCTGAGGTCACCTTCAGCGATTACTGCCCCTGCATGGTGGTGGACAAGCCCCTGGCTCAGAACGCCCTGACCTATATGACCGAGCTGCTGGGCAAGGGTGCCATGGACATGACCCTCCTCACCGGCGGCAAACCCGGCGGCGGCAGCGAGGACTTTGCCTTTGTGAGCCACGAAGTGCCCACCGTGAGCATGTTCCTCTCCGCCGGCAACGCCAAGGAGGGCTATCTCTACGGCCAGCACCACCCCAAGGTGCGCTTTGACGACAGCGTCCTGTACGAGGGCTCTGCCGCCTACACCTATATGGCCCTGCGCTGGCTGGCAGACCATAAGGAATAATTTTTCTCTGCAACAACAGGACCCCGGAAGGCATCTGCCCTCCGGGGTCCTGTTCGTTTCAGATCAGTTTTGCGCCGGAGTGCGGCAGACGGTCGGCGTGCAGGGTCTCCCGCAGCAGCTGCGGCAGGGCGGTCAGGTCACCGCCGGTGAACCACCAGCCCGCCGCCAGCGCGGCCAGGGCCAGCGCCACCAGCAGCAACAGCACCCGGCGCAGCCAGCGGCGCTTCTTTTTGGGCGGAGCTGGGCGGGCCTCCGCCTGCGCTGCAGGCGGGGCAGACACAGCTTCCGGCACCGGGTCGCGGTAGTGCTGCCAGCTCGTGCCGGGGACCTGCGGCAGACCGCAGGCTGCCCGGCGGATCATGTCCAGCAGCCAAAGGCCCGGCCCATCCTCCCGGTACACGGTGCGCAGCCAGCAGCCCTTGCGGGTGCCCAGCAGCAGCAGAAATTTCCCGTCCTGCTCCCAGCACCCAGCGGACAGCTCTGCTCCCACAAGGTGCTGTGCCGCCTGTACCCGGGCCAATGCGGCGGCAGCGTCCTGCCTGCGGGCAGCCCGGCGGACGATCTGTGCCCCCACCTTGGGGTCGGCATAGCTCTGGGTGCCAAAGTCGAACACCTTTTCGGCCCCGGGCACGGCTTCCAGCCGGGCTTCCATCAGGGCCCCGGCGGCAGCATCCGCGCACACCAGCAGCCGACGGCGGTGCTCCAGCGCCTGCACCACGGCGGCAGCAAGGTCCGTGTCCCCTTCTCCGTACAAGTCAGCCGCAAAGCAGCCGTGCAGACTGCGGCGGGCCTTGTCCAGCCCGGCAGCATTTTCGCTCTGCAGCGCGATCAGCGTCTCCGCGCCCCGGCTGCGGCATTGGGCGGTCACACACCACTCCGGCGGGAAAGCAGACGCCGCCTGCTGTACCCCCAGCGCCGATGCCCCGAATAGCCGGAGCACACAGCGGACCGGTTCGTTTTGTTCACAGCTCAAGTTCTTCACCCCCGCGGTCCGCAGGGGACCGTATTATTCTGCGAGAAAGGCGGCGTTCAGGGCCTCCAGCGCGGCTGCATCGCAGCAGTCGGCGGCGGCCAGCGGCTTTGTGGCGGCAGGCACCTTGTCCTGTGCCAGCCGCAGGGCCAGCACCAGTGCTTCCTGCGCAGCGCGGGCACGGATGAGCGCCCGGTCCGGCCGGGAAACGAACAGCTTTTCCACATACACGGTATCACCGCGGGCAGCACCCAGATACACGGTGCCCACCGGCCGCACGGCATCGCCGCCGGTCGGCCCGGCCACACCGGTGACACTGATGCCGATGTCGGCCCCGGCAGCCTGCGCCGCGCCCAGCGCCATCTGTGCTGCCACCGGAGCAGATACCACGTTGTACTGCTCGATCACGGCAGGGTCCACCCCCACCAGCTTTGCCTTGGCCTGCTCCCAGTAGGTCACGAAGCCGTAGCCGAACACCTCGCTTGCACCGGACACGTTGGTGATGCGCTGGGCGATCATGCCGCCCGTGCAGCTCTCTGCTGTGGCAAGGGTCAGCCCCTTGCGCTGCAGGGTGTGCACCACCGTTTCTTCCAGCCCGGCCACATCCTCATCATACACCGCATCGCCCAGCAGATCATAGAACTTTTTGGCATAGGCGCGGCACATTGTTTCGGCTTCCGTGTCGGTTTTGGCCCGGGCGGTGATGCGGATCTCGCATTCGCCGGTCTTGCAGTAGATGGCAGCGGTGGGATTTGCATTTTCCAGCAGATCCCGCACCTGATATTCCAGGCTGCTCTCGCCGCCCAGCACCCGCAGCGTCAGACTGTGCAGGGCGCAGTTCTGCCGCGCCAGCAGCAGGGGGCGCACTTCCTCCTGCCACATGGCCTTCATCTCGTGGGGCACACCGGGCATCAGCACGGCGCAGCGGCCGTCCTGCTCAAACCAGGCACCCGGCGCGGTGCCATGGCGGTTCACCACCTTATGGCCCTTTACCGGCACCATGGCCTGCTTGCGGTTGTTGGGGGTGACCGTGCGGCCGGTGCGGGTAAAGTAGGCCACGATCTTGTCCCACTCTTCCGCGTCAAAGGCCAGGGTGTCGCCGTAGCAGGAGGCCACGGTCTCCTTGGTCAGGTCGTCCGCCGTGGGCCCCAGCCCGCCGGTGAACACCAGCAGGTCGCAGCGCTGCTTGGCCTCGTTGACAAAATCCGCCAGGCGGCTGTGGTTGTCACCGATGGTGCTCTCTCGCTGGACCGTGATGCCCAGCGCGGCCAGCTCCCGGCTGAGGTACTGGGCATTGGTGTTGAGAATGTTGCCGAGCAGCAGCTCGGTGCCGACACTGATGATCTCTGCAGTCATGGACAAATCAACCCTCGAATTCTACCTGATCGGTGATGCGGATGCGGATGCGCTCGGCGTTCTCGGCGGCCTCGGCTTCCAGTGCGGCAAGGCCCGGCATGGCGGCTTCGGCTTCCAGAATCTCTTCCAGCTCCGGGCGGATCTTCGGGTGCGGAGGGGTAAAGATGGTGCAGCAGTCCTCGTAGGGCAGGATGCTGGTCTCAAAGGTATTGATGTGGCGGGCCGTCTCCACGATCTCGGTCTTATCCATGCCGATGAGCGGGCGCAGGATGGGCAGGTCCTGTGCGGCGTCGGTGCACTGCAGGGCCTTGACGGTCTGGCTGGCCACCTGAGCCAGGCTCTCGCCGGTGACCAGTGCTTCGCAGCCCTGCCGCTTTGCGACGACGTTGGCAATGCGCATCATGCTGCGGCGCATGAGCACCGTGAACAGCACATCGGGGGCGTTATCCCGGATGTATTCCTGCGGTTTGGTGTAGGGCACCACAAACAGGTTGGAACTGCCGGTATAGATGCTGGTGAGCTGGGCCAGAGCCTTAACTTTGAGTTTTGCACGCTCCGAAGTATACGGAGGGGACGCAAAATGAATGTGGTCCAGGGCCAGACCGCGCTTTGCCATGCGGTAAGCTGCCACCGGGCTGTCGATGCCGCCGGACAGCATATTTAGGGCGCGGCCACTGGTGCCCACGGGCAGACCACCCTCACCCGGTACTTTCGGGCCGTGAATATACGCACCGTAATCACGGATCTCCACGATGACCTTGAACTGCGGGTTGTGCACGTCCACCTTGAGGTAGTTGTGCTTGCCCAGCAGGTAGGCGCCCAGCTCCCGCATCAGCTCCGGGCTGGTCATGGGGTAGCTCTTGTCGGAACGGCGGGCCTCCACCTTGAAGGTGCGGATGCCGTGCAGGCTGGCACCGAGGTACTCCTCGGCGGTCTGGCAGATGGTGTCAAAGTCCTTGTCGCAGACCACGGCGCGGCTGAGGGACGCCAGACCGAACACCTTGCTCACCCGGTCGAAGGCCAGGTCCATATCCACGTCCTCTTCCTCCGGCTCCATGTAGAAGGTGGACTGGGTGCAGTACACCTTGAACTTGCCCACGGTCTTGAGCCGGTAGCGCAGGATCTTCATCATGGCCGACTCGAACTGGTTGCGGTTGAGGCCTTTCAGGGACATTTCGCCCTGATAGCCCAGAATGATCTCATGCATAAATGTTGTATCTCCTGATTATTTTTTGATTCTCTGCAAATGCTTCATGCCGTCCTCGAAGCGGTTGAGGAAGGCGTCCACGTCCTCCGGGGTGTTGTCGGCGCAGAAGGACACCCGGATGGCGGTGTCGATGGCCAGCGGGTCCCGGCCCATAGCCGCCAGCGTGTGGCTGGGCTGGCCCCGGCCGCAGGCACTGGCCGAGGAAACGTAGATCTGTGCTTCGGCCAGGAATGCCAGCATCGTTTCGCTCTTGATACAGTTTTCACTGAAGTTCAGCACCTCCGGCACGGCATCCGCCGGGCTGTTGAGCACCACTTCCGGGAAGGCCGCCAGCCCGTCCCGCAGGCGCTGGTTCAGCGCCCGCATGGCGGTGTCGCGGCTCTTCATGGTTTTGGCAAGGCGGGCGGCCGCGGCGGCAAGGCCCATGGCGTAAGGCAGGTTCTCGGTGCCGGGCCGGAGGCCACGCTCCTGCTCGCCGCCCAGATACGGCGGCTGGAACGCCTGCACCAGCCGGTCGGACAGGTACAGCGCACCGATGCCCTTGGGCGCGTGGATCTTATGGCCGCTCACCGCCAGAGTGTCGATGTTGTCCAGCTTGATGGGCACCCGCATCCACGCCTGCACGGCGTCCACATGCACGATGGTGCGGCTGTTGCGGCGCTTGACCTCGGCCGCCAGACGCTCCACATCGTTCCGGGTACCCACCTCGTTGTTCACCATCATGCAGGCCACGAGGATGGTGTTTTTGCCCACATGCTCCAGCATCTCGTTGATGTCCAGCGTGCCGTCGGCGCGGGGCTTCACCACGGTCACGTTGTAGCCGCGCTTTGCCAGATCTTCCAGCGGGCGCTGGACGCTGGGGTGCTCGAAGCCGGACACCACGATGTCCTTGCCAAAGGTACGGGTGCGGGCGGCCCCCAGCAGGGCCAGATTGTTGCTCTCGCTGCCGCAGGAGGTAAAATACAGCTCCTTTGCCTTGCAGCCCAGGGTCCGGGCCACGGCAGTGCGGGCGGCGTTCAGTGCTTCCTCGCTGCGGGCACCGGGGCCGTACAGGCTGGAGGGGTTGGCCCAGTGCTCCCGCATGGCCTTGTCGATGACGTCTGCCACCTCCGGTGCCACGATGGTGGTGGCGGCATTGTCCAGATAATGCAATTCAGGATTTTGCAGCATAAAGGGATTCCTGCTTTCTGTTTTCATAATAATCCAGTTTAATTATAGCACAGAAAGCTGTAGAACGCAAAATATTCGCGTTTGCGAGCGCAGCGCAGCAAGATGGAGGGGCCTCGCCCCGATAAGTTCGTATATGTTTTTCCTTGACAAACACCCTGCCGGTGTGCTATCTTTACAGCATAGAGACCGCATCCCTGCTGACGGAACGTTGTGGAGCACCACAGTGCAGGGCTGCGGGGATGTCAATGCCGACCGTCTGGGCAGCCTTGCGCAATTGCTGCGCAAAGCTGTCCTTTTTTGCTATCAAGGAGGATGTCTGATGAAAACCGATATTGAGATCGCACAGGAAGCCACCATGAAGCCCATCACCCAGATCGCCGCCCAGCTGGGTCTGGCCGACGAGGACGTGATCCCCTACGGCCGCTACAAGGCCAAGATCAACCACCGGTTGATCCACAACGCGAAAAAGCAGGGCAAGCTGATCCTGGTCACCGCCATCAGCCCCACCCCGGCCGGTGAGGGCAAGACCACCACCAGCGTGGGCCTGGCCGACGCCATGAACGCACTGGGCAAAAAGACCATGCTCTGCCTGCGCGAGCCCAGCCTGGGCCCCGTGTTCGGCATCAAGGGCGGCGCAGCCGGCGGCGGCTACGCACAGGTGGTGCCCATGGAGGACATCAACCTGCACTTCACCGGGGACCTGCACGCCATCGGCACCGCCAACAACCTGCTGGCCGCCATGATCGACAACAGCATCCAGCAGGGCAACCCGCTGAACATCGACCCCCGCCGCATCACCTGGAAGCGCTGCATGGATATGAACGACCGCCAGCTGCGCTTCATCGTGGACGGCCTGGGCGGCAAGGTGAACGGCACCCCCCGCGAGGACGGTTTTGATATCACCGTGGCCAGCGAAGTGATGGCCATCTTCTGCCTGGCCACCAGCATCTCCGACCTGAAGGAGCGTCTGTCCAGGATTGTGTGTGCCTACACCTACGACGGCAAGCCGGTGACCGCCGGTCAGATCGGTGCCGCCGGTGCCATGACCGCCCTGCTGAAGGATGCCCTGGACCCGAACCTCGTCCAGACACTGGAGAACAACCCCGCCATCATCCACGGCGGCCCCTTCGCCAACATTGCCCACGGCTGCAACAGTGTGCTGGCCACCAAGCTGAGCCTGTCGCTGGCCGACTACACCATCACCGAGGCCGGTTTCGGTGCCGATCTGGGCGCGGAGAAGTTCCTGGACATCAAGTGCCGCTATGCCGGCATCGCACCCAGCGCCTGCGTGCTGGTGGCCACCGTGCGCGCCCTCAAGAGCCACGGCGGCGTGGCCAAGGCAGACCTGAGCCAGCCCAACCTGGAAGCCGTCAAGGCCGGTGCCGCCAACCTGATCCGCCACATCGACAACCTGAAGAACGGCTTCGGTCTGCCGGTGGTGGTGGCCATCAACGCCTTCCCCACCGATACCCCGGAAGAGCAGGCCTATGTGGAGCAGGTGTGCGCCGAGCAGGGCGTGCCCTGCGTGCTGAGCGAGGTGTTCGCCAAGGGCGGCGAGGGCGGCAAGGCTCTGGCCGAGAAGGTACTGGAAGTGATGGAGGACCGTCCCATCCAGTACACCTACCCGCTGGACATGCCCCTGAAGGACAAGATCAACGCCATTGCCACCAAGATCTACCGTGCCGACGGCGTGAACTACAGCGCCGCCGCCAGCAAGACCCTGGCCGAGCTGACCGAGATGGGCTACGGCGACCTGCCCGTGTGCATTGCCAAGACCCAGTACAGCTTCAGCGACAACGCCAAGCTCACCGGTGCCCCCACCGGCTTTACCATGGAGGTGCGTGAGGTGCGTCTGGCTGCCGGTGCCGGTTTCGTGGTGGTCATCTGCGGCAGCATCATGACCATGCCGGGCCTGCCCAAGAAGCCCGCCGCCGTGGGCATCGACGTGGACGCCGACGGCAAGATCACCGGCCTGTTCTGATCCTATTAAAAACGCAAGGCGATGCCGCACACGTTGTACGGCATCGCCTTTTTTCGTTTCATTGTTCCGGCACGGCCATGACCTGCCAGATGTCCCCTATGATACACAAAGAGCTTGGCAAGTCACCATCATTCTGTACCGCAGTGCCCGGACCGCATCACCCTGCCGTGTGGCTGCACAGGTAATCCACCCAGGCCGTGTAGCCTTCCGGCTTGAGGTGGTAGCCGTCCGGCTGGGCGTATTCGGCCTTCAGGTCGCCGTTCTCGTCGGCCAGCACCTCCCACAGGTTGAGGAAAGAGCAGTTCTTTTCCAGCGCCACGGCGGCCAGCTCATCGTTGATGCGGCACAGGCGGTCGCGGTTAAGGCCCTCGTGGCCCTTTTTCGCAGCCACCTCCGGCCGCACCGGGGTGATGGACTGCACATACACCGGCGTACCCGGCAGCGCCTGGGTGATCATATCCAGCATCAGCCGGTAATAGGTGAGGAAGCTGGTGTAATCGCTGTCCGTGCCCAGCACGTTGGTGCCCAGCAGCAGATACACTGCCTTGGGCTGCTGGGCGGTCAGGGCGTCCAGCGGCACTTCGGCTGCGCCGTCGGCCCGCTTGCAGCTGGTGCCGTTGACGATGGCATTGGGGCCCACCCCCCGGTAGGCGCAGAACATGGCACCCGGCAGGCCGGTGTCGTACATCTGCATGCCCTGGGTCAGGCTGTCGCCCACAAAGCTCACCTGGGAGAACCAGCTTTTTTCCACCGGGGCGGTGCGGGGCAGCGCCGCCATGCGGAAGTCCAGCGCCGTCGTGGTGCCAGTAGACAGCGTCTGCACCGTGAGCGGGCGGGTGGACGCATATTGCAGCGTGTTCCAGGTGTTGTCCTCCGTGATCTCCTGCAGGATGGTGTCCTGCCGTGTCTGGGCCGGGTCACGGTGCAGGCGCTTCCACATCACGCTCACCGCCCCCAGCAGCACCAGCAGAAACAGCAGCCCTGCCGCCATAAAGCGCCGACGCCACCGCCGGTGCAGCACCCGCCGCCGGTATTCCTGATAATCAGCCATCCTGTTCGCTCCTTTTTCTGGTGCGTGATGCACCGTTTTCCACTCTTAGTATACCATACCGGGCCGGGCCTGCAAGGGGCAAAACGCGCAAAAATCCATTGCCGGTTCCGGCTAAAAGCACCGGGCGGTTTTGTACGTTGCTCCGTCGATGTGTGCAAAACCTCCGGCAAATGCTTGCATCCTCTATTGCAAATGTGTTATACTGGAGTGAAATCAAACGACAGGGAGGCTTTCACGATGGCATTTACTCCGAAACTGACTTACAAAGGCAAGCCCCTCGTCCGCAAGGACAACGAGCTGTATTACGGCCGCATGACCGACCCTTATGTGCTTTATCTCCAGATCCTGACCACGACCCCCGTCGGGGACCAGCAGGTGGCCGATAAGGTGCATCTGATGCTGCTCTCCACCGACACGACCAAGGCTCCGCAGGAGCGTGTGGCACGGCAGACCACCAAGCATGGCCTGTACAACGCGCTGGACATCGGCAGCATCTGGCTGCAGAAGGCAAACGCTCAGTAAGATAGAACCCTCTCAGGCGCTGACGCGCCAGCTCCCCCGAGGGGGGAGCTTCTTATCCCGCCGTAAAATGCTAATAAAGCTCTCCCTTTCGGGAGAGCTGGCATCGCACAGCGATGACTGAGAGGGTTTCCACAAAAACAAAAGCATCTGCACGCAAATGCAGATGCTTTTTGTTTTATGCACGGGCAGGCAACCGGAAGATCACTCCTCCGTCACCTCAAAGTCCAGGGGCTTGCCACAGTTGGGGCACTTGGGCTCACCTTCCAGCAGCTCCTCTTCCTCAAACACGGCAGTGGTGCCGCAGTCCGGGCAGGTCACCTCGTACTGCACGGGAGCATCCTCGTCGGGCTCTTCCTCGTCGCCTTCCAGCGCCACCTCAAAGGTCACGCCGCAGTGGGCACAGTTGGCTTCACCGGCGTCCAGGTCGTCCTCGCTCACATACACGGTCTCGCCGCAGTTGGGGCAGGCCACCTCATAGAAGGGCTCGCTGGCGATGTCATCGTCGTTGGCGTCATCCGCATCCTCTTCGTCGTCGTCCTCGTCGTCCTCGTCGTCCTCGTCGTCGTCCTCGTCGTCGTCCTCGTACAGGTCGGCTTCCAGATCCTCCAGCTCATCGCTCAGGTCGTTGATCTGGTCGTATGCGCGGGAAAGATCCTCGTCCACGCCCTCCAGGGCCTCGGCCATCTCCGCCAGCAGTGCGCTCATGGCCTTGATGATTTTGCCTTCCTTGGTGGACTCATCCACGCCCAGGCCGTCCACAAGGCCCTGCAGATAGGCTGCTCTCTTGCTCAGTTCCATACGATTGCCCTCCTTGTTGTTTGAAAAAAACCGGGCAAACGGTTGCCCGCTGCCCGGTAACTTCTGAAAAAATCAGACGCGCTCCATATACTCGCCCGTGCGGGTATCAATGCGGATGTGGTCGCCCTCGTTGATGAACAGGGGCACACGGATCTCAGCACCGGTCTCGACGGTAGCGGGCTTCAGGGTGTTGGTGGCAGTGT
>OGYV01002851.1_pt1 | contig 10655 bp, 12 predicted proteins | sample 1576651 | NCBI WGS metagenome assembly OGYV01 (sample SAMEA3541570, study PRJEB24748) | human gut metagenome | biome: human gut; feature: human-associated habitat; material: faeces | place: China | collected 2012
CTACGCGCCGGTGACCGTTGGTTCAGGGCGTGTGGGGCTTACTTGCGAAACTTGAGTTTATTATCTGTATAAATGCATACGGAACTAAGCTTGCAGCAAGTAGGACATTTTTCCTTTACCTGGTGCAGCAACTTGTCGGATGATGGTGTATTGGCGTGTATTGAAATCTAAGGAAACTTCATCGTCGCTTCCGTCGGGATTGGCAAGAAAGGTCTTACCGCCCTCGAAATATGGCACGGAGATGCCTTTCGACCATGCCTCTAAGTAGATGCGTTCCACCTCATCGTGCACGGCATTGTTGATCTCCCTGATGGTCTTTCCGTTCGACAGACGCCAGCCTTCTATTTCTTCATATTTGCACATAAGCCTTATTTCTTTTTTGATAAACCATTGCAAAAATACAAGGAATCCCTCAAACCGCCAAATGTTTTCCTCTTTTTTTCAGTATGCCAAAGCGAAAAGCCCGCGGCTCCCTGCTGTGAGGGGCTCGCGGGCTTTGGGCGAAGAGAGGATGAGAGGGGCGTTCTGAGATGCCAGCCAGGCGTGGCGGAAGGCCTACGCCAGGGTGCAGCTGGTGATGCCGAGCGTGGTGGCAATAGCAGTCAAGATGCTGATGGCGATCTGAATGAGGGTTTTCCAAGTGTCCTTTTTCATAGTGATAGATGTTTAAGGGTTCTGTGTTTCGGTGAATGATTCTCGATAGGGGAGTTTTCGGGCAACTCCCCTTGGCGTTGTTCAGGAGTCAGGATGCCTATTCTCCGTCGCCGCCTCCGGTGCTTTCAGAGCCTCCGGGATTGCCAGAGCCTCCGGGATTGCCAGAGCCTCCGGGGGTGGTGCCGCCGGAGCCGCCTGCGCCTCCGTTGTCGCCAGAGCCGGGCGAGTCGGTCTGAGTGCCGTCAGTGCCGAAGGCGTCGTACTCCTTGAGCTTGCACTTCTTGCTGAGCTCCGAGTTGCTCCAGGTGCGGGTGTTGCGCACGATGAGGTGCACCTTCTTGATGCTCTGGGCGCTCACGTCCTTGGCAGTCTCTTCGGCCTTCGAAGCCATGCCGATGGAGAAGAGTCCCAGGTCGCCGAGCCGTACGCTCTTGCCGTCGAGGATGAGCTCCTGCAGGCAGTCGAGTGCATCGGTGAGCACACCGTTGATACAGCCACGTGAGTAGGGCGAGCCGTGGTCGGAGATGTGGTTGACGAAGTCTTCGAACGACAACTCTCGGTCGGTTACCACCGTGGCGTACCACTTTTCCTTACCAGCGTTTTCACCCAGGGGTGGAATGCGCTTTACCTTACGATACTTCAATGTTCCTTTTGTGTTGTTTGCCATAGTTGTAATGTGTTTTAATGGTTATTTAAGATGGAGTTAAAGGAGTTAAGGAGTTATCGCTCCCTGCGGTCGCTGAGGAGTTAAGACAAATGCCTTTGTGGGCAATGTTTTAATGTTTGATTTCAAGCAATAAGACTGTTGTCTTAACTCCTTAACTCCTTTAATCATTTATCTGTTTGCAAAGTTACGACTATTTTTTGAAGCCGCCAAATTTCGGTGTGCGTAAACTGGCGATTTTCAGCAAAAATGCGTTCAGTAAGTTTACCCTACGGAAATCCATAGCTTTCGGCGCGCATAAATTTAGTTTTCTTCTCCCGAAGTCATAGTTTCTCACGACCTCGCTTTTTATGTGACGCTTCGCTGACACTGACACTGACAGTCCGATTTTCCGCACCCCTCTTCTTTCCTCCTGTGAAAGAGTAGAAAAGTAAAGAAATGTTAATAATATATTTTTATATTTATATATATATAAATATAAACTTTCTCTTTCACCATTTTTCCCTCAAGGGGGAGTTGCGGAATTTTGGACTGTCAGTGTCAGTGTCAGCGGATTTGCTCCACGCCTCCGAAAATATCCTCCAAAAAAAAAGTGGTTTCTCAGATTTTATTTGTAACTTTGCCATGTCGTTGGATTTTTTGTTTCTTTTTGCAACACGAAGATACGTTGAATTTTTCGACATGGCAAGACCCTGGGCCGCTTTTGTTGCTCAGGATATCAAAAGTATAATAAACTAAAGTGTTGCGGAATTAAATAACTAAAAGGGATATGAGAACATTTACTTTTAAAAGTCTGTTTTTAACAGTGCTATTTGTATTGCTTGGGAGCACGGCAATTCTGGCTGCAGATGATGGCTTGATTACCAGACAAATAACACTCAAGCTGGATAAGGCTGGTACTTTACCTAATAAGATTAGTGCAAGCAAGAAGTATCTGATTACCAATCTTAAGATTGTTGGTGAAATTAATGGCACGGATTTGAGACTTATCCGTGAGATGGCTGGTTGTGATTTTAATAGGAAAAAAACAGACGGAAAACTGTCGATATTAGATTTGTCTGACGCTAAAATAGTAGAAGGTGGGTCTGCTTACCACGGTGGCTGTTATACCTCTAATGATAAGATAGGCAGCTCTGCTTTTTATGGTTGCAGTGAATTGACAAGCATTACTATCCCTTCTGGTGTTACTTCGATAGACGATTATGCTTTTTATGGTTGCAGTGAATTGACAAGCATTACTATCCCTTCCAGTGTTACTAAGATAGGCCAATCAGCTTTTGATCGTTGCTGTGGATTGACAAGCTTGATCATCCCTTCCAGTGTTACTAAGATAGGCATCTCTGCTTTTAAAGGTTGTAGTGGATTGACTAGCTTGACCATCCCTTCCAGTGTTACTAAGATTAGCAGCTCTGCTTTTTCTGGTTGCAGTGGATTGACTAGCTTGACCATCCCTTTTGGTGTTACTTCGATAGACTGGGGTACTTTTTCTGGTTGCAGTGGATTGACAAGCTTGACCATCCCTTATGGCGTTACTTCGATAGGCGGTCAAGCTTTTTCTGGTTGCAGTGGCTTGACAAGCTTTACCATCCCTTCCAGTGTTACTGAAATAGGCAAGGAGGCTTTTTATGGTTGCAGAGGTTTGGCAAGCTTGACCATCCCTTCCAGTGTTACTTCGATAGGTGATGGAGCTTTTGTAGAATGCACGGGCTTAACTTCTATTTATGTATATCCGGAAAAAGTACCAGAGCTTGGGACAGATGTATTTAATGGATGTGACGCAAAGAATTGTACGGTTTATGTACCAAAAGGAACTTATGATGCTTATAAGTCGTCAGAATTTGGCTATTTCGATAAGATAGTAGAGTTTGATGCAGCGGGCATTGATAAGGTTGCAACCTCTGCCGATGCCAAGGAAGTCTCTCGCTATTCAGCAAATGGCCAGCGATTATCAGCTCCAGCCAAGGGTTTGAACATCGTGAAGTATAGTGATGGAAGTGTGAAGAAAGTTGTTGTTCAATAGTTTCGGCTAACGAACGCGATATAATGACAGATCAAGTAATTTGGGCACGAGCAATCGTGCCCTTTTTGGTTTATGATTGGTCTTATATCTTAACTTTTTGTCTTTTATTTCCTCCGATTACAGAAAGACCATGTGGAGTCAAAATTGCTCCACGACCCGAAAAAAATCCTCCCCAAAAAGTGGTTTCTCAGATTTTATTTTATTGCCGTGTGTTTTTTTCTCCCTTTTCTTTTCCGAAAACCAAAATAATTGTGTAACTTTGTAGGGGTAATAAGAGCGGGGAGTGCCCGAATCGAAGAAGATTTCCAACCCCCATCATGCAAGAGCTTTATGGAATTTGAAATTGGAATTGCTTCCCCAAATAACCATTCTATAGCATGGTAAAAATTACCTATAAAATTAACGTATAATTATGTGTTGTCAGACATTATTAAATATTAAATGGATGTATGGCAAGAAACAAATTGAAATATGACAAAAAAAATAGAAGAACATTGTGATGTTAAGCCATATGGCTTTTCCCAAGAGCAATCAGACATGTTGTTAGAATCGCAAATTCCAATAATGTATCACGATGAAATGAGTGATACAAAAGGTAAATTTCGAGTTCTTTCCTTGTTCTCAGGTTGTGGGGGAATGGATTTGGGATTTGAGGGAAGTTTCATTGCCCATCGAAAATCGTTTCCGAAAGATAGCAAATATATTGAGCATGTTATCAACAAGAATTGGGTAATGTTAAAGAAAACCAAGTTTAAGACCGTCTTTGCCAATGATATTCTCAATGAAGCAGAGGTGGCTTGGACTACATATATGTCTCGCTTTGGCTATCAACCCGAAATGTATCACAATATCAGCATTGTTGATTTGGTGAAGATGTATCGAAAAGGAGCTGATATTTTTCCAAAGAATATTGATGTGGTGACAGGAGGTTTCCCATGTCAGGATTTTAGTGTTGCAGGTAAACGTAAGGGGTTCAATTCCGACAAAGATGATTATGGCAAGAAAAGAGAAGGAGATGAACCCTCGGAAGAGACTCGTGGTAAGCTGTATTATTGGATGAAGCAAGTTATTGATATTGTGAAGCCAAAGATATTCGTGGCAGAGAATGTGAAAGGACTTGTTAATCTTGGTGATGTGAAAGATATCATACAGAAAGATTTTGCCAGTGCTGATGGCAATGGCTATATAGTATTGCCGCCTCAAGTGTTGCATGCAGGAAATTTTGGTGTGCCGGAGAGTCGTGAGCGTGTTATCTTCATTGGAATCCGAAAAGATGCCTTATGTCTTGATGCCCTGCAAGCGCTATCAACAAATGATATTCCTGAAGAATATAATCCTTATCCTAAGCCTACCCATGCAGCAACAGCCAAAGGAAGTAATCTACTTGGCATCGTCACAACACAAGATGTATTGGAGGGGTTAAAAGAACCAGAGGAGTCAATAGATATCTCACAGCAGTTGTATTCCAAGGCAAAGTTTTTGACGTCAGGGCAAGGACAGGCAGAAATAAAACTCGACAGTCTTGGTCCTACTATTCGGTCAGAGCATCACGGCAATATTGAGTACAGAAGACTTTCTCTTGAGCATGGTGGTAAGTATATAGGAGAATTGAAAGCAGGGCTGAAAGAAAGACGATTAACCCCAAGAGAATGTGCTTTGATTCAGACGTTTCCACCTGACTATCGTTTTGTGATGAAAAAAACAAGTGGAAGAGGATTCAGACTGAGTTCTTCTGGTGCTTATAAGGTGATAGGAAATGCTGTGCCTCCTGTTTTGGCTTTCAATATAGCTATGCGCATTCAGGAATTATGGGACAAATATTTTAAGACCGACAACTAAAACTAACGGAATATGGACAATATAGCAGAGAACATCATTGCCATTCGCAAAAGAGACATCTGCAAAGCTAATGAAGCTTTTGCAGATTTTATGTCTTTGACAGAAAAATGTCTAAATGACAAAGTGAAGAACGACAATCAACTTTATAAGGATTGTGTAGGAACGAAGATGGAGGCGGTAGCTCTTGAAGCCTTGCACGAGGTTGCGCCTCAAACACCTTTCCGCCCTGAGGAAATCAAGTTGGTTTCAGGTGCCAAGTTTCCTGATATTCAAGCCGAGAAATACTATGGGGTAGAAGTAAAGACTACATTGAGCAACACGTGGAAATCTATAGGTAGTAGTATTGTGGAATCAACTCGAATAGAGGACGTGTCGATGATTTATATGTTGTTTGCCAAGTTGGGAGGTGATTTTGCAGAGTTTCGTTGTAAGCCATATGAGAATTGTTTGGATAACATCTCTCTGACCCATCAGCCACGGTATCAGATAGATATGGAGTTGGAAGAAAAAAAACGTAAGAACATCTTTCAAAAGATGAAAATCGATTATAACTCTTTCCGTGTTCTTGAGGAAAATAAGAAGATTCAAAGAGTAAGGCAATACTTTCGCTCCACAGTTAATAAAAAATCAGAAATGCCTTGGTGGATTGATGATGAGGAATCAGAAAACTCTGTACCAATGACCATCCGTTTCTTGAACGACCTTTCACCCGAAGAAAAGAAGCAGATAACGGTTCGTATGTACGTACTGTTTCCTGAGTTGTTTAGCAACAAAAGTAGAACAAAGTTCAAGCGAGCCGGCTTGTGGCTCTGTAGTCGTAAGGCCCTTATCTGCTCTAATATCCGAGATTTCTTTACGGCTGGTGGGAAAGTGAAAAAGATCGGAACGCAACAATTTGACGATGCGATACCACAGATAATAAAGCGGCTCTATGACTGCAGAGATGATGTGTTGGCGTTATTGAATCACCCCGACAAAGCTCTTGTTGATGATATTGGTGAGTTATGGACTATAGAATGTAATCCCATCTACTATAAAACCTGCTGGATGAATATGATGCAGAAAGTCTTTGAGGATAATCGTTTTTTACAGAATGTTAAAATAGAAGATATATTTGAAAAATGGTAGGGTAATGATACTCAAGTTTCGCAAGTTCTATAACTTTCGCATTTGCAAAACTTCAGTAATGAGCCCCTTGAAAAAGTCTATTTGCGAAATTAGTAATTGATTATCAATAAGTTATAAAAACGATTTAGACTTTTTCAAGTGGGTTCAGTAATGATATATTTAAAGAGAGATAACATATTATCAAACCTGAATAACCTTATGGCAAGATTTGCGCATTTTTTTATCAAGTACAAGCATGAGTTCGCGCCGCATCACTGGGAAGATCGCCAGCGACACTTGGGCAGCCTCTTCGAGGAGGACTCGAGTATCGAATTCCGGCTGGGCGAGGGCGAGACGCAGAAAGTGTTCAACCACCGAGTGTATCACCTGTTGTCGGCACCCGAAATCATCGTGATGCAGTTCGCCAACTGCATCGACATCCCCATCGAGAAGCATTACGAGCCCAGCGTGGCGAGAGACGAGCCTTCGTGCTTCGTAGTCATCGACAACCGAAGTGGCCTTCGCACCGTCGCCATACACCGCCGCAAGAAGGCATTCGGCAATCCGCAGCAAGTGGCGCGCATCCTCTCCCGAACCATCAACGCCAGGCTCTTCGCCGATTATTGCTACACGATCGACATCCTGCCCAGCTACTACGCAGAAGACCTCTTCAAGACGTGGACACGGCTGCAACAGCACTCGCAAAACCTAATCTTCAGTGTGCCTGAGGGGCTGACGGAGAGCGAGATCTTGCAGCGAGTGGACAGGTTGAGGGGCGAGGGAAAGGAGTATTTCGACGACTCGCTTATGTCGCTCGTGCTGCCACTGGCGTTGGCTGCCAAGAGGGACAATTACAAGTCACTCTACACGGTGATGCCCGAGGAGTCGAAGACCGCACTTTATGTTGACAAGACATCTGTCTTCATGAAGAACCTGCTCACGCTGAGCCGCGCCACCGATACCCCTGTGGAGCTGATTACCAGTGACGGTGCCCACTACTCTTGTCTCATCGACTCCGAAGAGACTCTCTCCGACAAGATTGTAACCCAGGAATTCGATGCCGTCCTGCTGGAGTGCCTCTTTCATGGCACCGACAAGGAGGGTGCACCGCTGGAGCAGGTGAAACGCATAGAGCTGGAAGCCAAGGTGATAACGATGATGAACAGCATAAAGCACGAGTCTGAGGACGAGGAGTCTCGCTCTCTTCTGGGAGATTCGTTGGTAAATCGAGTAAACTAAAAAATAAATGATAGAACGACTTACACCTCATCAGGCTCGTCCCTTGCGCCGCCGGATGCTTTCCGATACGGTCTATGTAACCTTCCACGATGCCTTGAAGGCGTGGTACAAGGAAGGTAAGACCCACCTCACGCCTCAGGAGATTTGCCTCTCGGCAAAAAACCTTTGTGATGTGATACTCGGGCTTCCCGATGCGCAAGAGGGCATCGATGACGAACTGGAAGACTTGGAGGAGGAGGCTTCCTGTATCACTGAGGCCTCTGGCGACGTCGGCGCTGCTGCCGATGCAATGCTTATCGAGATGGTGGCAGCCTCGATGTTAGTCGCCTTGTCAGCGAAGCAGGGCCAGGCATCAGGGAAGATACTTGAGAAGTCAAACTCGCAGTCTGTCATCCTCTGCATCATGAAAAGGTGGTGCCACCATGAACTGTTCGATGCCCTGCTCGACGAGGGATGCAAGAAAGAAGAGGCCCGGTTTGCGGAAGGAAAGCGGGCCGACTTGTTGCATTATGAGCTGATGGAGTGGAAGCGGGAAGAAGGTGAGAACCCTGATGCAATGCGACAGTTCATAAATCAGCTGCTCACCCCGGTATACGGCAGGAGCGTGGAGACCATCAAGGAGATGCTGCTCTTGCTGAACAGATACAACATCGAGCACCATCACCTGCTCGACGTTCCGTTGCTCGAACTCTACAAGCGGCTCGACGGAGAGTCCAAGGGCGTAAGTGCAGGAGGCGACAACTGTGGCATCATGACCGGGGGTGACCTGAACGCAGGATTCCATCTCACCAACTCTCAGGTGGAGATGCTGGCAAAGGCTATCGCCGCCAAAGAAACCCAACCTCTTTTACAAAAACGATAATTATGGCAATCAATATCAATGGCAACAACTATGGCATAGCTGTCGATGGCAACCTCACCATCGAGCATGTGAACTTCGGATTTGGAGGCGGCGTCCAGTCGGCCTCGGGCATCCACCGGGAGGAACTTACCGACTCCCTGCGCAACTGCATCTTCGACACCAGGCTCTTCGACTCTGACGATAAGCTGAATGCCTTGCTCGGTGAGATTGCCAGGAGCATCGACCTTGGCGAGTACAACGCCATCTATGGCCCTAACGAGCATGGCAGAATCAACCCTTCTGCCAAGAACGAATGGTATTATATCTTTGAGGCCTTGCTGGAAGCTGGCGTGTGCCGACAATCTGTGGGCGACAAAGAGTTTGTGGAGCAGATGATGGAATGGTTCCCTATGGTGTTTTCCTATGATACTCCCGAGGAAATGAAGTTGATGACTGACAGGTTGCGCAAGTCTGTCTCTCATGAACGCACCTTGTGGAAATACGGCGAATCCAAGGAGGTAACCAAATTGAAAGATATGTGGGCAAGGCGCAATCAGCTCGGTATCGCCTACGAGAAGGTGAGCCGATTCTACGAGATAGCCTACAGGGGACTGTACGTGCGGCTCGTGGAGATGAAAGAGGAGTTGAACAGTGTAAAATAGTTAAATCAACTCATGTAGGTGCAAAAATATCCAGGATATTTTGTTTGTTCAATTTTATTACCTAAATTTGCAGGAAAGTTCATCCATCATTTGAAGGAAGGAAATCGAAGGACGTTAGGTCAAGATACCTTGCGTCCTTTGTTGTTTTTATTGTAGGTTGGCTTGTTTGCCTTTTATTTTTGTTTTTCGGTAAAGGTAAGTAAAAATATCTTTTCCTTTAGACAATCCATTAGACAAGTTAGACAGAAACCCACGAGTTGATTAGACTGATTAGACAAGTTCGCTCAAGTCGTTTTTTTTCTTTTGCCATCCTTTTTTTTCGCTTTACCTTTGCTCATGGATTTCAGAACCATCGCCGAGTTCTGAAGTTCGTGGACATTCCAGTGTATGCCATGTTGTAAGTGGGACATAAGAATGATATTGCCATCCACTCGCTCTTTGACAAGGTTGAAACTACAAGAATGATGGTCTTTTGCCATGAAAATCACATTTCGTATTAGAAATATAGTATTAACCATTTCAATATTTATAGCTTATGAAAAAAACTAATGTACAGGATGTCGGTAGCAAGGCTGCTGCCAACATGGTGGCATCTAAAGCTGCCAATCATGAGAATGCCATCCGGGTGATGGTATTTGAGTGCTCTGAGTTCGGATGCATCCGCATCTTGACCGACGAGAAAGGTGAGCCTCAGTTTTGCGGAAATGACGTGTGCAAAGCTCTTGGATATGACCAGGCCCGCAAAGCTATCTTGCGCCATGTGAAGCCTACTGACGGTACGAAACGTACCGCGAGTGTGACTATACGAAGAAACGGATCTGTGTATGAACAAAAACGCAGTTTGCATTTCGTCAACGAGAGCGGATTCTATGCGCTGGTGCTTGGTTCGAAGCTCCCCACAGCGCAGCGCTTCAAGCACTGGGTCACCTCGGAGGTGCTGCCGCAAATTCGCAAGACGGGTGGGTTCATTCCGCTCCACGAAGGCGAGAGCGATGAGGAGGTCGTCCGCAAGACCGAGGAGATTCTTCGCAAGACGCTTCGGGAGAAGGATTCCTTCATAGCCCAGCAGGACAAGCTCATCAGCGAGCAGAAAGTGCTCCTGGAGCAAAAGAACAGACGGATCGCTGAGCAGGATGTGGAAATCGACCGACTGCTGCCCAAGGCTCTCTACACCGACAGCGTGCTCGAAAGTATCTCGTGCTACACCACCACGCAGATAGCCAAGGAATTGGGCATGACGGCGCAGGAACTGAACCGATGGCTCTGCGCTGAACGGATTCAGTACTACCAGAGCGGACAGTATATGCTCTATGCCGACTATGCCCACCGCGGACTGGCGAAGTGCCGAACCCACTATGACCTCTTTGTGGGAAGAGACACCGTGCTAACCCGCATGTACCTCGTGTGGACGGAGAAGGGACGGGAGTTCATTCATCTGAGGGCTAAAGGAGTTAGGGAGTTAAGGGAGAATTCTTAAGGAGTTAAGGAGTTAAGGAGTTAAAGGAGAATTCTTAAGGAGTTAAGGAGTTAAGGAGTTAAAGGAGTTAAGACAACAGTCCTTGTGGGTGTTTCATTAAGCAGCACGCCCTGAAAGGGCAGAAGCTCTTAGCCCAGGGCAACGCCCTGGGT
>OGYV01002856.1_pt1 | contig 10631 bp, 6 predicted proteins | sample 1576651 | NCBI WGS metagenome assembly OGYV01 (sample SAMEA3541570, study PRJEB24748) | human gut metagenome | biome: human gut; feature: human-associated habitat; material: faeces | place: China | collected 2012
GAGGTAAACTGGCGCTCGAAGTCCTCGGCATGGTTCTTGTTGTTGGTGAATCTCACATTGACAGTCATCGACAGCTCGGTCTGTGCAGAGTATCCCTCACTCGATACCGACTTGTTTCGCTGGCTGTACTGTGTGATTTCTCCCTCTATCTTGAGGTCTCCATTTCGCTTCACCTGTATCAGTCGGGTGTGGCTGGCAAACTCATCCTTCAGCTGATTGTTGAACATCGGTCCCATAGGTCCCCAGACATAGGAGCTGCGAATAGGGAACTCGGCAAGCTCTATGGTCTTGGTTTTGGTATAGTCGATGCTGGCACCATTGAAGGCATACTTTACCGAGCATGCAGCCGTGGTGGCGATAATGGCGAAGATTACACCTATTATATATATATGCTTGAAGAGATGCTTCATTTTGTTATTTTCTTCTTGTCGTCTTAGCCTCTTGGCTTCTTTTATTTCTTCACATCGTCGTCAGTCCTCAGCCTCGTCGTTGTCGCCGAGCTTGTATGCCTTGATGCGTCGATACAGAGTTCTGTCGGATATTCCCAGTTCTTTGGCAGCTTTCTTTCGGTTGCCGTTGTTGCGTTCCAGTGCTTTCTCCACCATCTGCTTGCCCAGGTTGTTGAGGTTGAGCGTTTCCGCCTCATGTATTTCCTCCACTTCGGCATCCTCTGTGAATGGATGGTGCAACGCCTCGCTTTCCTTTTCGACAGGGGCTGGATAGCTTATGGGGGTTATGGGTGTCAGGGGCTGTGGTGCGGCAAAGCCTTTGGCTCCGTTGAGCTGTCGTGCCTCGTCGAGCTGTTTGCGCAGCGAGTTCATGTCGCGCCGCAGGTCGCTAACGTTGCCCCTCAGTTCGTAGAGAATCTTGTAGAGCAGTTCGCGCTCACTCTCATAGCTGTGGGTTCCTCCCTGCCCTGGTGCGATGGTAGCCAACTGTGTGGTCTCCTCGTCTTGCGGAATGAACCTGAGCAGCGTCTGTGCGTCGATTTCCCTTTCCTCGCTCAGTACCGACATCTGTTCGGTAATGTTCTTGAGCTGTCTCACGTTGCCAGGCCATTTGTATTTCAGCATGATGGTCTTGGCGTCATCGGTAAGCACAATTTTAGGCAGTTTGTACTTCTCGGCCATCTGCATGGCGAAGAGTCGGAACAAGAGAAGGATATCGTTTCCCCTCTCTCGCAGAGGCGGCATCATGATGGGTATGGTGTTGAGGCGATAGTACAGGTCTTCGCGGAAGCGTCCCTCGCTGACGGCCTTTCTCATGTTGACATTGGTAGCCGCCACGATGCGCACATTCGTCTTGCGCACTTCCTGTCCGCCCACGCGTATGTATTCTCCCGTTTCGAGCACTCTCAGCAGTCTTGCCTGTGTGGCGATGGGCAGTTCGCCCACCTCATCGAGGAAGATGGTTCCCTTATTGGCGATGCCGAAATATCCCTCGCTCTCGCCTATGGCTCCGGTGAACGAACCTTTCTCATGACCGAAGAGCTCACTGTCGATGGTTCCCTCAGGAATGCTTCCACAGTTGATGGCGAAATACTTCTCCCGTCTGCGTGGAGAATTGTCGTGAATGACCTTCGGAATGATTTCCTTTCCCACGCCGCTTTCTCCGATGATGAGCACAGAAAGATCAGTCGGTGCCACCTGCAGGGCGACATCGAGAGCTCGGTTCAATTCGTCGCTGTTGCCTACGATATTGTACCTCAATTTGATCTTCTGAAGTTCAGATGTATTCATTTAGCTGCCAAAATTACGCATTTTTTTTGAATTAACTGCAACATTGGCTTGAAAATAGTCCTTTTTTAACGTTTAGCCTCTGGCGAATCTGCTTTCTTCTTTGGAATAGCGAATCTCACCTTCTCGCTGTCGTCTCTTTTCTCGTGGAAGAGTTTGGGCAGTGGGTTCTCGCAGGCCTCGTCGTAACTGCTGCGATACCTGAAGGTGTCGATGGCCAGATAGACGGCATTTCTGAAGGCAGACTCATCGGCAGTATTTGTACCTGCAATCTCGTATCCGGGCGTGATATCAGCGCTGGTTCGGATGACAGGCATTCCTGCTGTATAGATAACGCCCCGTCCGTCGTTGATCGACTTGAATGGAGCTGTGGCCTGGTCGTGATACATGGCCAGAACACCGTCAAACTCTCTGAAGTCGCCATTGCCGAAGAAGTCGTCGGCAGGATAAGGTCCGAAGGCCTGTACGCCCTTGCCTGCCAGCTCGTCGATGGCAGGAATGATGATTTCCGTCTCCTCGTTTCCGCAGCTTGTCTCCTCATTGTTCTTGGGGTTGAGTGCCAGCACGGCGATACGTGGATTACTGATGTTGAAGTCGCGCTTGATGGTTTGCTGGAAGAGGGTTGCCTTCTCTACGATTCTCTCTGCCGTGATCTGTGCGGCAACCTCTTTGAGCGGCAGTTTCTCAGTCACCGAAGCGATGCGCAGCGTATCGCCCACGAGGATGCTGAGTCCCTTCTTTCCCTCACCGAGACAGGTCTCGATGTAGTGCTTGTGTCCCTTGAAGGCAAAGCCCTCGATGAATGCGTTCTGACTGTTGATAGGTGCTGTCACCAACACATCATACAGATCGTCTCTGAAGTCGGTCATGGCTCTGTCGAGTGCCTTCACCGCAGCCTGTCCCGACTCCTCTGTAGGCACACCCATGTCCACCTTCACCTCCTCCTCGACAGCCGCCAGAAGGTTGATGCGTCCTTCCTCGGCGTCTTCGGCCTTCTGGATGATGGAGAACTGCGCGGGCAGGTTCATGGCCTTGCGGTAGTAGGCTGCCACCTTGGGCGAGCCATAGACGATAGGCGTGCAAAGCTCCAGCATCTCGGGCTCTGCAAAGGTTTTAAAGATCAGTTCGTATCCGATACCATTGGTATCTCCATGGGTGAAAGCCACCCTGATTTTCTTGTTGTCCATTTTGGGATTCTTATTTTATTGTAGAAAGAGCAGCCTCGAGCTGCTTGATTAGTATTTTCTTTTTCTTTTCGGGCGCATAGACGAAGCCAATGACAGCCATGCTGCCCCGTGTCCTCATCACGTAGGGTCCGCCCATGGCGTCGCCCTTCATCTCCCACAGTCCCCGCCTCATTCCCTGCCTGTCGGCCTGGCTCATGTCGACAAGCTGCATGTACATGCCGTCGGTCTCGCCGGGCAGGTTTCGCTTCAGGGCGCTGTCGGCCTGGGCCTTCAGGTCGTCACGGCTTCGGCCTTGGCTCTTGGTCTTGAAGAATATCAGGCTCTGCATTCCCGTGCTGGCATTGTCGGTGAGCCATGCGAAGTCTTTGGCTTGCTTACCGGCATTCATCGAGGCAGGAATCCTCATGCTGATGCCGAAGCGCTGCCTCATCTCCTTCTGTCTGTCGGGATTCTGTGGCACGACGGTGGCAAGATGCCGTAGCTCCGATGTATCGAAGAGGCTCCTCAGCTTCCCGCCGTCCAGCCTGTGGCGAAGCTGCTCAGCCGACTGTGCCTGTATGTAGACGATGGTCTGCGGCACGGCACTCACGTCTTTCCTCATCTTCACGGCATAGCCTTTGTTATGGGCATTGATGTCCACCACGATGCGGTTTCTCACCAGCTGGTAGCTTCCGCGCACCTTTCCCTTCCTCACCTGTATAAGGCTGAACATCGGTTCGGGCTGTGGCAGATGCGGCATATCGGCCGTCATCATCCGGGTCACGATGCTGTCGCTGTCGCCTTCCAGCACCACCTCGTAGGGCAGCCCGGTGCTTGCGGGTTTTCTTCCACCCATGCCATCGCAGCCGACGAGTGTCAGCGCCAGGCAGCACAGCGCGGCACTAAGCCTGTTCGTTCTCATGCTGTCTTATCTCTCCTATCTTCTTCGATGTGCTCAGCAGTCCGCAGGCAGCATAGATGTCCTGTCCACGGCTGGCGCGGATGGTGGTGAACACACCGTGCTGGGTCAGATAGTCGCGGAACTGCTCCATCTTCTCGTCGCTCACTCCCTGCAGCGGGATGTCGGGAATCTGATGGAAGCGTATCAGGTTGAAGCGGCAGTCGAGCCCCTTCACCAGCCTGATGATGGCCTTGGCGTGCTGCATGCTGTCGTTCAGTCCCTTGAAGACGATGTATTCGAACGAGAGTCGGCGCTGATGCGAGAAGTCGTAGTTGCGCAACAGTTCCACCACCTGTTCTATTCCCATTCCTCTCTCTGCCGGCATCAGCTCGGCACGCTCTGCCGGTATCGGGTCGTGCATGGAGATGGCCACGTGGCACTCGCTCTCCTCGAGGAATCGTTTCAACTTATTCTTCACGCCCACCGAACTGACGGTGATGCGCTTGGGGCTCCATGCCCAACCATAGTCGGCAGTCAGGATGTCCGTGGCACGGAGCACATTGTCGAGGTTGTCCATTGGCTCGCCCTGCCCCATGAACACGATGTTGGTCAACTTGTCCACCTCGGGCAGCGAGTATATCTGGTTGAGGATGTCGCCTGCAGGCAGACTGCCCTCAAACCCCTGCTTTCCTGTCTGACAGAACAGGCAGTTCATCTTGCACCCCACCTGTGACGATACACAAAGCGTGGCGCGGTCTTTGTCGGGGATGTAGACCGTCTCGACAAACTTTCCGCTCCGTGTGGGGAACAGATACTTGATGGTTCCGTCTACGGAGTGCTGTGCGTCGGAATATCCGAAGCATCCTATTTCGTATTCTTCAGCCAGCTTGGCACGGTTGGCTTTCGATATGTTCGTCATCTCGTCGATGCTCTTCACATGCTGCTGATAGAGCCATTTTGCCATCTGTCCACCGGTGAAGGCAGGCATGCCCAAATCCTTGGCCACCTGCTTCAGTTCGGCGAGTGTCAGACCGAGAAGATATTTTTTTTCGTTATTCATAGTGCAAAGATACGCTTTTTTGCCGAAAAATTGTTATCTTTGCCACATATTTTAAGATAATAAGCAAAAATGAGAGAAAAAATAGACCTTTTCTTGCCTTTTGAAGCCTTGGAGAAGGGTGAAGAAACGCTGCTCGAGCTTCATGAGAACAAGACGGTTCAACATATCAATCTGCTGGTAAGCAGCGACTTTGCCTCGCAGCACCAAGTGCCCGAAGGCTGTACCTTTGTAGTAATCGACAGAATGGAGTCATCCAACACGGTGATGAGCATAGCCGAGAACACGGATGCCGACTATCTGCTGTTGTGCACCAGGATGGCGTCGGTGCGCTGGGGGCTCTATGCCCTGGAACGCTTTCTGCGCACTGCCGACGACATGGGAGCGGTGATGGTCTACAGCGACCACTACTCCTTGGAGGAAGGCGCCCTGACGAAGCATCCCGCCATCGACTATCAGGCAGGAAGCCTCCGCGACGACTTCGACTTCGGCAGCCTGTGGCTCATCAAGTCGCAGGCGCTGCTCGACTATGTGGCGCAGACCGACCGTGTGGATTATCAGTATGCCGGACTCTACGACCTGCGCCTGTATCTGAGCAGAAAGGGCGAGATATTCCATCTCAACGAATATCTCTACACCGAGGCCGAGCTCGACACCCGCAAGAGCGGCGAGAAACAGTTCGACTATGTCAATCCGCGCAACCGCGAGGTACAGATTGAGATGGAGCGTGCCTGCACAGCCCATCTCGAGAAGGTGGGAGCCATCGTCGACACCAACTTCTACCGCCAGCCCGACTTCGACGAGCAGGACTTCGCCTGCGAGGCCTCTGTCGTCATTCCCGTGTTCAATCGCGAGAAGACCATTGCCGACGCCGTGAAGAGCGCCCTGTCCCAGAAGACCAACTTCCCCTATAATGTCATCGTGGTCAACAACCATTCCACCGACAGCACCGGTGAAATCCTCGACTCGATAGACGACGGGCGCCTGATACAGATAGTGCCTGGTCGCACCGACCTGGGCATCGGCGGCTGCTGGAATGTGGCTGTCAACAGCAACCATTGCGGAAAGTTCGCCGTACAGCTCGACAGCGACGACCTGTATTCCTCACCCAAGACACTGCAGAAGATCGTCGACGCCTTCCACGAGCAGAAGGCAGCCATGATCATCGGCTCGTACCGCATGTGCGACTTCGACCTCAACACCCTGCCCCCGGGACTCATCGACCACAAGGAATGGACCGAAGACAACGGCTGCAACAACGCCCTGCGCATCAATGGTTTGGGAGCACCACGCGCCTTCTTCACACCCTTGGTGCGACAGATACAGTTCCCCAACACCTCCTATGGCGAAGACTATGCCCTGGGACTGGCTTTCTCGCGCCGTTACCGCATAGGCCGCATCTACGACGAGCTCTATCTCTGCCGCCGCTGGGGTGGCAACAGCGACGCAGCCCTCAGCGTGGAGCGGGTGAATGCCAACAACCTATATAAAGACCGCCTGCGCACCATGGAGCTCAAGGCCCGACAGCAGATGCTGCAGGGCAAGGCCGACATCATGGAGGACAGCAGCATCTCGCGCTTCTTCAACCGACAGTTGGAGATGTGGGAAGACGCACGCCACCGCTTCCGCGACCTCAAGCACGTAGAGGTGCGACAGCTCTCCGACCAGCTGAAGGTGCAGTTCAATCCTGCACGCATCGTCAGCACAGGCGCCAAGATAGACAAGCACACACTCGGCGAGCGCCCCTGCTTCCTGTGCGAGCGAAACCGCCCCAAGGAACAGATGACCAAGCAGATAGACGACCACTTCCAGCTACTGGTCAACCCCTTCCCCATCCTGCCGGTCCACTTCACCATTCCCGCCACCAAGCACCAGCCACAGTCCATCTACCGTCATTATGGCGAGATGCACAGACTGCTGTCGCTCCACAGCGAGCTGATGGTGTTCTACAACGGTCCTAAGTGTGGTGCCTCAGCCCCCGACCACCTGCACTTCCAGGCTGGCACAAGCGGCGTGCTGCCCCTGCAGACCAACTGGCAACGCCTCTCGCGCAGCCTCACCGATGTCATCTCGCTCAACGACGAGGAGAAGATTTCCGTGCTGAGCGACTTCCTCGTGCCTGCCTTCGTCATCATCTCGAAGAGCGAGGACAGCGACGAGGAACTCTTCCATCGCCTCTATCGCTCCATGCCGATGCGTGGCGACGAGAGCGAGCCCATGATGAACATCATCGCCTGGCGAAAAGGCGACGAGTTTATCAGCGTCGTCATCCCGAGAGAGAAGCACCGCCCTGACGCCTATTTCGCCGAAGGCGAGGCCCAGATGATGGTTTCGCCAGGAGCGCTCGACATGGCAGGACTGATCATCACTCCGCGCGAGGAAGACTTCAGCAAGATCAACCTCGACAAAGCCACAGCCCTGCTGCGCGAGTGCGGCATTTCGGCAGAGAAGATGGAAGCCGTCGTCAGCAATCTCAAGGCCTCTGCCGCGACCGCTCACGAGCATCCGCTCCAGCTGCTTGCCGGCAAGGGCAAACAGCCCAACGTGAACGTGGGCATCGTGAGCGGACAGAAGATTCACTTCTCGCTCAACAAGCCTTACCTGGCCAAGGGCGAGATGGTGACGGGCGAACAGGAAGTGGCGTTCTCCGAGGGCGGCATCCTGTGGAACGGCAACCAGTACAGCTCGCTCACCTTCCATCCGCAGAGCGCCGACGCCTCCTTCTCGCTCAGCGACGTGACCATAGGCGTCAACTTCCATTGGGAACGCAAGGAGACACAGACCTTCCTCGGCACCCTGCACTTTGTGGTGGAGTCGGACAAGATATGCGCCATCAACGAGCTGCCCGTAGAGCGATACCTCGAGAGCGTCATCTCGAGCGAGATGAGCGCCACGTCGAGCCTCGAGCTGCTCAAGGCCCATGCCGTCATCTCCCGCTCGTGGCTCCTGGCACAGATGAAGAAGCGCCGCGAGGTGGCTGAGTCGGGCAACAACTTCTTCTCCTTTGTCAAGAAAGACGACCGACTCATACGCTGGTACGACCGCGAGGACCACACCATCTTCGACGTCTGCGCCGACGACCACTGCCAGCGCTATCAGGGCATCACCAAGGAGACTTCGCCCCATGTGGCAGAAGCCATCCGGCAGACCAAGGGACAGATCCTGATGGACGGCGACGACATCTGCGACGCACGCTTCTCGAAGTGCTGCGGCGGCGTCACCGAGGAGTTCCAGTACTGCTGGGAGGACACACCGAAAAACTATCTCAGCAGCGTGCGCGACATCATACAGGGCGTGAAGTCTGTCGGCTCCGCAGCCCCAGCCCCACTGCCCTCGCTGCAAGACGAGGCTGCTGCCGAAGCCTGGATCCGCTCCAACCCTCCTGCCTTCTGCAACACCACAGACAAGAAGATACTCTCGCAGGTGCTCAACGACTACGACCAGGAAACAGCCGACTTCTACCGCTGGAAGGTGACGCTGACCCAGGAGAAGCTGAAGCAGCTGCTCGACGAGAAACTGAAAATGAATTTCGGCGACATCCTCGACCTTCAGGCCGAAGAGCGAGGCAAGAGCGGACGCATCAGCAAGCTGCGCATCGTGGGCACCGAGAAGACATTCGTTATCGGCAAGGAACTCGAGATACGCCGTGCCCTGAGCGACACCCATCTCTACAGCTCTGCCTTCGTGGTCGACAGATGCGACATCGACGAGAAAGGCGTTCCGCAGCGCTTCGACATCATCGGAGCCGGATGGGGACACGGTGTGGGACTCTGCCAGATAGGTGCCGCCGTCATGGGCGAGGAAGGCTTCGACTACGACGCCATCCTGTTGCACTACTATCAGGGAGCCGAAATCAAGAAAGTATATAAATAATAGGAGTTAAGAAGTTAAGGAGTTAAGGAGTTAAGAAGTTAAGAAGTTAAGGAGTTAAGGAGTTAAGAAGTTAAGAAGTTAAGGAGTTAAGGAGTTAAGGAGTTAAGGAGTTAAGGAGTTAAGACAATAGCTTTTGTGGACTTGAAATTAAACATCAAACATAAATATTCCCTCAAGGCATTTGTCTTAACTCCTCAGCGACCGAAGGGAGCGATAACTCCTTAACTCCTTTAACTCCTGAAAAAATATTCCCTCAAGGCATTTGTCTTAACTCCTCAGCGACCGAAGGGAGCGATAACTCCTTAACTCCTTTAACTCCTGAAAAAATATTCCCTCAAGGCATTTGTCTTAACTCCTCAGCGACCGAAGGGAGCGATAACTCCTTAACTCCTTTAACTCCTGAAAAAAAACATTTACAAAAAAGTGGCAACAAATAAAAACAGCAGGAGTCCCTGGGCTTGGATTCCAACCTTATATTTTGCAGAAGGACTGCCCAACATCATTGTCACGGGTCTTTCTGTCGTAATGTACATGCAGATGGGACTCACCGATTCTGAGGTGGGCCTCTACACAGGCTGGCTGGCCCTGCCATGGGTCATCAAACCCCTGTGGAGTCCGTTCATCGACTTGCTGAAGACCAAGCGCTGGTGGGTGCTCACCATGCAGGCGCTCATCGGAGCAGCCCTGGCAGGCATCGCCTTCTCCATCCCCACGGCATTCTGGTTTCAGGCCACGATGTGCTTCTTCTTCCTCATCGCCTTCTGCAGCGCCACGCACGACATCTCTGCCGACGGATTCTACATGATAGAGCTCGACGGGCACAACCAGACCAAGTATGTGGGTCTGCGCAACACCTTCTACCGGCTTGCCATCATCTTCGTCAACGGCGTCTTAGTGTCGCTGGCAGGCGTCCTGCAGGTAGTGTTCCGCAACCAGATACGCTTCTCGTGGGCGCTGATATTCTATGGCCTGGCAGGCATCTTCATCGCGCTGTGGCTCTATCACAGCCGTTTCATGCCGCGTCCTGCCGACGATGTGCAGACCGAACGGAGCGTGGGCGAAGTGGCTCACGAGCTGAAGAACATGTTCGGCACGTTCTTCCAGAAGTTCCCCGTCAAGGAAACCATCTGCGTCATGCTCTTCCTCCTGCTCTATCGATTCCCCGAGGCCCTGCTCAACACCATGACCAAGACCTTCATCCTCCGCCCCAACTCACAGGGCGGACTGGGACTCTCGCCCCAGGAATATGGCTTCGCCAATGGCACCGTCGGACTCATCGGACTCCTCCTGGGCGGCATCATCGGCGGCATCCTGGTGAGCCGCGACGGCATGAAGAAGTGGCTGTGGCCCATGGTCATGGCGATCACGCTACCCGATGCTGTCTACATCTTCCTGAGCTACTCGCTCAACTCCAACCTCATCGTGGTTTCCTCCTGTCTGTTTGTCGAGCAGTTCGGCTATGGCTTGGGCTTCACCGTCCTCACCCTCTACATGCTCTTCTACAGCCAGGGCAAGTTCAAGACCTCCCATTATTCCATCTGTACGGGCATTTCCTACCTCGGCCTCATGCTTCCCGGCATGCTCTCGGGCTATCTCAAGGACATGGTGGGTTATCGCCTGTTCTTCATCATCGTCATGGCGTGCTGCACCATCACCTTCGTAGTCACCGCCTTCCTCAAGATCGACCCCGACTTCGGAAAAAAAGAACCCATTCCCCTCGATGACGAGGAAGAAGAGGAAGAATAAGGGGGAGTAATTCCCATAAAAAAGGCCGCCGAGAATCGTCTCAGCGGCCTTTTCTTGTTAAAGTACTGAACCCACTTGAAAAAGTCATTTTTGATAGTTTCTTCAAATGTAACCATCTGATAATCAAATGGCATTTTGTAGGGAAAAGAACC
>OGYV01002862.1_pt1 | contig 10616 bp, 10 predicted proteins | sample 1576651 | NCBI WGS metagenome assembly OGYV01 (sample SAMEA3541570, study PRJEB24748) | human gut metagenome | biome: human gut; feature: human-associated habitat; material: faeces | place: China | collected 2012
TGCACCACCACGGCGAGCGCCAGACGTACGCACCAGCGCAGCGGCAGCAGAAAATACAGCCCGGCAAGCAGGGCGACTGCGCCCGGGCGGATATCGAGCGCAAAGCGGCGGCGCTTCATGCGGCGGCGAGGTAAAACTCTGGGTTATAGTAATACCCGTCGTGCATGAGCTCAAAATGCAGGTGCGGCCCGGTCGCCTTGCCGGTCGCGCCGACGAGCGCGATCTTCTGCCCCATCGTGACCGTCTCCCCGGCGCGCACGAGCAGCTTGCTGCAGTGGCCATAGAGCGTCGTATAGCCGTCGGCATGACGGATCTTCACGTAGTTGCCGTACCCGTCGTCCTGCCCGGCGGCGAGCACCGTGCCGTCAGCAAAGGCACAGACCGCCGTGCCGGAATTGGCCGCGAAGTCTGTGCCGTAGTGAAATTTCACCTTGTTTTCCAGCGGGTGCAGCCGGTAACCGAACCCGGACGAAGTGTAGCCCGCGACCGGCGACGCGTGCGCAAACGGCAGCTCGCTGACCGCATAGCTGACATTGGCCGGAACGGCATAGCCGGAATAGACCGCCTGCTCGTTGAGAAACGCCTCGCGCGCGGCAAAGGCCGCCTGCAGCTGCGGGCTCTCCGTCGGTTCGGGCGTCGGAGCCGGTGTGGGCTCCGGGGTCGGTTCCGGCGTGGGTGTCGGCGTCGGCTCCGGCGCGGGTGTCGCCCAGGCGGACATGTTCACATTCACGGCGGGCAGATACTGCCGCAGCTGTTCATCCTGCGCCTGCACCGGTATGGGTGCAAACACACTGCGGAGCTCGGCAAAGACGGACTTGTAGTCATCGTCCGTGCTGATAGCCGGCAGCAGTACCTCGCGCGCATCCGCAGCTGCCGCCGGGGCGACCATCTTCACCGCCGTCAGCAGCAGGAACACCGTCGCGCACAAATAAACTTTCCAGCGCTTCACGCACATCACCCCCGATAAAAGGAGTCTATGCAGACAGGCTGGGGGTTAGTACATCACAAGCTAGCCGCTTGCCTATCCCTTGTTCAGCTGCATGAAAAAGCACCATGCGGACACATGGTGCTCTATCATTTCAAATCTAATGGCTCATTCTTCAGTTGCCGTTTCTTTTTTCTGCTGCAAATAATGCTCAAAGCTCTCTTGGGCTTCTTTGGGCGCATCCTCTTTCAGCTTTGGAACAAGGCCATCATATTCATACCATTCTTTATTTGATTTCCAATATACATCAAATTTCCGCATAGAGTCAGCCCTTTCACGGCTGCAGAGTCCGTCTCACTCAATGCCCTGCTGCTTGCACCAGATGTCCATGACGGTGTCCACCGGCAGGAGCTTGACCAGACGCACCTGGCGGCGCACCGGGTGGCCGAGAATGGAGACGCTCTTTTTCTTCTTGAGATCCTTCATGGCCTGCGCCGCCACCTCATCGGGGCCGTACCACTTGTCCACGTAGCGGATGTATTCATCATGATGCGCGACCTGCTGGAACTCGGTCTTGATCCAGCCGGGACAGACGCACATGACATGGATGCCCTGCGGGCGCAGCTCGCGGCCGAGCGCGCGGGAAAGGCTCAGGACATAGCTCTTGCTCGCGCCGTAAACCGCCTGATACGGCACCGGCTGCCAGGCAGAGTTCGAGCCCATGTTGATGATACTGCTGCCGGCGTGCATATACGGCAGGCTCGCGTGGCACATACCCGTGAGCGCGAGCGAATTGAGCTGCGCGCTGGCGAGCAGCTTCTTGCGGTCCGCCTCGGCAAAGGGGCCGAACACGCCGCAGCCGGCCGCATTGACCAGCATCTTGATCTCGGGCTGCTCCTGCTCGAGCAGGGCCTGATAGGCGTCGATGCTGCTCAGATCCGAGAGATCGAGCGCGATCGGACGGATGGGGTTCGTGCACTTGTCGTGCAGCTCCTCCAGCCGCTCTTTTCTGCGGGCAATGACCCAGATCTCGTCATAGCGCGCGTCCTTATCCACGGCATAGACGAGCTCCCGGCCGATACCGGCGGATGCACCGGTGATGACAGCAATGTTCATACTTTCTCCTCCAAAACGAAAAATCGGTAGTCCTATCATATCGAATTTGCTCCGGTTGCGCAAGGGATGTGGAAATAAAAAATCGCCGCGAACGATACAACGTCCGCAGCGATATGGTCGGAGTGGCGAGACTTGAACTCGCGGCCTCATGGTCCCGAACCATGCGCGCTACCATCTGCGCTACACCCCGATGCAGCTTTTTCATTATAATGATAACGCACACGGTTGTCAAGTATCTTTTTTCGTTTTTTGCGGAGAAATATGCGAAATTTGTCGATTCTTGTTTCCGGAAGAAATGCATCTTTCTGCTATTTTTCTCTTGACAGCCTTGTGACATCACCCTATAATAAAAGCACTGCGGTCAGCCCTGTCTTGCAAACTTTGCTGACTACATATTTGGAGGCCGGTCACTGCCGGCCTCCTTTTTTCATGCAGAACGTAAAGTAGATAAATAAAAATGCCGCGACAAATGTCGCGGCATTTTTATGGTGGACGATACAGGACTTGAACCTGTGACCCTCCGCACGTCAAGCGGATGCTCATACCAGCTGAGCTAATCGTCCGTGTCAGCGTTGGTTATTCTAACGCATCTATACTTTTTTGTCAACCCCCTTTTTTTCGACGGCTCCGAAAAAACGGAGCCGTCGAACATAGGGCGCTTTACTTCGCCGTGATATAGACCGTGCAGTCGGCCTTCACACCGCCGCACTCGGCCGTAATCGTCGTCGTACCCTTGCCTACGCCGGTCACGACACCCTTGTCGCTGACGGTGGCGATGGATTCATCCTTACTCGACCACGTGACGGTCTGGTCGCCGCCGGCCGGATAAATCGTCGTTCCGAGCGGCACTTCATCGCCAACTTTGGCCGCAAACTCCGTGCGCTTGCTGCCGAGGAACGTGATGGTAATGCTCGTGACCGACGGTGTCGGTGTCGGTGTCGGGGTGGGCTCCGGGGTCGGAGTCGGCGTGGTGACCGGTGCTGCGCTGGACACCGTCGCCGGCGGGGTCGGCGCCGCAGAAGCCGAAACATTTTTACTGGCATTCAGGCTCACGGTAATGAGCACGATGACGGCCGCGACAACCGCGATGAGCAAAATACCGCCAAAAAGCATCTGCCACTTCGTATTGACTGCGGCGTGTTCTGCCGCCGGGGTACCTGCATTTTCGCTGGACGTGCGCAGCGGGATGCGCTCCGCGGATCTGCTGCGGCCCGTGCCGCAATATGGACAGCGGCTGCGCAGACCGGAATACTCCCGTCCGCAGCGCCGGCAGGTAATCTTGGGAATGACGCTCATAAGAAGCCTCCAATATGTAAAGATCTGATACGCATTTGTTTTTCTATCATACACTGTTCGCAATTTTTCGTCAAGAGGGAGAACTTTCCGCCCTCCCTCTTTGAGACACATCAAAACTGCATCTGCACCCTGCAGGCTAAATCCGAGGTCAGGATGCGCTCCTGCTGCCCGGTACGGGCATTGACGGCAATGACACAGCGCTGCCCGTCGTCCGTTTCGCACAAATACTCATAGCACAGCGTCTCACGCGCACCGTAGAGCCGGAGAAGCGCCGTGCGCGTATCCATGACCTGCAGCATCCCCGGCACAGCCGCCTGTCCTGCCTCGATGCCGATGGTGTCCGTCGGGAGCGTGCGCGCCCGGTGCGTGTCCAGATACGACGCCGACGAGAAGCCGCAGACCGTCCCGTCATCGAGCCGGACGCGCACACGCAGCTGATCCGCCGTGCACAGGACATTATCCTGCACATAGCAGAACGTGCAGATGAGCGACTGCCCCGCGTCCTCCGTGTCGATCAGGCGCATACCGCCATAGCCGCGCGCGCGCAGAAACGCCGCAGCTGCCTCCACCGCCTCATCGGTGGAAAGCGCCGGTTCGCCGCCGGCGCAGGAGGAATAATAGCACAGCACTTCCCCGCCGGAAACCGTGACAGCAATATAGGACGTGTCGTCCCCGTCGTCGATAGCAAAGTTCCAGCACGGTACGACGCCCTCCGAGCGGCCGGTCGCCTGCAGACGCGCCGCATCCATGTCCAGAAAAGCCGCAGCCGCGGCCTGCGCCTGCTCCTCCGTGACCTCACCGCGGCCCGCCAGCATGGCGTAATCCGCCGCCGTGCGCACCTGATAGCTGCCGTCCGCGATCGGAAGCGGCAGCTCCTCAAACGAATCGGCCAACGCCGCGAGTTCCGCCTCGAGCGTGTCGGACAGATCCGTCTCCAGCCCCAGATTCTCCAGCGACTCTGTGCTGCGCATATGCGCTGTCGTCGTAACTGCACCGTCATAGAGTGACTGGCCGAGCGCCGCGAGCTGCGTGCTCAGCTGCGTTGTGGCGTCAGAAAAGGCGCGCAGGTGCTCCAGTTCCTCGGAGGTAAACGTTTTGCCCTCCGCCGCATTGCGCGAGAGCGTGCGCGCATAGTCCCCGGCGAGGGCGATGTTGCGCGCGATACGCGCGAGCGCGTGCGAGTTGACCGGCAGCACGCCGAGCGCCATCTCCGCCGTCTGCGCATTGCTGTAGATGTCCGTGCAGACTGTGCACTCCATGGCCGCTGTCGTTGCATACAGGCTCTTTTGCAGCGAGCTGTCGAGCTCCTGCACGGCGTTGAGCACCTCGCCGTAAGCGTGGCGGTAATTGGCGTCCATGGCCGTCTGGCGGCGGTTGGCGTCCGTGCGGCAGGCGATCAGGCCAATCGCGAGCGCCGCGACGAGCGCTGCCGTGTAGGAAATGATGAGCACGCGCGTTTTTTTCTTCATAGCAAACCACCCCTTCCGGACTAGTGTTGCCGGAAAGGGTGGTTTTGATGTACAGTTTTTCTCAGCCGGTGATCTGCAGCGTCTGCGCCGAGGCGAGCAGACTCTCATACCAGCCTGCCGGCGCCGTTCCTGCCCGGCAGAGCACGACCGAAACGCAGCCGTCCGCCGTCTGGATCAGGTATGCCTCGAGCTGTTTTTGCACCGTGGCGCCATTGACACCATAGGCATTCAAATCTCCGAGCTTGACCTGGCCGAGCGTCTCCGTGTTTGCAATGGTGCCGTAGTCATTGAGGATCGTGCCCGCGAGCGTCTGCGCGTCCGCACCCGGATGATAGCCAATCTCCAGATAGGCGTCCATGCTCGTGTCGTCTGCGCGGGCAAAGCAGCACTTGCCGTCCATCTCCGTGCTCAGAAACACGGACGTATCCAGATACAACGAGAAGTCCGGACCGCCGCGCTGTGCGAACGAGCCGTTGACGAGCTGCATGGTCTTGTCCACGCCGCCGACAGAAACCGCCTGCTGCGCGTCGCGCGACGGAGCCTGCCCGCTGCCGAGGATCAGCTCCGGCTCGTCGGAAAACGGAAACTGCGGCAGATTCGTGGCGACCGGGGTCTCCGGCACCGTCTTATGGATACGGATATCGGCCACATTGACCACGATCAGCGCGATTGCGAGCAGCACGACCACGACGGCCATGACGATGACCGCCCGCTCCACGCCCGTGCGTTTTTTCATGCCGCTCATCCTTCCAGTTTCGCGATGCCGGCGTCGATCCGGCGCAGCGTCTCCTCGCGGCCGAGGATGCGGCAGATCTCCACCGCGCCGCCGGGCGTCACTGCGTGGCCGGACACCGCAATGCGCACCGGCCACATCACCTTCGCATTTTTCACTTCCAGCCGTTCGGCCAGATCCTTCATGGCCGCGAGCAGCGTCTCATCGTCCCACACCGGGAGCTCCGCGAGCACGGGGCGCACCGTTTTGAGCATTTCGAGCGAGACGGCGGGATCGGTCTTGGACTTCTTATTCGTGTAGAGCGCGATGTCATACTCCGGCAGCGCATCGAAGAAGTCCACCTTCTCCGGAATGTCCGTGAGCACCTCGCAGCGCTGCTGCAGCAGCGGCGCGATCTGCGCAGGATCGATGGCGGGGTTTTTCACCGTCTGACGGATGTAGGGCACGGCCACGGCGGCGAACTGCTCCGGCGTCATGGCGCGGATATACTCGCTGTTGAAATACTTGAGCTTATCAATATCAAAGATAGCCGGAGACTTGGAGATGCCCTTGATGTCGAACGCCTCCACGAGCTCGGGCAGCGAATAGATCTCCCGCTCGCCGCCGGGCGCCCAGCCAAGCAGCGCCACATAGTTGACCACAGCCTCCGACAGGTAGCCCTGCGCAATCAGATCCTCATACGACGGGTCGCCGTGGCGCTTGGACATTTTGTTGTGCTGGTCGCGCATGACCGGCGAGCAGTGGATATACTTCGGGATCTCCCAGCCGAAGCCCTCATAGAGCAGGTTATACTTCGGCGTGGACGACAGGTACTCCGACCCGCGCACGACGTGCGTGATGCCCATGAGATGGTCGTCGATGACGTTGGCGAAGTTATACGTCGGCAGACCGTCGCGCTTGATGAGCACCTGGTCGTCGAGCGTGTCATTATCGACCGTGATGTCGCCGAAGATCTCGTCGTGGAACGTGGTCTTGCCCTCACGCGGGATCTTCTGGCGGATGACATAGGGCTTGCCCGCCGCGAGATTGGCCGCGATCTCTTCCTCGCTCAGGCGCGAGCAGCGGCCGTCGTATTTGTGGATGACAGTGCCGTCGGAAACATTTTCTTCGGCAGCGTCGTCCTTATCGCAGAAGCAGCGGTAGGCGTGGCCGCGCGCGATGAGCAGCTCGGCATATTCCTTATAGAGTCCCCGCCGCTCGGTCTGGATATACGGGCCGACCGGGCCGCCGACATCCGGTCCCTCGTCGTGCGTCAGGCCACAGGCGCGCATGGTGCTGTAAATGACATCGACCGCGCCCTCCACATAACGGCCCTGATCGGTGTCCTCAATGCGCAGGATGAACTTGCCGCCAGCGTGCCGCGCGATCAGGTACGTATACAGCGCCGTGCGCAGATTACCGACGTGCATATAGCCCGTCGGGCTGGGCGCGAAACGGGTGCGCACCTCGCCGTGCGGGATGCGCTGCTCCATGTCTTCAAACCACTTTTGATCTTTCATATTCTCTGTATCCTCCGGATAGATAAACCATAATTATTTATATCTTATTTTACATCGCATGGATTGTCAAGGAACTTTCTGTGTTGTATTCCACCACGGGTTGTGGTACAATATTCAAACAAATGCGATTTTTCAGCACAACAGTTAAGGAAGTAATAAAAAATGGAAGAAAAAACTGCAAAAAAAGTCATGCTCTCCGGCATCCAGCCCTCCGGCGATCTGACGCTCGGGTCCTACCTGGGCGCGATCAAAAACTGGAGCGAGCGCGCCGAGATCTTTGACTGCTATTATTTCATGGCCGACCTGCACTCGATCACCGTGCGGCAGAACCCCGCCGACCTGCGCCGCCGCACCATCGAGCAGCTCGCGCAATACATCGCCTGCGGCCTCGACCCGGAAAAGAACACGCTCTTCATCCAGAGCCATGTGCCCGCGCACACGCAGCTCGGCTGGGTGCTCAACTGCTACACCATGTTCGGCGAGCTCTCGCGCATGACGCAGTTCAAAGACAAGAGTGCTAAAAACGCCGAGAACATCAACGGCGGCCTGTTCACCTACCCTGCCCTGATGGCGGCGGACATCCTGCTCTATCAGCCGGACTATGTCCCCGTCGGCAGCGACCAGAAGCAGCACGTCGAGCTCTGCCGCGACGTGGCCACCCGCTTCAACAACATCTACGGCGACGTGTTCAAGATCCCCGAGCCGTACATTCCGAAGGTCGGCGCGCGTGTCATGAGTCTTGTATCACCGGAAAACAAAATGTCCAAGTCCGACAAGGATCCCAACGGCACCGTGTACCTGCTCGATCAGCCGGACGTCATCATGCGCAAGTTCAAAAAGGCCGTCACAGACTCCGACACCGAGCGCTGCGTGCGCTATGATCTGGCGAACAAACCCGGCGTGTCGAACCTCATGAGCATCTACTCTGCCTGCACCGGCAAGACCTTTGAGGAGATCGAGGCGGAATTTGAAGGCAAGGGCTACGGCGCGTTCAAGCCCGCCGTCGGCGAAGCTGTCGTCGAAACGCTGCGCCCCATCCGTGAGGAGAGTGAGCGGCTACTCAAGGACAAGGCCTATCTCGAGACCGTCTACAAAGCCGGCGCGGATAAGGCATCCTACATCGCCAACAAAACGCTGCGCAAGGTCTATAAGAAGGTCGGCTTCGTCGCCAAATAATACTTACATTATTGGAGATCGGTTCTCATGTTTCTTAACACTGCTGTCTGGATTAAAGTCATGCTCGCAATCCTCATCGCGTTCGTGGTCAGCTTTGCGCTGACGCCGGTCGTCAAAATCCTGGCGCAAAAACTCGGCGCCATGGATGTACCGGGCGAGGCCCGGCGCGTGCACGACCATCCCATCCCCCGCATGGGCGGTCTGGCCATCTTTCTGGGCTTCATCGTGTCGATGCTCCTGTTCGCGGACATCACGCAGGAGGTGCGCGGCATTCTGCTCGGGTCGATCATCATCGTCATCACCGGCGTGATCGACGACATCATCTCCCTGCGCGCGTGGACGAAGTTCCTGATTCAGATCCTCGCCGCCGTCATCGCCGTGCTGCATGGCGTGGTCATCAACGTTGTGTCGAACCCGAACGTGTTCAGCAGCCAGGAGGCCATCGTCCTCGGCTGGGTCGCGATCCCGATCACGGTGCTGTGGATCGTTGGCATCACCAACTCCGTCAACCTCATCGACGGACTGGACGGTCTGGCCGTCGGCGTGTCGACCATCAGCTGCGTGACCATTCTGGTCGTGGCGCTGCTCGTGTCGGAACCGAACGTGGCGCTCATCGTCGCGGCACTTGCCGGCGCGTGCATCGGCTTCATGCCCTACAACCTCAACCCCGCCCGCATTTTCATGGGCGATACCGGCTCCCTGCTGCTCGGCTATGTGCTGGCAACGGTGTCGGTGCTCGGATTGTTCAAGTTCTACGCGATCGTCACGTTTGTCGTGCCCGTGCTCGCGCTGGCGGTGCCGCTGTCGGACACGCTCTTTGCGTTCTGCCGCCGCATCCTGCACGGACAGAGCCCGTTTCACGCCGACCGCGGCCACTTCCACCACAAGCTCATGGATCTTGGCCTGAATCAAAAGCAGGCCGTCGCGATTCTCTACGCCATCAGCGCCACGCTCGGCCTCGCCGCCGTCGTGCTCACGACGAAGGGCACCATCCGCATCGCGCTGCTCATTCTCGCGCTGCTGATCGGCTTTGTCGTGTGCGCCTTCATCCGCAAGAGCGTGCACAAGCACCACATCGACGTGGAACTGCAGGAGGCACAGGCCGCAGCGGACGCACGGACAGACGCTGAAGCGGCCGAAGCGGAAAAAGACGTATCTGCCGAAACCGAACAGGACAGCGACACCACAGCTGCCGAAGCGCCTGCGCAGGAGGTCAATGATGAGCAAACACATTAAAGTCATGTCCGTTTTCGGCACCCGGCCGGAAGCGATCAAAATGGCACCGCTCGTGCTCGAGCTGCAAAAGCACCCCGAGATCGAAAGCATCGTGTGCATCACGGCGCAGCACCGGGAGATGCTCGACTCCGTCATGGACTGCTTCGGCATCCGGGCGGATTACGACCTGAACATCATGCAGCAGGGGCAGGATCTGACCGCGATCACGACGCGCGTGCTCGAGCGCATGCGCGAGGTGCTCAGCGAGGTGCAGCCGGACATCGTGCTTGTCCACGGCGACACCACGACGACGTTTGCCGGAGCACTTGCCGCGTTTTACGCCAAGATCCCCGTCGGCCATGTGGAGGCCGGTCTGCGCACGTACGACCGCTGGTCCCCCTTCCCGGAGGAAATGAACCGCTCGCTCGTCGGCCGCATCGCCACGCTGCACTTCGCGCCGACTGCAAACAACGCCCACAACCTCGAGCGTGAGGCCGTGGAGGGCGACATTTTCGTCACCGGCAACACCGTCATCGACGCCATGGCCTACACCGTCCGCGGGGAGCAGTTCGTCTCGGACGAGCTGCAGCAGGTTGATTTCTCGCGGCGGGTCATCACCATGACCTGCCACCGGCGCGAGAATTACGGCCAGCCCATGCGCAACATCTTCACCGCTGTGCGCCGTCTGGCGCTCAATTACCCGGACGTGGAGATCGTCTACCCCGTGCATCTGAGCCCGGTCGTGCGCAGCACGGCGGAGGAGCTGCTCGGCGGTGTGCCGAACATCCGGCTCATCGCGCCGCTCGACGCCGTGGATATGCATCGGCTCATGGCGCGCAGCTACATGGTCATGACCGATTCCGGCGGTATCCAGGAAGAGGCCCCCGCGCTCGGCAAGCCCGTGCTCGTGCTCCGGCGCGAGACGGAGCGGCCGGAGGCCGTCACCGCCGGCACCGTCAAGCTCGCCGGCACGAATACGGAGGACATCTACCGGCTGGCCGCCGAACTGCTCGACGACCCGGCCGCCTATGACCGGATGGCCAAGGCCGTCAACCCCTATGGCGACGGCAAAGCCTGCCCGCGCATCGCGCAGGCGATCCTGAGCCATTTTCTGGACGCGCAGCCGCCAGAGTGACCCGCAGGGACTTCTTCAAGACTCAGCTGCGCGCTCTGCTGCGTGCTTCTGC
>OGYV01002876.1_pt1 | contig 10572 bp, 10 predicted proteins | sample 1576651 | NCBI WGS metagenome assembly OGYV01 (sample SAMEA3541570, study PRJEB24748) | human gut metagenome | biome: human gut; feature: human-associated habitat; material: faeces | place: China | collected 2012
TCATACCAGCCCGTTTCCTCAAGGCCATCGATAAAGAGGGCATGGGCGACAACCTTTTCCGCGACTGGCGCTACAATGCCGACGGAACTCCAAAACCCGACTTCGTGATGAACGACCCTTCCTACAGTGGCGTCATCCTCGTGGCTGGCAAGAACTTCGGTTCGGGTTCTTCACGTGAGCATGCTGCCTGGGCTATCGCAGGCGCTGGCTTCCGTGTGGTTATCAGCTCTTTCTTCGCTGATATTCACAAGAACAACGAGTTGAACAACCTCGTATTGCCTGTTGTGGTAAGCGAGGAATTCCTGAAAGAACTCTTCGAGAGCATCGACAAGAATCACAAGACAGAGGTGAAGGTGGATCTTCCTAACCAGACAGTGACTAATCTTGCTACCGGCAAGAGCGAGCACTTTGAAATCAATGGCTACAAGAAGCATTGTCTGGAGAATGGTTTGGACGATGTAGACTTCCTCGTTCAGAACCGTGACAAGGTTGAGGCTTGGGAAGCTAAAAACAAGTAATTATGGACGTCAACGCAAAGAGAGATAATTCCCGCATCAAGGAGATTGAAATCATGGACTGCACGCTGCGCGACGGCGAGCAGACCAATGGTGTCAGTTTCCTTCCTCACGAGAAATTGATGATAGCAAGAATGCTGTTGCACGATATCAATGTTGATCGCATTGAGGTAGCTTCAGCGCGTGTGTCGGAAGGAGAAAAGGATGCTGTCGCTCGTATTTGCCGTTATGCCAAGACCATAGGTAAGCTGGATTCCGTTGAGGTATTGGGATTCGTGGATAACAACAAGAGCGTGGATTGGATTGCCGAATGCGGCGGTCACGTCATCAACCTCCTGGCGAAGGGTAGCTACAAGCACTGCACCCAGCAGCTCAAGATGTCGCCTGAAGAACATCTCGCTCACATCAAGCAGACTATCGACTATGCTTTGAGCAGGGATTTTACCATAAATCTCTATTTAGAGGATTGGTCGAGCGGAATGCGCGACAGTCGTGACTATCTCTTCACGATGATGGACGAGCTGGTGAAGTTGCCTATCAAGCGCTTCCTGCTTCCTGATACGCTGGGCATTCTGAACCCGTTGCAGTGTGTGGAATACATGCGACAGATGGTTCGCCGTTATCCGAACTCCCACTTCGATTTCCATGCCCATAACGACTACGATTTGGCTGTGAGCAACTCTCTGGCAGCCGTATTGAGCGGAGCCAAGGGTCTTCACGTTACCGTAAATGGTTTGGGCGAACGCTGCGGAAATGCACCGTTAGCGAGTGTTCAGGTGATTCTGAAGGACATGTTCGAGGCAAAGACCAACATCAAGGAAGACCGATTGAACGATATTTCCCGATTGGTTGAAGGTTACAGCGGCATTGCCGTGGCTCCGAATACACCAGTTGTTGGAGACAATGTCTTCACCCAGGTGGCTGGCGTACATGCTGATGGCGACAACAAGGACAAGCTTTATTGCAACGACCTGGTGCCTGAGCGTTTCGGCAGACATCGCGAGTATGCATTGGGCAAGAATTCCGGTAAGGCAAACATCATCCAGAACCTCAATGAGCTGGGATTGGAGTTGACTCCGGAACAGACCAAGGCGGTGACCAAGCGAATCACCGAACTCGGCGACCGCAAGGAGCTGGTAACTCAGGACGACCTGCCCTATATCGTGAGCGATGTACTGAAGCATGGCGCTCCGGAGGATAAAGTGAAACTGGTAAGTTACATGGTATCCACCTCATACGGTTTGAAGCCTATAGCAAGCCTTAAGGTGGAAATCGATGGCAAAGAGTATGAAGACCAGAGCTCTGGCGATGGTCAGTATGACGCCTTCGTGAAAGCGCTGCGCAACATTTACAAGGTGAAGCTCGGCAAGACTTTCCCCAAGCTCGACAACTATCAGGTAACCATTCCTCCAGGTGGTCGTACTGATGCTCTCGTTCAGACCGTCATCACCTGGCGTGAAGGCGACCGTATCTGGCGCACCCGAGGCTTGGATGCCGACCAGACAGAAGCTGCTATCAAGGCTACGCTGAAAATGATCAATATGTACGAGGCTGATAAGAGCGACGAACAGGCTGTCTCGCCTCGAAATCTTGATATGGAATAATATCTCCGAAGATTAATAAATTATCTCCGAAGGTTATGCAAATATCTCCGAAGGTTATGCAAATATCTCCGAAGGTTATGCAAACATCTCCGAAGATTATGCAAACATCTCCGAAGATTATGCAAACATCTCCGAAGGTTTCTATTCAGCAGCACGCCCTGAACCACCGGTCACCGGCCGAAGGGAAAGGTAAGGGGCAGCAGCTCTTAGCCCAGGGCAACACCCTGGGTATAAGATAGCATTTTAGCAATGCGCCCTGTAAGGGCAAAAGCTTTAATCATTCAAAAAATAAACAATAAAAAATCAAATAAGATGAAATTAAACATTGCAGTTCTCGCCGGTGATGGCATCGGACCAGAGATTATGAAGCAGGGCGTAGCAGTAATGCAGGCCATTGCAGAGAAGTTCAACCATGAGTTTACTTACAATGAGGCTATCTGCGGTGCTCATGCTATCGACGAGGTAGGCGATCCATTCCCAGAGGCTACCTTCAAGACCTGTATGAATGCTGATGCTGTACTCTTCGCAGCTGTCGGTGATCCACGTTTCGACAACAATCCTACAGCCAAGGTACGTCCTGAGCAGGGCTTGCTCGCCATGCGTAAGAAGTTGGGTCTTTTCGCTAATGTCCGCCCGGTAGCTACTTTCGACTGCCTGCTCCACAAGTCTCCATTGAAGGATGAACTCTTGAAGGGTGCCGACTTCGTTGTTATCCGTGAGTTGACTGGTGGTATGTATTTTGGTGAGAAGTATCAGGACAATGACAAGGCTTACGATACTGATATCTACACCCGTCCAGAGATTGAGCGCATCCTGAAGGTGGCTTTCGAGTTCGCCATGAAGCGCAACAAGCACCTCACCGTAGTCGACAAGGCCAACGTATTGGCATCTTCTCGTCTCTGGCGTCAGATTGCCAAGGAGATGGAGCCACAGTATCCTGAGGTAAACACCGACTATATGTTCATCGACAACGCTTCTATGCGTGTGTTGACAGAGCCTACCTTCTTCGATGTCATCGTTACAGAGAACACCTTCGGTGATATCCTTACCGATGAGACTTCTTGCATCACCGGTTCTATGGGCTTGCAGCCATCCAGCTCGTTAGGCGAGCACACTCCACTCTTTGAGCCTGTACACGGCTCATGGCCACAGGCAGCTGGCAAGAACCTGGCTAACCCTGTAGCTCAGATTCTTTCTGCAGCCATGTTGCTCGAGCACTTCGGTTTGAACGAGGAGGGTGCCTTGATCCGCAAGGCAGTAGATGCTTCTCTCGATGCCAATGTCCGCACTCCTGAGATTCAGGTTGAGGGCGGTGCTCACTATGGCACAACAGAGGTTGGCGAGTGGATTGTTAACTGGATAAAGAACGCATAATGAGAGGACACCGTCCTTTTGTGCTTGCTGCTATGCTTGCCCTGTTGCTTGGCGGCAGAGGCCAGGCGTTGGCTCAGCAGGGAGGTGCAGCCTTGCGCGACTCCTTGGCACATGCCACAGATGTTCTGGCGTATCATCCTGACAGTGTAGACCTGCGCCTGAAAAAGGCTGCATGGAACATACAGTTGGAGCAATGGAACTATGCCAAGGATGAGCTCGACAAGGTGCTCTTCCTCAATCAGACCAACATTGCGGGACTTTTCTACCGGGCTTTTGTCAACGAGAAACTGAAGCGTTACAACTTTGCGCGTCTCGACTATCAGAACCTTCTTGTTTTGGTACCTGGCAACTTCCAGGCACAGTTGGGACTGGCGCTTCTCAACGAGAAAGACCAACATCTCACCGAGGCTTATGATGGCATCAACAGTCTGATAGAGCAATATCCCGACAGCGCTGTAGCTTATGCAGCCCGTGGTGGAATGGAGAAAGAGAGGGGCATGCTCGACCTGGCGGTTTATGACTATGGCGAGGCAATGCGCCTCGACAGTACCTGTCAGGACTATGTGGTCAATCATGCCGACTTGCTCATCAGTTTAGGTCGCAAGAGCGAGGCATACGATGACCTTCGCCGTTTGCAGACGATGGGTGTCAAGTCAGGACAGTTGCAGGATTTCTTTGCACGTTTGCGGCGGAAGAAGTAGCGGCACATTTCATAAGCATTTTAAAACTTCCAAGTTTACACGTATAAAAAAAGGAGATTTTCCATATACGGAAAATCTCCTTTTTTTATCGTATGTTTTTTGCTGAACTCTAACTTTCCCATTTGCGAAAGTTAAGTCCTGAGCCCACTTGAAAAAGTCATTTTTGATAATTTCTTCATGTGTAACCATCTGATAATCAAATGGCATTTTGTGGGGAAAAGAACCAAAAACTACTTTTAAAAGTGGACTCAGTCCTTTTACTTCTTGGGAAGGTTGCGGAGAACCTCCAGCAAGTGATCCCAAACCATCTGAACAGTAGGGATGAGCAGAGCCTCTTCAGGAGTATGTACATTGCGAAGGGTAGGACCGAAGCTTACCATGTCGAGGTTTGGATATTTCTCAGAGAAGAGACCACACTCCAGACCGGCGTGAATTCCTTTTACCAAAGGCTCTTTGCCGAATAGTTTTTCGTAACTCTTGACTGTCAGGTCGGTCAGGGCACTGTTGGCACGCATCTTCCATGCAGGATATTTGTCGCCTACACTTATCTTGGCACCAGCCAACTGGAAGGCAGCCTTCACCGTATTGGTCATATTGTCGAGGTTGCTCATCACATTGCTGCGCTGAGAAGCAACAATTTCGATGCTGTCCTCGGTAGTTGCCACACTTGCCACATTGCTCGAAGTCTCAACCATTTCGGCAATGGCCTCGTCCTGGCAGTGGGTGAGAGGCCCATTGTCAACAGCCTGCAGTGCCATGATGAATCTGTCAGCCACCTGGCTTTCGATAACGTCCACAGCATCAGTGCTCTCCATGCTGAAGTGCATGCTCTGCTCCGTAACATGGAACTCGTCTTCCACCTCAGAGGCAAAGATGTTCCAGTCAGCACGAACTTGCTCTTTGGCCTCGTTCTTTACCGCAAACACAACCTGTCCGTCGCGAGGAATGGCGTTGTGCATCTTTCCGCTGTTGAAGCTTGCCAAGAGGATGCCGTCTTCTTGTTTCTCCATTTCCATGTAGAGGAAACGGGCCAGAATCTTGATGGCATTGGCGCGCTTCTTGTCGATATCGTCACCCGAGTGGCCTCCGTTCAGTCCCTTGATACTCAATTTGAGGAAGAAATATCCGGCAGGAGCCTTCTCGCGAGAGAAGTCGAAGGTGGCATGGATCGTCTGTCCACCGGCACAAGAAACGAAGATAAGTCCTTCGTCCTCTGAGTCGAGGTTGATGAGCATGTTGCCTTTCATGAAACCAGCCTCCATGCCGTGTGCACCAGTAAGTCCAGTTTCCTCGTCACGTGTGAAGACACACTCCACAGGTCCGTGCTCGATGTCATCAGAGTCGAGGATAGCCAGCTCAATGGCGCAGCCTATTCCGTCGTCGGCACCTAAAGTTGTGCCCTTGGCTTTCATCCATTCTCCGTCCACGTAGGTCTGTATGGCATCCTTGGTGAAGTCAACGTCTACATCCACCAGCTTGTCGCACACCATGTCCATGTGGCTCTGCAGGATAATCGTCTCTCGGTCCTCATAGCCAGGAGTGGCGGGTTTGCGGATAATCACGTTGCCGGTTTTGTCGACAACAGTCTCCAAGTTGTGGCTTTTACCAAACTCTTTCAGGTACTCAATCATCTGTTCCTCGTGCTTTGATGGACGTGGAATCTGATTGATTTTAGCAAACTGCTCGAAAACTCGAGCAGGTTTCAAATCATTTTTAGTCATTTTATGTATTTTTATTTTGAACTTTGCTTGAAAAATATTACCTTTGCATCCAAATGTGCAATCTAATGCACTGCAAAAGTAATAAAAATGATAAAGATATTGCTATTTAGCGTGTTAATAATTGCTATATCTGTAGCTTTATTATCCGTGAAGTTGATTTTTCGCAAGAACGGCAAGTTCTCCTCGCAGCATGTCCACGACAATCCTGGACTTCGCAAGCAGGGTATTCATTGTGTGGTAGACCAGGACCGCGAGGCACGACAAGCGGGAAAGGCCTATTGAGGAAGTGAAGAGTGAAGAACGAAGACGGATTCTCTCTTTAATAAATTATGTAAGATATAAAATAATAAAAAACTAAAATAACAAGAAAATGAAAAAGAACATTTTTGGCTTCATGGCTATCGCAGCAGTTGCTGCCTTGTCATTGGCATCATGCAACAAGTCGCAGCCACAGGTTGAGGCTAAGTCTGAGAGCAAGGCTCCTGCAGAGTTGAAGATTGCGTATGTAGAGGTAGACTCTATCATGACACAGTATACATTTGCCAAAGAGTATTCTGCTCTCTTGGAGAAGAAGGGTCAGAATATTCAGGCTACACTTGCACAGAAGCAGCAGAACTTGCAGGCAGCAGCTGCCAACTTCCAGCAGAAGATTCAGCAGAATGCACTCACACGCGAGCAGGCAGAGGCTATACAGGCTGGTTTGCAGAAGCAGAGCAACGACGTGCAGGGTTTGCAGCAGCGTCTGAGCAACGAGTTTGCTGCCGAGCAGGCAAAGTACAACAATGCTCTCCACGACAGTATTGCTCACTATCTGGCTGCCTACAACAAGGACAAAAAGTACAGCATCATCTTGTCTAAGAGTGGCGATAACCTTCTTTATGCCGACAAGGCTTACGATATCACTAACGAGGTGATCAATGGCTTGAACAAGGCTTACAAGGGCAAGTTGAAGAGCGATACTGCTGCACCTGCTAAGAAATAATCCTTCGGGTGTAAGTCTTAAAACACGTACAATAACGGTTCTATTTTTTTTATAGAGAAATTTTTACTGATAGCCATACAGCTCCTTTCTGGATTGCTGTATGGCTATATATATAATAAGGTGTAAAAACTATGCTTCGCAAAGACAGATACCAATATGTGTTGGATTATTTCCGACAGGAGATGCCCCGTGTCACTACCGAGTTGGAGTTTGGCAGTGCTTTCCAGTTGCTGGTAGCCACCTTGCTGTCGGCTCAGTGTACCGACAAGCGCATCAACATGGTTACGCCAGCTCTTTTTGCCCGTTATCCTGATGCCCGTTCCATGGCAGGAGCTACGGTGGATGAAGTGTACGAACTTATTCGTTCGGTGAGTTATCCCAATGCCAAGGCGAAGCATCTCGTAGAGATGTCGTGCCAGTTGGTGGAGCGGTTCAATGGCGAGGTGCCAGAGTCGGCTGCCGATCTGACGAGCCTTGCTGGGGTAGGGCGCAAGACCGCCAATGTGATTCGTGCCGTGTGGTTTGGCAAGGCCACCATGGCAGTAGATACGCATGTCTATCGTGTCAGCCATCGCATGGGGTTGGTGCCTGCCACGGCCGACAGTCCGCGAAAGGTGGAAGACTATCTGATGGCTAACATTCCCGAATCCGATATTCCCAACGCGCACCATTGGCTCCTGTTGCATGGCCGCTATATATGTAAGAGTGCCAAACCGCTATGCGAGCAGTGCTTCTTTAACGAGCATTGTCCCAAACGTCTGAAAAACAGTAAACTATAGCAATACAGATAAGATGAATGTCAAGAAGATCAATCATTTTTTGCAGGATGTGGCTGCTCACAACAACCGTGAGTGGTTCCAGGAACACAAGGCAGAGTATCTGGCAGCCAAGTCTGATTTCGAGGAAGGCATCAGGAAGGCCATCGACCACTATGCCTGTTTCGATGACGAAATAGCCCACTTGCAGGTGAAAGACTGTACGTATCGTTTCTATCGTGACATACGGTTTTCTTCCGATAAGTCGCCCTATAAGCGCCATTTCGGAGCCTACATCTGTGCTCACGGCAAGAAGTCGCTTCGTGGTGGCTACTATATTCATGTAGAGCCTGGACATTGCCTTTTGGCAGTCGGTGCCTACTGTTTGCCAACGAATATCCTTACCTCGTGCCGCAACGAGATTATGGGCAACATAGATGAATGGCGTCGTGCTGTGGAGAATGGCAGGTTTGTCAAGACCTTCGGTTATCCTGGTGAGGGTGTATGGAAGGACGATGACGAGATAAGCGACAAAGGTTTCGGAGTCAATATGTTGAAGAAAGCTCCCAAGGATTTCCCCAAGGATTATGAGTTTCTCGACTATCTGAAGATGAAGGACTACTGTGCCTGGGTCCGTGTGCCCGATGATTTCTTTGCCGATGAAGCTTGGCTCAGCAAGTCGGCAGACATCTTCCGTGTGGCAAAGCCCATGATGGATTTCGTCAATTCCGTGATTGATGACTATGAATAGCTCAGCTATTCTTTTTTTGAGGGAAAAAGAATTCAAATATACACATAAAATGAAAACAATGCATTTCAGTCAGAAAGCCTTATCGCTTGTTGTCTTTCTGATGTTGGTCGTTTCTTCAGCGGCACAAGCCAAGCGAGTTGTTGAGCGTCCTTACTTCTTCGCCTCCAACAATCATAAATTAGAGATCGAGCGTGTGACGCTCGACAAGAAGGCTACAGTTCTTGACGTAAAAATCTATCAGGCCAGTGGCAAGGTTAGTATCGATTCCCATGCCGTTCTTGCAGCCAATGGTGCGACGTATGCTTATCTGGGTAGTCCGCAGTTGCCTAAAGGTATTTTTGTGAAAGTGCCTGAATGTGGGTACGTTTCTGCTACTTTGCGTTTTAAGCCAATGCCAGAGACCACGACGGAGTTTGATTTCCGTGAAGTATCCGACAACTCTGGTTGGAACATTTACGGAGTGCGCCTCGACGGCAGACGGCCGCAGGATGACATTCCGCAGCACTTGTTACAGCAAGCATTTGACAAAAAGGTAGAATTGCCATCTACCGATCTCAACCTTGGCAAGACTGTTGTGAATGTGCGCTTGTTAGGGTATAAACCTGAATACGGTACTACACTTGATGTTCTCGTCGATAATTGGTTCTCACCATACCGTATGCCGTTCGACCACGATTCTATCAGCGTGGATGGAACATGCAGCATAAGTGCCAATGCTATTTTACCGACAATAGCAACCATTCGGGTTAACCGAATGGAGATTCCGTTTCTTGCAGTGCCTCACGATACGACTACTGTAATTGTTGACCTCACGACACTGGCACTTGCCGCTACACATCTCTTTGCAGATGATGCAAGCGTCAAGAAATATGTTTGGTTTGAAGGAAAATATGCTGCTGTCGATACAGAGTTGCAGAGTGTAAAGGAAAAGCTTGATGTCTATGGCAATACTTTCTTTGATGACATTTGTGGTATGACACCATTGCAATATCGTGATTATGTGCAGAAGGTTTATGAGCAAAAACTACATGCTATTGATGCTGATGCAACCATCAGCATTGCCACCCGAACTTTGGCGCATAGTAATCTTTCTATGAATTATGCTTCGGCGTTGTTTGGCTTTAAGAACAATATAGCCATGGCTCCCATGGTTGTAGGCAAGAAAGGAGTACGACGTGCCGACCTGAGTATTGACACATTGTCGTATTTCAAAACATTGGAGCAACTCCCAATCCTTCATTCCAAGAATCAGCGTTATTATTCTTTTCTTGCAGACTTTACGTCAAGTTTCTGTCGCCAATATATGGCGGCTGACCCATTGTTGGATGATATAGCTGTCGGAAAGCGTCTCAGCCGTTCTTTAGGACGCAAGCATCTTCTCACCGAACAGCAGATGGCGGCAGCTCGCGATAGTATTGCCAATGATATGGTGAGGGAATTGCTTTTTGCCGACAATGAAGACTTGAAGTCTCAGCAAAAGTCTTCCGACGAAAAGATGGCTGCGATGATAAAGACTGCCAATTCCAGTTCTGTATACAGCATTATAGACATAGACCCCAAGATGTCTGCCAAACAGATTTTTCCCTTAATCATAAATAAGTATAAAGGCAAAACTCTGCTCCTTGATTTCTGGAACACGTGGTGTATGCCATGCAGGGCAGCCATGTCGGCCATTCGTCCTTTGAAAGAACAGCTCACCGATGTGGTGTATGTTTATATTGCAGATGCTTCATCGCCTGTTGGCAAATGGGGCGAGATGATAAAGACGATAAGTGGTGTGCATGTGCGGTTGACTGAGGAGCAGGCTGATGCTCTTAGTGAGCTATATCATTTCTCAGGTATTCCTACTTATTTTGTTGTAAACAAGGAAGGAAAGATTACTTATCAGACAACAAGTTTTCCTGGAGTAGATAAGTTGAGAGAGGTGTTGAAGTCTGAATAACATAAATGTGAAACTTCAGGAGGAAATTCTCTTTTGAAAAACGCAAGAGCTTTCATTGACTATTGAAAGCACCTGCGTTTAATATCGAAGCCTATTGCGTTTAAGCATGAAGCCTATTTCGTTTAAGCTCGAAGCCTATTTCGTTTAAGCTCGAAGCCTATTTCGTTTTTTTATGGTTCATCCGACATTTCGAGTGATAGTATGAATTAAAAAGAAGAAAACCGCTG
>OGYV01002885.1_pt1 | contig 10551 bp, 2 predicted proteins | sample 1576651 | NCBI WGS metagenome assembly OGYV01 (sample SAMEA3541570, study PRJEB24748) | human gut metagenome | biome: human gut; feature: human-associated habitat; material: faeces | place: China | collected 2012
ACCGGAAAATATTTCTCTGATGGAAATTATATCGTGTGTAGAGGAAACAATGGCAATTAATCGTTGTTTGGAAGAAGATCGTTTTTGTTCCAGAAATTTAGAAGATACCTGCAAGATACATAAAATATTGTTGAGTTTGCAGAATACATACAATAATAAATTAGAGAGCGTAAAGGTTTCAGACGTTATCCGTCCTGGAGAAGATGAATATTTTGGACGATTTTATGTTGTATTAAAACTGAACTTGAAAGAAAAAAGCTACGAGTGTGTATATTCACATATCCGTGAAGTGTATGAGAAAGTAAGGAAAACAGAAAGCTATGAAGAGTTCATAAGCCAATATGTAGAAAGATACGTGTATGCTTCTGACAAAAAAATGGTTCATGACTTCTTATCAAGTGAAGGATTAGAAGAAAGACTAGTTGATGGATGTATGGAAAAAGATCTTCCGTATCGCAGAATTACTGGAAAAGATAAGAATGCATATGTTTGGATGGAAGCAAAAAAATATATAGATGCAAATGAGAATACTGCAATTATTACCTTACATAATGAGAAGATTGTCCAGAACACAGTTATAAGGATGGAACAGGAACTCGTAAAGAAAGAACAGGATATGGCAAAGCAGTATTGGGATATGGTATCACTTTTAACTACTGTATTGAATCATAATCAGTTAGTTGAATCAGGGTATCAAGACGATATCAGCTTCTATACGAAACAGGTATATCTTCAATTGCAGAAGAATTATCCGGAATATGGAATTACGGATGAAGAAATTGCTTCAGTAGCCCATTTGGCACCGATTCATGATATTGGAAAGATAAAAGTACCAATTGAAATTTTGAATAAAAATGGAAAGTTGACAGATGAAGAAATGAATGTAGTAAAACAACATCCATTAGTAGGTGCAGCGATGACCCAGAGATTCCCAGAGGGGATAACAACGGAAAAGCTGAACAAATATAGCTATGAAATATGCAGACACCACCATGAAAGATATGATGGATCAGGATATCCAGACGGTTTAAAAGGGAATGCGATTCCGATGTGCGCACAGGTCGTTGGGATTGTTGATGCTTACGATGCATTGATCAATGATCGTCCATACAAAAGAAAATATGAACCAGAAGAGGCGATACGGATGATTTCAAATGGTGAATGCGGAGCGTTTTCTAAAAAACTGATCCAGTGCTTGACGGCGGCAGCAAAGCAGCCAGAGTGGTTAAAAGTAACAAAAAGTCAAGCATGACAGAAGATTTGAGGCGATTTTATGAACAAGAAATTGAGTGTTTTAAGACGAATTACAGCAGTTGTTCTGTGTGTTACATTATTATCTTCGCAAGTCGTAGTTGCGAATGCTGAAGATTCAGAAAGAATGAATGTGCAGACCAATAGTGAATTTACAGATATATCGGAACAGGATGGTTTCAGCAGTGATACATCTGAAATATCTGATATCACGGAAAGTGATATTCCTGATTCTTTTGAAGGAGAATCAGAGCCAAATACAGATATTAGTTCTGAGGTAACAGAAAAATTCGACAATTCTGAAGATCAGGGATTTACAGATGAAGAAGAAACAATTATGGATGACGAAAACACATCGGACACATTGGAAGAAGTAAATCCAGATTATGAAGATGGAAAAATATGTATCTACAATTACCAGCAACTTCTGCAAATCGGTACAGGAACACAGATGTTTTCCGGAGACAAAGATGGAAATGTTGGTGAAGGGGATAAGGTTCTTGCAGATGGTGCAGAACTTACCTATGCATCAGACGCTTCCTATTGTTTGATGAATGATATTCCAATAGATAATGAAAATGTCTGGAACTTCCCATCAGATTTTACAGGTAGCATCACTTCATCATCAGAGCGCACGGGCAACACAGTATATGATTCAGTGACTGATACGATTTATGTGTATAACCGATACCAGCTTGAATTGATGAAAGGGGAATCTTCAGACAGCGAACCTGTAATGAGCGAGGATTATATTGCTGAAAAAGTTGGAATGGGACAGGTTTTTACACTGGAAGATGGTTCCTATCTTACTTACAGCAAAACACATAATTATGTGCTTGCTTCTTCATTTACAACAGAAACACCGGAGCTTCTTGCAAATAAGGCTGGGACAGAGGAGACAACTCAGGATATTACTAGCGCATATCCGTCCGACTATGAAGGAAGAAATTATTTCGGTCAGGTGGTAAAAAAGATTGGTGATAAAAATTATATTCTGATTGGAAATGAAACACAGCTTCGGGCAATCGGAACAGATACGGATGTGACAGAGCCAATCTGGCGAGTGTATGAAACAAGAGAGAAAAAGCCGGGAATACTTGGGGGCGCACTGAGTGGATATACAGCCTGGAAACCAGTAGCTGATACACAGACATACAAAACAGAACTGTATTATCCGGGTGATGCGGATATTGTAAAGTTTAATGATACATATAATTGGTCTGGAAAAGAATTGTATGGAAATAAAAAAGGTGACCATAAGCTGGGAGAAACAGAATATCTGGATAATTCATCCTTGGATATAGCTGGCACAACAGCTACAAAGCGTTATGTATATGTGAGCAGTACTATTCAGGAGTCAGCCGATATGACGGTAACTGCGACAGACAGTACTGCCAGTGCTTCCGAAGCGGCATCTGTTGAAGCAGGTGCAACTGTAAAAGACAGAGATTTGATTGATATGACTCCGCCAGACAGCGAGGAAGCAGCTGAGACAGGAAGTAATGATGAAACCTTTACAAGTGGTGAGGATGAAAGTAATTTTTCAGATGATGCGAATCCGGAAAGTATTACGGTTGATGAGAACAAAACTTACGTCCTTACCTATGATACATCCAAAAGTAGCAATACCAATATTGCAGGAGCTGGATATAAATACAGTAAGGATGCGAATTACATTATCTTTCGTGATATTGATCTTTCCAAAGAGGGGACAAATTCTAATGGAGAAGATGATGATTGGGATCCTATTGACAATTATCAGGGAAACATGGAAGGCCGAAAGGGAATGGTTGAAGGTCAGAGTATAACCATCAGCCATATCAACATTTCACAGGCTAATGCAGTCAATCAGGACAACCAGGCAGAATATGGTATTGGATTTTTCAGAAATCTGACGACCCCGTATTCTACATCGCTGACAATATCCCAAAATCCAATCACTGTGAAAAATATTACCCTTTCTGATGTGACGGTTTCTACAACAACACAAAAGGTTAAACAAAATTTTAGTTTGATTGGAGGCGTGTTGAAGCTCCTGCTTGGAAATTTAAGTGGATTGGAACCGGATCCACAATCCCTGGCAACAGGAGGATTTGCTGGTGTTGTAAAAGGAAATATCCAGATTGAAAACTGCAATGTGGAAAATTTACATGGAGTTTCCAATGTAAATGACCGGACCGGTGGCTTCGCAGGTTATGTCAGTGGTATGACACAGTATGATTTGGTATCAAGTGGCTTAGGAGGTCTGGTTGATACTTTAACAAAAATCCTGAATCTGATTCCGCTGCTTGGAGTCGGTGATTTGCTGACTCTCCTTTTAAATGGAGGATTACTCAGTGTAAAAAATCTTATTCCGATAGGCTATGTCAATCCAAGTATTCAGAATTGTTCTGTAAGCGGTGACACTTCTGTTACAGGTCAGAAGAGTACCGGTGGATTCGCCGGGGAAGCCATCGGTGCAGTGATGAAAAACTGTTCTGTAGGTGGAAGTACCACAGTGTCCGGAAATGACTGTTCTGGTGGATTTGTGGGACGTTCTGCGAATGCAGTCGTGGTAGGTGCATTAAGCAGCCTTGGTATTGAACTTATGGGAAATTTCCCGGTCAATACAGTTATGCTGAACTGTAGAATCGACGGAGCGGTAAACGTATCTGCACAGGGGACCCCATCTAAAGAAAGTGGTTATGCAGGCGGATTTATAGGAGAAATGCGAAATAGTTATGCGGTGGACTGCAGTATTTCCTCTCTTGGCACAGTGTCCGGAAAAGATTATACCGGAGGATTTGCCGGTATAGCAACTCTTGGTGATGTAGCGGATATTGATGAAAGCCAGGGACTTCTGGTAATTGTAAAGGATCTTCTTACAGGGTTGTTAAATGGTAAATTAACCAACATGGATCTTTTGAACCTGGTGGGACTTCGACCTTCTGTTATAAGCGGATGCACCATTGCAGGAGATAGCATTTCTGTAACAGCAAACGGTAAAAATGCCGGTGGACTTGTGGGATATGCAGGTGCTGTCCAGATTTCCAATACTTTAGAACTTACAGACGATTCAAAGTCAACTACAAAAGCCCTCCAGCGAGTGCTTACTAAGACTGGCGTTACCTATGAATTTGCAGACCGTGTGAATCAGATCAATGCAGCTTCCTCAATGAAGGTTTCAGCAACAGAGAATGCAGGAGGAATCTTAGGCTATGCGAAAATGACCAGTGTCGGTGATGTCCTTGGTGGAACAGTTAAAGCAGCGGATTACATGCGTTTTGAATGTAAAGACTGTTCCGTAAATGGAGGCTCTTCCGGTCTTACTGTTACTGCGTCAGATAAGGAGAATGGTCGTGCTGGAGGTACTATCGGTTATGGAACAGGTGGAGAAGTAAGGAGAACATCCGTCACAAATCTGAATTCCGTAACGGCGGGAAAGTGTGCAGGCGGTTTTGCAGGATATTTCGGAAGCGGTACCCTTGCCAATGTTGGCGGTATTAAGCTTCTTGGATTACCGCTACTAAAAATTGACAGCCTTCTTTCTGTAGGCCAGATGATTGAGACATTTACAGTTGACAGCACTGTTTCAGGTGTTTCGTCAGGATATAGTGTGTCTACTGGTAATGAGAAAGGTTATAGTGGTGGCTTTATTGGAGAATGCATTAGTGGACGAGCAAGGGACACTAAGATCAGCAACCTGAAAACTGTTACTGCATCTGCAACATCAGGAAAAGCCGGAGGCTTTGCAGGTTTTGCTAAAGCCGGAGATGCATTAAGTGCTGGAGATTCCACTACATCAAAACTGACAGGAATTGAATTAGAGAATCTGCTTGGAGTTGTCAGTGCCCTGAGACCGGAGTTCAACAATACTTCTATTGCCTATGTTTCGAATGGTTCTGACCCTCAGGTATCCGCTGATATGGCGGGCGGCTTTGTGGGAGACGGACAGGCTGTAGATATCAATTATGGAAACAACAATTCCGGATTCAAAGCAGACACAGACACCAATCCATCTTCGAATGAATCTACAGATGAAAAGAATAGTGAAGAAGATTTCAGTTCAACAGACACGAATAGTGAGGATGGAACAACCAAAGGCGAGACTGGTGCGATTGCAACAACAAATATTACCGGACTCTCTTATATAAAGGGAACCAGCTATGCCGGTGGTTTTGCAGGAAGGCTGATGCCTGGTGATGTGGCACAGACAGGTTCTATTAAGTTACTGGGCCTCTTGAATGTAAATCAACTTCTCAGTGTCATGGATGTGGCTTATCCGAGAATTTCCGATTCTTCTATTGAAGGAAACAATTTAGTCGTAACAGCATCCGGAAAAAATGATGATGAGGCGCTTGGAGATGCCGGAGGATACATCGGTAATGGAAAAGCAGTTATGGTTAAAAACTCTGATGTGACCAATGTAAAAGAAGTCACAGCACCATATCATGCCGGTGGCTATATCGGAATTATGCGCTCCGGAAGTGCAGCGGAGGCAGGAGATGCCACAGGAGATCTTTTGAATAGTGTCCTTGGTAAGATCCTGAGTCTGAAAGAGCTGGCAAGTGTCCTTCAGGCGGCATCCAGCAAAATTACAAATTGCAAAGTTGCTGGTACCGCAGATGGATTGACTGTTACGGCTGACAGCGGATTTGAAAACGCAGAAGGCTATGCAGGTGGCTTCGTTGGAGAGATGCAGAGCGGTCATGTAGATAATTCAGCAAATGCTGTTGATTCCGGAAAAGGAACGGCAGTAGAAAATCTTCTGAAAGTAGAAGGACTTCGTTATGCCGGAGGATTCGGAGGTCTGGTAAAAGCTGGAGCGGTTGCAGAGATTGGAGCTAAATCATCAATTCTTACAAAACTGGTTGATCTGACAGGATTACTATCCCTGGTCAATGCTTTTGTTCCGGTGATCAGTAATGCCAGTGTTAATTCTGTAGAAAAAGGGTTTACTGTTACCGTTACAGGTACTCTTGAAAAAGACAGCACCAACGATGCGGATGCCGGAAGTGCCGGAGGCTTTATCGGATGCGGAACTGGTGTACAGATCAGCAATTCCGATGTAAATAAATTGCAGCATACAGGTGTCAGTGAGCCAAAGAATCTGCAGCAGGAAGATGGTAGCAGTTATTACGGAACTGGAAGTGAGTATGCGGTAAGTGGTTATCGTTATGCCGGCGGCTATATTGGGAAAACTGCAATGGGAAGTACGGCGGCTATCGGAGGTGCAAGCGTTCTGGATCATGTACTTTCTGCTACAAATCTGTTATCAGCATTGACCGTAGTTGCATCTATCATAGACAGTTCAGATGTTTACGGAGCGATAGGCGGATTTAATGTTCTTGCAACAGATGGAGACGGTGATACCGGAAAAGCCGGTGGATATGCAGGAGAACTTCTTGGAGTTCAGATTCAGAATAGTAATTCTTATAATTTTGCACATATCATAGGGCGTGAAAGTGCCGGTGGATATGTTGGAACCATGGAGCCGGGGAGTGCGGCAGATGTGGTAGATGGATTAAGTGCTCTTGGAGGACTGATCAAGGCAGATAATCTTTTTGGCGTTTTACAGGCATTTGTTCCTGTGATCAAAAACAGTGAAACAACCTGTGTACCTTGTGGAGGTGCTGTGAGGGCTCAGGCTGAAAGTGATGACAGCATTTACCGTGGACTTGCAGGAGGATATGCAGGTTACAACTATGGCGGTCAGATCTGGGGAAACAATACGGATAACTGGAAAGGCTCTACATATGCAGGAACCGTAAGAGAATGTGCGGCCTATCGTATCCGTTCCGTATATGGAACGGAATATGCCGGAGGTTATACAGGACTGATGCGGTGTGCGAATGTTGCAGATACAGGAAGTCTGAAGGTTTTATTTGGTCTTATCAAACTAGATAATCCGCTGACGCTTCTTCAGGCAGTGTATCCGACAGAAAAGAATACAGCTGTTTATGGACCGCTTCGTGGACTGGATACGGATACCTGGAACAAATGGGTTGGTGCTGTCGGTTCTTATGGAAGTTACGGTAATAAATTACAGGCACTTGGTGAAGTCAATGATCAAGAACAGTTAAATGAGATCATTTCTCAGTATGCATATGGATACGCAGTCACAGCAGGAAGGAGCATTCTGGCAAGTAAAGCAACACAGGGCGGTTCTGCTGGAGGTTATGTTGGACGGATGGAAGGCGGTACCATAACAAATGGAACTGCAACAGATCTTCAGTCAGTGGAAGCCTTCAGAAGCAGCGGTGGATTTGCGGGTGAGATGCTTACCGGTTCTGTGGCAAACACAGGTGACGTTTCACTGGCAGGTCTTAAGATTATCGGTGCAGACGGTCTGGCGGCATTAAAAACCTTTGTGCCGGTTGTAAAACAGTCCAAGGTGGAAGGCTATCGTTCCGGAGCAAGGATCAAAGCAACCGGTATTGCAGACAAAGACCCGGCAGGATTTGCCGGAGGCTATGTGGGAAGAATGATCGGCGGCCAAATCTGGGGAGATGAAACTTCCTCCTGCAGTATCACAAATTTAAGGCGTGTAGATGGAACTTCCTATGTAGGCGGTTTTGCTGGAAAAGTAGATCCAGGTAGTGTGGCAGCTATTGATACAGCTACAAAGCAGGGACTTTTGAATAAGCTTCTGGATGTTCTTATGGTAAATGCTCCGGCAGAACTGATTAAGGTTCTGAATGCTACTGTTTCCACCATCCGCTGTGCATCTGTGTCAGCCTGGGATGACTGGGGCCTGATCGTAAACGGAACCTATCAAAATGGAAGCAATACAGGGTATGCAAAAGCAGCTGGAGGATTCGCAGGAAGTCTTTGTGGAGCAGTTCTTGGCGAGAAGGATAAACCGGAAAGCGGAATCCGTGCAGACAAGATTCGCTCTGTAGTAGCCGGTGAATATGTCGGCGGATGCTTCGGTATTGCGGATGTTTCCGGTGCCGCAAACATTAGTGCAGGTAATGAGACCTCGGTATTACAGTATCTTTTAAAACTTGGAAAAACCGATGTGTTGGATGCGTTTCGAAGCTATGTATATTACGGAAATGTCACAGGAAGTCCAGATGCAGGGCTTGGCGTCAGTGCTAACACAGCGACAAAATCAGGCCAGAATAATGAAGTAACATATAGCGGAACGGCTGGAGGATTTGGCGGTTCCCTGTTAAATGGCTCTGTCAAAAACAGCAGCGTAATGGGATTAAATTATGTAACTGGACTAAACAGCGTCGGCGGTTTTGTAGGATACTCCGGAAAAAGCGGAGTTGTAAAAATGGAGAAGCTGGATGTGCTGGGAGATAATGCAGGACAGCTCCTGGGCGGTGCCCTCGGCGTTCTGGATATTTTCGGTTCCCACATTGATGACAGCAGTGTGACAGGCATACCTGGAGGTTATACTGTTCAGAGTAAAGGCGGAGATGAGCAGATTGCGGGAGGATTTATCGGCTACGCAAATCTTGCCAGAATGTCAGGCTGTAATGCAGGAGATGCTCAAAATCAGGAAAACAGCCTGAAACTGGTAGAATCCGGTGGAACAGCTGGTGGCTTCGCAGGAAGAACAAGCTTTGCCTATCTAGCGGATGTAAAACTGGATTCCACAGTGGTGGATGCGTTGCTCGTAGTTCTGAATCAGCTTGTACAGGCGTTATATCTGGATAAGATCCAGGATTCCAACCTTTTGCATATCAATCTTGGAATTGTGAAGGTTGATGCACTGTATGAGGGAAATCTTCTCCATGTGAATCTGCTGGGACTGGATATTTCTGTCGGGCTGTCTAAAAAGTCGACAGAAAATAATCAACAGACAGATCTTGCAATCATCAAGATCGGAGATTCATCCATCAAGCTTCCTTGTGATAAAGATGGAATCATAACAAAAGATAATGATGTAAAGTCTAATATCAGTATCAATCTGATCAAGGCAAACAGGACAAAGATCACGGACAGCAGTGTGTATGGAATTAGTACAGGATATGATGTCTATGCAGGCGGAGCAGGAAATGATGCGGATGGTTCTGCAAATGATGGACGAAGCGGAGGTTTTGTTGGATACAACGATGAAGGACTGCTGAAGAATAACAATATGTATTACTGCGATGTGGTCCGTGGAACATCTAAGCTGGTGGGACCATTCAGCGGAAAAAGTGATCTGGACTCTGCATATGACTTTAATACAAAAGCAGGTGTAGAAGGCGAGAATAACAATTATCGTATCTACCGAAAACCGGCGATTAGTTTTGATGAGATCAAAAAGAATTCTAAACTTCTGACAGATACGTTCAGTCAGGAAAATGGATGGAGTATCTTCTCGATAAAACATGTCGTGCAGGTAGATGAGTATAACACCTTGCAGAATGCAGTTATGGCAACAAAAGATTCTTCTGAAACAGCAGATCTGAATGCATATATATCAGATGCAAAAGCTGTTCTGATGTCAGATGCCAAAACGACAGTCAATACAGGTGACAGCACATCACCGGAACCGTCTGATACGCAGGATCCATGTGATGAGAATGTAAACCTGACGATAAACAAAGTCTGGAAAGATTTCCGAAATATGGACAATCTCAGACCAGACTCTATTACGGTCACAATTTCCAGAAGCTGGACGGATGCGGAAGGAACAAAACAAACAGAAGTTGTGCCGGGATATGAAAACTATGAAATAAAAGGTGATATTTCAAAATCTACATGGCAGAAAGTGATTGAAACTCTTCCAGCCTACATAAAAGATGATGCTGACAAAACGCATTATTATGAATATTCTGTTACGGAAACGGAAATAAACGGATATACAACTACAATAAAAAGCTCTGATGATGGATTTACCTTCACGATTATCAACCGACATTTTGCACTTCTTCCGGACACTGGCGGAAAAGGCATCATGATGTTCATCGTAGCAGGTGGTTTGTTGTTAGCGTTCCTGCTTTATACCGGACGTAGAAGGAAAAGGAAACAGACGATGTAGGAAAGGGGGAGTAGAGTCATGAGAGAGATATGGCTGCGTGGGGAACTTCCACCGTAAAAGCTGAAGGAATCCCAAGCGAACCAATAAAAAATCAAAAGAAAGTGAGAAGAGGAACATGAAGAAATTAGTATCAAGATTTATGGCAGTTCTGATGGCAATGACCATGATACTGTCCATGAGCATGACTGCATTTGCAGCAGATGCAGCAGATGCTCCAAAAGGAACCCTGACAGTCAACAATACAGTAGAAGGAAAGACTCTGGATCTGTATCAGATTTTTACAGCAACAAAAAGTGTGACTTATATCTTCCGTTCTTCAAATTAAGACCGGAACTGAAATT
>OGYV01002896.1_pt1 | contig 10523 bp, 10 predicted proteins | sample 1576651 | NCBI WGS metagenome assembly OGYV01 (sample SAMEA3541570, study PRJEB24748) | human gut metagenome | biome: human gut; feature: human-associated habitat; material: faeces | place: China | collected 2012
CCAAGGCTGTTTTTTGTTGTGTTTTTTCATAAACTTCTTGGATGATGCGAGCTGGTACACCAGCTACAACCACATTTTCAGGGACATCTTGAGTAACGATCGCGCCAGCGGCAACGACAGAACCGTTTCCAACTTGAACCCCTTCGATCACAACAGCATTAGCACCGACCAAGACATTATCACCGATCCGAACAGGCTCAGCATGGACGGGATCGTAACGGTATCCCTGGCATTGAACCTGAATTATGGTTACAGCATCAAAGACATCACTTCTAAAGTGCAGGAAAAGGTAAAAACTGCAATTGAGAATATGACAGGACTTGAGGTGGCAGATGTGAACATCCGCGTTGCCGGAGTCGAGATACCGGAGGAAGCATAAGTGAAGAGAACAGAGCAGAGAGAACATATCTTAAAGTTGATATTTGGTGCTGATTTTAACGAAGAAGCAGAACAGGGAACACAGGCAGAACTGTATTTTGAACAGATCGAAGGCGCCACAGAAAAAGATATGCAGTATATCAGTGAAAAAGCGCAGAAAGTTGTAGAGAAGATTGATGAAATCGATGCAATGATCAATGAGCATACGACCGGATGGAAGACAGGACGTATGAACAAGGTAGATCTTACAATCCTGAGACTTGCGGTTTATGAGATGAAGTGGGACGAGGAAGTACCGGACGGAGTTGCCATCAATGAGGCAGTAGAGCTGGCGAAGAGATTCAGCGGTGGAGACAGTCCGTCCTTTATCAACGGGGTACTTGGAAAGATCGCACGCTCTGCAGTGTACGGGCAGCATTGACCGGCGCCTCCCCGATCGTCTTGACCGACAGGCGCAGCGGCACGGCCACATGCTTGAGGTGCATGCCAATCATCGTGTTGCCGATGTCGAGACCGGCGTCGGCCTTCACGAACTCGACCGCAACCGGGTCATCCATCGCCTCATAGACCGCTGTGGCGAACGAGCCGCCGGCCTTTGGCCGCGGGCGGACGCAGACGATCTCGTATCCGAACCGCTCCGCGTCAGCGCGCTCCATGATCAGGGCACGGTTGAGGTGCTCACAGCACTGGGCTTCCAGGCAGAGGCCGCGTGCTTTCAGGATCGGCAGAATCTCATCGACAACGGCTTTTGCCGCCTCGGGCGTAGAGCCCTTGCCGATCTTCTGCCCCATGATCTCGCTCGAGGAGCAGCCGATCACGACCTGCTGGCCGGGCTTGAGCGCGGCAACATCCAGCAGTTCGAGCAGGGCTGCGCGGGCGGATTTGTGAATCTCTTCATACATGAATGGTCATCTCCAGACAGTTATTAAAAATTCTTATTTCCATTGTAGCACGGCTCGGTGCATTTGACAATCCTCTGCAAGGCGTGTATCATGAGCGTTGACCAAATCATAACAGGAGGATTGCTGTTTTGAAACGCTTCTTTGCTTGTCTTCTCGCTGCGGCGCTGCTCGTCTGCTCCGGCTGCGGCATCAAATCCGAAAAACCGTCGACCAACGGCGCTGCCGGGAAAACGGAGAACTACTACGCCCCGCTGACCGGTGAGCCGCTGAGCACCAAGCCGGAAAATACCCGGCCGTTTGCTGTCATGATTAACAACATCGTCTACGCGCAGCCGCAGGTTGGCATCAGCAACGCGGACATCATCTACGAGATTCCGGCCGAGGGCGGCATCACGCGCATGATGGCCATTTTCAGCCACCTGTATGACGTGGAGTCTGTCGGCAGCATCCGCAGCCTGCGCCCGTATTACCTGAGCGTGGCCCTGTCGTATGACGCCATCGTCATCCACGCCGGCGGCAGCGAGCAGGCCTACAGCGATGTCAGGACCTACAACGCTGACCATCTCGACGGCGTGCGCGACGGCAACACCAGCTCCATGTTCTACCGCGACGCCAGCCGCGGTCAGCACGGCTCGGAGCACACGCTGTTCTTCCACGGTGCGAATGTGGAGGCCCTTGTGGATCAGTACAAGTTCCGCACCGAGCACGAGAGCAGCTACAAGACCGGCCTGAACTTTGCCGACAACGCTGTCCAGCAGTGCACCGGCGGCGCGGCCGCGAACGTGCAGGTGACGTTCAACACATCCAAGAGCACGTCTTTCACCTACCATACCGACAGCGGCAAGTACACGGCTGTGCAGTACAAGGCCGACTACAAAGACGGTGCGACCGGCGAAGCGGTTCCGTTCTCCAATTTGCTCATCCTCTCGGCCGATATGAAGACGGTGGACAGCTACGGCCGCCTGGCCGTCGACCTCATCGGCAGCGGCACCGGCTACTTTGTGACCGGCGGCGAGTACGTGCCGATCAAGTGGTCCCGCAGCGACATCAACAGCTGCTTTACTTACACGCTCGAGGACGGCACGGCGCTGAACCTCTCGCGCGGCACGACCTATGTTGGCGTGATCCCGACCAACGGCGGCAGCGCAAACTTCAGCTGAGGACAAAATCAAACTATTTTGCAGCACTATGTGCGTGGGAAACCGCGCACATAGTGCTTTTTCTTTCGCAGCGTGGTTGCCTGTTTCCTAAAATATTTGCTATAATAGCTGTACAGCCGGATATGACTGCAAGTGCACAGAAAGGAAGATCGCTATGACCTACAATTTTGATGAGATCATTGATCGCCGCCATACCAATGCGCTGAACACGGATGGTTTTCGCGGCTATATTTTTCACGCCGGCCCGGAAAAGGTGTTTGCTTTTAAGGACGAAGAATTTGTCCGCATGTGGGTCGCTGATATGGAATTTGGCGTGGCACCCGAGATTCTCGACGCGCTGCGCGCGCGGATCGACCGCCGCATTTTTGGCTATACCGGCCTGTATGACGATGAATACTATCACACCTTCTTCAAATGGTGCAAGGATCATTATGACTGGGGCTTTCCCAAAGAGCAGTTGTGCGTCTCGCCGGGCATCATTCCCGCGCTGTACCAGCTGACGGAAACACTTTGCGGCCCGGACGAAAAGGTGCTGCTCAACACACCTGCCTACGGCTATTTTCTCCATGCGGCGGAGTACGCCGGCGTGGATGTGCTGACTTCCCCGCTGCATAAAAAGGTGGATGGCACGTTTGAAGTGGATTACGAGGACTTCGAGCGCAAGTGCGCCGATCCGGCGTGCAAGCTGGTATTCTGGTGCAATCCGCACAATCCCACCGGCCGTATGTGGACGGAGGACGAGCTGCGCCGGGTTGCTGCAATCATCGAAAAATATAACCTCTGGGTGGTGTCCGACGAGATCCACTGCGACCTGATCCGCTGCGGCCGCCGCCACATCCCGATGGCCAAGGTCATGGACAGCTACCCGAAGCTCATTACCTGCATGGCTCCCACCAAGACCTTTAATATGGCGGGTTTGGCGTTTTCCAACATCATCATCCGCGATCCTGCGCTGCGGGCGCACTTTCAGGAGCGTGACAAGCTGTTCGGCATGGTCAATCCTATGTCGCTGACGGCGGCGCAGGCGGCCTATGCGCACGGCGGCGCGTGGCATGAGGCGCTCAAGCAGTACCTGGACGAAAACTTCGCGTTTGTCAAGGCGTTTCTGGCCCGGGAGCTGCCGGAGGCGGTCATGTACATTCCGGAGGCAACATATCTGGCGTGGGTCGATCTGTCGTGCTGTCTGCCGGATGTGGAGGACCTGCCGGACTTCTTCGCCAACAAGGCGGGCGTGCTGCTCGAGGGCGGGGATTCCCTCTTTGTTGGCAACGCGAAAGGGTATGTGCGCCTGAATCTTGCCATGCCGCGCGCGATCATTCAGACCGGTCTAGAGCGGATGCGCGATGCGATCCGCAACGAGCGGGCAGATCATTAAAAAGTGATAGCAAAAGCCCGATATGGCAATGGCCATATCGGGCTTCTTCGTATTTTATTCCCACGTCTTCCATACATCCGGGCAGTAGCCAACCGTGGCCTGTCTGCCGTTGCGGACGATGGGTGTCTGCAGCAGGGACGGATCCTCGAGCAGCCGCTCGATCTTGTCCTGCTCATAGGCCAGGTGCTGTACAAGTGCGTAATCCGCCGCCTTGGGATTAAGCATGGCGTCAAGCCCGACGGCGTTTTTCACGCTCGTCAGCTCGCCGCGGCTCATACCGTAACGCAGCAGGTCGATGGCCTGATACGGGATGCGGCGTTCCTTAAAATAGCGCTCGGCCTTTTTCGTATCAAAGCATTTGGATTTGCCCCAGATCTGGATCTTCATGGTGCGCTCCCTTGCTCAGACTTCGATGATCACGGGCAGCACCATGGGGCTGCGGCGCGTGGTCTTATACAGATAACCGCTGATGTTCGACTTCACGCGGCCCTTGATGGTCGCCCAATCGTGCTGTTTCTGCCGCTCACAGCTGGCAAGGCTCTCGTTGACGACGCGCTTGAGTTCGCCCATGAGTGCCTCCGCCTCTTTGACATATACAAAGCCGCGTGTGATGATCTCGGGATCAGCGACCGGCTTACCGTTTTCGGACGAGAGCGTGATAATGGCCATGACGATGCCGTCCTCGGCCAGATGGCGGCGGTCGCGCAGCACGGCGCTGCCGACGTCGCCGATGCCGGTGCCGTCGATATACACGTCGCCTGCCGGAACATTGCTCGTCGCGCGCATACTGCGCTTGGTGATCTCAATCACTTCGCCGTTTTTGGCTACGAGCACATTCTTTGGCTCCACACCCATGAGCTTGCCGATCTCGGCGTGCTTGCAGAGCATGCGGTACTCACCGTGCACAGGGATGAAGTAGTGCGGCTTTGTCAGTGCGAGCATCATCTTCAGCTCCTCCTGGCACGCATGGCCGGAGACGTGCAGCGGTGTGTTGCGGTCATAGATGACCTCCGCGCCCTTCTGGAACAGCTCGTCAATTACGCGGCTGATTGTGATCTCGTTGCCGGGAATGGCCGAAGCAGAGATGATAATGCGGTCACCGGCGTCGATTGTGACCTGCTTGTGCTCCGAAAATGCCATGCGATGCAGTGCGGACATGGGCTCGCCCTGACTGCCTGTGCAGACAATGACGGTCTTGCTGCGCGGCAGACTGCCGATCTGTGACATGTCCATCATGACGCCGTCCGGGATGTCCACATAGCCGAGCTCGGTCGCCACGCGCATAACATTTTCCATGCTGCGGCCGGTGATGCCGACCTTGCGCTTATACTTTGCTGCCACGTTGATGATCTGCTGCAGGCGGTGGACATTGGACGCGAAGGTCGTGACAATGATGCGCTTATTGCAGTCTTTGAACAGCTCGTCAAAGCAGTCGATCACGCGCGCCTCCGAGGCACAGTAGCCGGGCCGCTCCACGTTCGTGGAGTCCGACAGCAGTGCGAGCACGCCCTCGTTGCCGAGCTGGCCGAGGCGCGGCAGATCGATCATACCGCCCTGGATGGGCGTAAGGTCGATCTTGAAGTCGCCCGTGTGGATGACGGTGCCGATCGGCGTTTTGATCGCCAGCGCAACGGAATCGGCGATGCTGTGGTTCGTGTGGATAAACTCGATCTCAAAGCAGCCGAGCTTAAACTTATCACCCGGTTTTTTCGTGAAAATCTGCGTATGATAGAGCAGGTCGTGCTCTTCGAGCTTGAGCTCAATGATCGCAGCCGTCAGGGGCGTTGCATAGATCGGCATGTCGAGCTGCTTGAGCACATACGGGATCGCACCGATGTGATCCTCATGCCCGTGCGTGATGACCATGCCGCGGATGCGGTTTTTGTTTGCTTTCAGATAGCTGATGTCCGGGATGACCATGTCGACGCCGTAGAGGTCCTGATCCGGAAAGCCCATGCCGCAGTCGACAAGGAACATGTCCTTGCCATACTCATAGACGGTGAGATTCTTACCGATCTCACCGAGCCCGCCGAGCGGGATGATTTTCAATTTGGATGCCATTCGTAACTCCTTTGCGTTCGCTTTCGGGCAGACTTCTCCCCCGGAAGCTGGTTGATGTGATGTTTCGAAAAATATGTACGAAATGCGTTGCCTGCGGCAGCGGATGACCAGAGTATCCCCAGAAATCCGTACCGTCAAACCTGTTACATTTCCATTCGGCCGGCCAGCGCCCGCAGGAGCGTGGCATCGTCCGCATATTCCAGATTGGAGCCGACCGGAATGCCATAAGCCAGGCGCGTGATCTTCACGTCAAACGGCTTGAGCAGGCGTGCGATATACATCGCGGTCGCCTCGCCCTCCGTGTCGGGGTTCGTGGCCATGATGACCTCCGTGATCCCGCCGGCAGCCACACGCTTGACCAGCTCCTGGATCCGGATGTCGTCCGGGCCGATGTGATTCATGGGCGACAGCACGCCGTGCAGGACATGATAGACGCCGTTATATTCGCGGCTGCGCTCAAACGAGAGCACGTCGCGCGGCTGCGCCACGACGCAGATGGTGCTCTGGTCGCGCTTCGGAGAGGCACAGATGGTGCACGTCTCCTGATCGGTGAGATTCTGGCAGATGCTGCAGCAGTGGATGTTTTTCTTGGCGTCCACAATGGCGGCTGCAAATTTCAGCGCCTCCTCCTCCGGGAGGGACAGAACATGAAACGCCAGACGCTGCGCGCTCTTGCGCCCGACGCCGGGCAGTGCAGCGAACTGGTCAATGAGATTTTCGAGTGCATTCGGAAAAAATGACATGGGAATACCGTCCTGAATCAAGCATTGCGGATGGCGGCGATGGCTGCCGCACGGTCACTCGGGCGGAACACAGCGCTGCCGGCAACAAGCACGTTTGCGCCCGCCTGCTTCACGAGCGGGGACGTCTCCGGGTCAATGCCGCCGTCTACTTCCAGCTCACACGCGGGATTGACCTCCAAGATCCGCTCGTGCAGCTGTGCAATTTTCGGCAGCTGATCGGCCATGAAGCGCTGGCCGCCGAAGCCGGGCTCCACCGTCATGACAAGCGCCAGATCCAGCAGCGGCAGATACGGGATGAGCACACTCTCCGGCGTTTTCGGCTTGATGGCAAGGCCGACCTTCTTGCCGTGCGCCTTCACATCCGCAATCGCGGCGAAAATGTCCTGTGGCTCGTCCGCCTCGACGTGGAACACGACGAGATCCGCTCCGGCGTCGCAAAATTCGCCGACGTAGCGATGCGGCCGGTCGATCATCAGGTGCACATCCAGAAACATTGGCGTATGCTTGCGCACGGACTTCACGACCGGGATGCCGATCGAGATATTCGGCACAAAAATGCCGTCCATTACGTCAATATGGACATAGTCCGCGCCGCCGGCCTCAATCTGACGGATGTCCTCGCCGAGTGTGCAAAAGTCCGCCGAGAGGATGGAAGGTGCAAGTTTTGTCATGGATGTCACTCCGTTCTGGGAATGTCCGGTTACCCGGACGCAATATCACATATTATAACTTAGTTATTATACACCTGTTACGGATATCCTGCAAGTGCCGCGGACAAAAAATCGCCGCTTGACGAATGCCGCCGCCTGCGCTATCATGTGCTTCAGATACTTCAAAGAACAGGAGCGAATCAAATGTCTATCGAAGCAGGAAGAGCGTATTTCCGCCAGTTTGGTATGGAAGATCGCGTTCAGGAGTTTACGGTCTCGAGTGCGACCGTCGATTTGGCTGCAAAGGCCCTCGGTGTCGAGGGTGCGCGGATCGCGAAAACACTGTCGTTCAAGACGGCGGACGGCTGCATGCTGATCCTTGCCGCCGGAGATGCGCGCATTGATAATCATAAATTCAAGGAGAAATTCCATATGAAGGCCAAGATGCTCTCGGCTGATGAGGTGCTGGAGCTGGTGGGCCACCCGGTCGGAGGTGTGTGCCCGTTCGGCTGCAAGGAAGGCATCCCGGTGTATCTGGACGTGTCTCTGCAGCGATTCAAGACCGTATTCCCCGCTGTCGGCAGCCCGTCGAGCGCGATTGAGTTGGACCTGGACGAGCTCTACAAATACTCCAACGCCCTTGAATGGATTGACGTCTGCAAGCTCCCGGATCCGGCTGAGGCGTGAGCAGGACGCAAAAAAGCCTGACGAATCATTGTTCGTCAGGCTTTTTTCTTTGCAGGGTATTACGCCAGCAGTTTGGTCATGCTCTTGAGGCTGATGACCAGTGTGGAGGCGTTATGCATCAGCGCCGAGGTCGCGGGCGGCAGGACACCGGCCACGCCCAGGCAGATCAGCAGGAAGTTAAAGCTGATGATCTTGCGATAGTTGCTGTGGATACGCTCCATGAGCGCGTCACTCAAGCGTTTGAGCGTCAGCAGTGCGTACAGATCATTGGCGCCGACCGTGATATCAGCCACTTCGCGCGCGATGGCCGCGCCGTCACTGATGGCAACACCGGCATCTGCCTCGGAGAGTGCCGGGGAATCATTCACACCGTCGCCGAGCATGATGACTTTACGCCCTGCCGCGTGCTCCGCCTGAATGAAGGCGGCCTTGTCTTCCGGGAGCACTTCGGCGAAATAGGCATCCACGCCGACCGCCTCTGCGACCGCACGGGCGGTCTTTTCATTGTCACCGGTCATCATGACCAGCTTGGACACGCCGAGTTCCCGCAGTCCGCGGATGACATCAGCCGCTTCCGGGCGCAGCGGGTCCTCAATGCAGATGACTGCCGCCAGCACACCGGAAACAGCGAGGTACAGGTGCGAATACGTATCTGGCAGGGCGTCAAACTTGGCCTGCTCCCCTGCCGGGATGACGCAGTGCTCATCCTCAAAGACAAAGTGATGGCTGCCGATCACGACCTTCTGCCCGTCGACACTGCTGGAAATGCCGTGCGCGACCAGATACTCCACACGCGAATGGCGCTCCTCGTGTCGCAGGCCGCGGCGCGCCGCCTCTGCGACGACCGCTTTGGCCATGGAGTGCGGATAATGCTCCTCCAGGCAGGCTGCCAGACGCAGCATGTCCGCTTCCTCATTGCCGCCGAAGGTCACGACCTGCGCAACTTTCGGCTCAGCGCGCGTCAGCGTGCCGGTCTTGTCAAAGACGATCGTGCTTGCCTCGGACACAGCCTCAAGGAACCGCCCGCCTTTGACGGACAGGTGATGATCGCTGGCCTCTCTCATGGCGGAGAGTACGGCGATCGGCATTGAGAGCTTGAGTGCGCAGGAGAAATCGACCATCAGCACCGCCAGCGCTTTGGTCATATTCCCCGTCAGGAGCCAGACCAAGGCTGTTGCGCCCAAACTGTACGGAACGAGCTGGTCTGCAAGGTGCGACGCATGGTCCTCCGTTGCGGACTTGAGCTTTTCGGACTCCTCGATCATGCGGATAATGCGGTCGTAGCGGCCGCTGCCGGCGCTCTTTTCCACACAAATGGTGCAGTCGCCCTCTTCGACGACGGTGCCGGCATAGACATAACCGCCTTCCGTTCTGCGGACGGCCAGCGGCTCACCCGTGATGGATGCCTGATTGACCATTGCCTCACCGGCAACGACTTTGCCGTCAAGCGGGATCACACTGCCGGTGCGGACCACGATCCGGTCGCCGACCTGAACGTCTGCCACCGGCACAAGCACCGAGCCTGCGTCCGTCTCTTTCCAGACTTTGTCCACATTCAGGGACATGGTCTGCGCGAGATCAGCAACAGACTTTTTGTGCGTCCACTCGTCAAGAATATCACCGATGCCCAGCAGGAACATGATCGAGCTTGCCGTCTTGAAGTCCTTACGCAGCATCGAGACCGAAATTGCCGTTGCATCCAGCACCGGTACCTGGATCTTCTTGTGCATCAGACACGTCAGTCCGGCCTTGATATACGGCACGGAGCGCGCGACCGTAATCAGCGTGCGCACAGAGCTCGGAACAAACAGCTGCTTAATGCCGCGCCAGCATAGCGATGCGACCAGCTTGTCCTCGAACTCGCGGTTCATGGCACGGCTGCTGTGCTCCGGCGCAAGCGCCTGCTCGTTGGCATAGGCAAAGGACGAGAGTGCCTTGACCACGGCCGTACGCGGACAGTCGTAGCAAATCACGGCGTCACCGGTGCGGTCATAGACCGCCGCTTTCGTCACGCCCGGGGTCCGGTTCAGGTATGCTTCCAGAATGTCCGCCTGTTGCAGCGACATGGTACCCTGCATTGTATGCACGCGCATACGGCCTCGGGTTTCATGCAGGATTGTGCATTTCATACTTATTCAGCCTTCTCCGCCGAGTCCTCAATGACCTCAGCCTGCTCGGCTGCGCGCTTGTCATTGAATGCCTTGGCGCCGGCCAGAACATCACCCGCGATCTCCTTGATGTTCGTCACGACTGCCATGACGTCCTCTTTCTCGCGCAGCGCGGCTGCCGTCGTATACACATACACCTTCTGGGCATCTTTGCTTGCGAGAATCTTCGCGCCGACCGTTGCAAACAGTGCGCCGCCAACAAAGGCTCCCAATTTTTCCATGCTCATCATGATTACCTCCATGTTTTTTAGTCCGCATGCCTGCGGGCTGGTTATATGGCTCAAATTACAATTAGATGCCATTAACCATCGATTTAAGTTATATCACTCGAACTGACATTTTTCAAGCATTGGGATGAAAATTTATACATTTCGGCAACATCAACAAAAGCGCCCCGCC
>OGYV01002897.1_pt1 | contig 10523 bp, 8 predicted proteins | sample 1576651 | NCBI WGS metagenome assembly OGYV01 (sample SAMEA3541570, study PRJEB24748) | human gut metagenome | biome: human gut; feature: human-associated habitat; material: faeces | place: China | collected 2012
AGACGTATATTGAAAGCTAAGTATCCCGTAGCGGAAAGGATTCAGCAACGGACGAAGTCGCCAGATAGACTGCAATCCTCCCGCAGCGATGCGCACTTTCCGCTTTTCTTCTTCGCGCATATCTGCCGAACCGCTTTCGATGGCGTAAGCATTGGTGCAATAAGCAATGGTATAACCTTTCATGGTGATCCGGAGCGAAAGAATAAAATCATCGAGCAACGTATCCGGTTCCATTGCTTCGAATAGTTCACGACGCACGGCAAATAGTTCGCCTGCTGCTCCTACAGCAGAGTACGTTCCGGCATGGCGCATGGCACACACCTCCCCACTTTATAAAGTTGGCAGCGGCTCCGTCTTTGGTCTGCACGGCGATCCGTTTTTCACCAGCCACGCAACCCACTTTCGGATCTTGGAAAGCAAGTACGATTTCCCGTATTGCCTCCCGGTTTACCATGGTGTTGGCATCCGTAAAGACGACGAGCGGAGTGTCCACCAGCGTCATTCCACGTGTCATTGCGGCTGTCTTACCCTGTCGTAGGGGTTGGAAGTGTACGGTCGCTTTTCCCTGCCAACGGGTTTGCAGTCGTTCGTTTGTACTGTCGTCGCTTCCGTCTGTCACCCATACGATATGCAGTTTGTCCGCAGGGTAGTCCAGTTCAAGACTGTTCTCCATCTTTTCGTCTACAACATCTTCTTCGTTGAATGCTGTAATGAAGAGAGTCACTTCCGGCAAACCAGCGTCCGATGCCGGCAACGAACGCTTCACAGGCTTCACGAAAAGTTCTTTCAACTTGACGAGAACGTAAAGCACAATTCCGTAGCCCAGATATGTGTAGAACACAATGAACAAGGCAAACCAGAAAATTATTTCAAGACAAAGAGTGATGATTTCGTTCATAGCTGTATTTATTTAGATATTTTCTTTCCTTTAAAATAATCACTATCTAATATAATATCAGAAATTTTTTCTCTATATATTATTCGTTTTTTTTCTCTTTCGGTGTTCAAAATGGAATCAGGGCAAAGTAAGCTATTTCCTACTCCTCTCCATTCAGAATGAATACCCCCCAAATCAAGAAGGGTTGGAAATAAATCAGCTTGCGTGATAGCATAATCACTTGTTTTGTCGATCTTTTGTGGAGAGTTTACAATATACAATGGGATTTGAAAAGAAACATTATCTTCTTCTTTGGATTTAAGCCAGTCATTTGAAATGGAATGGTCACTGGCTATTATAATTAGAGAATTGTGGTAAAGATGATTTTCTTTTAAGAAATTCAAATACTTACCTAAGTATTTATCCATATAATGCACATTAGATAGATAATTTTTTAATTCTTCTGAATATGTGTCAGGGAATGGAATGAGGTAGTCTTCAACTGCTTTGGTATATGGAGAATGCGTTGATGATGTGAGGATAAGTGAGAAAAAAGGTTGTTTGCTATTTTTGTCTATGCTTGCTGCATATTCAAAAAGAAGCTTATCATTTAACCAATTTTCTTTATAATTACTCAATGTATATTCCTTTCGTGAATAGAGTTTATCAAACCCATATTGGATACATACTCCATCTTGTCTCCATGTTTTAGATGAAGTAGGAATAACCATTCTACATTCGATTCCAGGTTTTTGTTTCTTTAAAAGTTTGGGCAAGGACACGAAAGTATTATTAAAATAATCGTAAATGGTAACACCTTTTGTTTTGGGTATAAGTCCGTTGAGGTATGTGAATTGTCCGTCGCTCGATTCGCCTAATTGTATCAGAGAAGTCATGTTATTATTGTAGTATGCTCCTTTTTCTACTAATTTGTTGAGGGTAGGAGTAATTTCTATTCCATTTATTTTTAGATCTGTAGGGAACGAAAGAAGGGATTCCACTATAATGAGAATAATATTTTCTTTTGGTGGATATTCAATACTATATTTTGATTCGTAAAAGAATGGTTCCAGTTTTGCCACTTCCTCTGGGTTACAGTCTTGTTTGTTGTTTGATGCACATTGTATAATGGTCCCATAAATTATTCCGAATTTGAATATACTTTCTGTTGGACTATTTTTAAAAGGGTGAACATACTTGTAGTTTAATGATGACCAATGTATTGTTGCTGTAGCTATTAATCCTCCTAATAAAATAAATGCAATTCCTAACATGTAAAGGGAAAAGATTCTTCGTGTCTTTCTTCTTATTTCAGAATAAGCTCTATGAAATTGTTTATAAGATAAGATACTTGCAAGAGTTGTTATTAGTATTGTAATGTCAGAGAACCTAATTGTTGCAAATACGTTAGCTGATAGTCCGTCAAGATTGTTGAATTCTCCATATAATATTGGAGGCATATATGTGTAGAAGAATCTACTATAAGATACATTTACAATTACCAGTATTGCAATGATAGTATATGGAATGAAAAATAAATAAGTCTTTTTTCCGATTAGATAAAGTGGAATAAAGAATAATAGGCATATATCGATAAAAGCATGAATGATATTCTCCAGATATGAGAATGGAGTAAGAGAATATTTGTCAATAAGAATTGAGTAGTGCATGTATTGTAAATTAATATAGCATAGTAATATTAACGACAAGGGGAATGTAAATTGTTTGATTAATAATTTTATATTCATATTTCTATCTCACTATTTTGTCTGCAAATACTTTTAAATACGCTTAAGGTGCCGCCAATCATAATTATATTGTTTGTTTTCAACTATGCTATTGAAATAATTCCTTTAGCGACTGTTTTTTATTCCTCAAATATATAATTGGAAATTTGCAGAAAGATATAAAATTTCCCTCTGCAGAAGTAGCATGTAATGTACTTATTGAATTTCCTTCCATTAGTCCTATAGCAGTTTTTTTCTCAAAAGCACTAAAATATAGCTTATATTTTTCATTGTCCTTAATAAGTGAACTTCGATATAAACCATAGGAATAAAAAGAACCCAGCATTGGAGCTTTGGATAATATATATTTTTTGTTGTTAAATGATAAGCCGTCGGAACTGGAGTATAATACTAGGTTATTAGTATCATAATCATATATAACTAGATAATATATTTTGTCTATATATGCTAAATCAATATGCCAAGGGGTAACAGAATTGTCAGGTAGATGACATGTTTCTTTTTTGCTCCACTTTTTCCCATCTGTAGAAAAACTTCTACAGATTTCTCTTGGCTTTTCTATACTGTTCACATACCACATTACATATCCATTAGTACCTTTATGTATCGCAGGGCTTATAACCATATTACCTGTTTCATTTTTTATGATAGAGGTATCTTGTAGATTTATCATCACCTCTCGGGGAGACCAGTCTTTTCCATTGAGAGTATATTTGCGTAATATATAAGTAGCATTATTTTTTTGATGGCTGATGCGGTACCAGCACTCTAAAGTATCTTTATAAAAGACTAAATGTGGGTCTGAAAAATAATCTTTATTTATAATATTGTTTTCGTCTAAATCATCTATTGGATTTTGAGAGTCCTCAAAATCGTTCCAATGTATTCCGTCTTTAGATACATGCACACATGGATTTTCCCATCGTTCTCTATATGGAGGCAATCCTTTCCAATCACCATCCTCACCTAAGGGATATGGAGTTTCCGCCATCCAGTATTTATATCCATTCCATCCTTCCGGAATGTATATTACTGATGGGTGATAGGGTTGGTTACTACCTTCCGGAGTCTTGATAATTAATGGAGCCTGATTATACTTTTGAAATTGATTATACTGGTATATATAGTCAACTAATATTACACAAATAACAACTAGAATAATTTTTCTTATTATTTTCATTTGCTTATTTGATTAAATTATTGTCTTTATCTTTATATTTTTTCTTTCTGGTGAATAATCCTCCAATACCTTTTAATCCTTTGATAAAACGCACTTTGAAGCTTTTAAACAGTCCTCCATCTGCTCCTACTGTTCCATATCCGGTTATAACCCGTGCTTTTGAAGAATGGATAAAGACGAGTTTTCCGTAAGGTTTCATCGCTAAAGCCAGTGAGCCGTCTTCACCACGAATGATATCTGTGCGGAATCCTAACTGCTTGCCTAATTCTGTTTTGAATGTGAATGTCATGCCGCGTACACAAAGTTCCGGACGCTGTATGGCTTGAATGCGCAGGTAAAAGTCTCTTAATGATTCATACCACCATAATCCCCATTTAGAGTGTTGCTCATCAGGAATAAAGCTCCAAAGGCTGAACGTGCAGACTACGTTTGGTTGCATTAGTTTTTTTACATGTGTCTTGATGTAATTGTTCGGGTACATGGTATCGGTGTCAATACAGATATGGTATGTTCCTTTTGCTTGGTTTAATCCGCATTGGCGGGCATGTCCCGGTCCTTTCTTAAGCTCATTGAAATAAGTGACTCCCAACTGTTGGAGCACACTTTCAGTTCGATCGGAAGAATTGTTGTTGACAGCCAGAATTTCAATCGGAAAGTCACAGATGTTGTCACAAAGCGACCATAAGCAACTTAGCAAACGCTTTTCTTCATTATAGCAGATGAGAATGACAGATGCTAAGGGTTGTTTGTTTTCCGATAATTTCTGCAATTTAGTTTTTACGAAATCTACTGCTTCCTTTGGTGCTGAATCGAAAGGTTGTTCGTAAACTTGCAGATATTTAGTATACCATTTCATAAATCTTTATTTTTTTCAATGATACTTTCAAACAATGTTTTCCATTGTTCTGCGATTGGTTCGATCCTGAAACGTTCTATATCCATTCGAGCTTGCCGTCCCATTTCTCGTCGTACATTTTCGTTTTCTATCAGATAGCAGATTTTCTCTGCTAATCCCTCTATATTACCGTTTTCTACTAATAGTCCGTTTATTCCGTCGCTGATGATATCACGCGGTCCGCAGGGGCATGTAAATGAGACGGGAGGTACTCCACATGCCATTGCTTCTATAATAACCATGCCAAATCCCTCATAACGCGAAGAAAGGACGAAGATAGAACTTTTACAGTACTTATCGACAATATCCGGTGTGCTATGCTCCAGAATACAACTGGGGCTAATTCCTAGTTCGTAGATTTGGTTCTGAAGTTGTTCCCGCATACCATCACCATAGATACGGAGAATCCAGTCCGGGTGTTTTTTATTGACAATGCTCCAAGCAGATATTAAACGGTCAAATCCTTTTTGAGGGACATATCTGCCTACGGCAATGACCTGTTTGGGGGTGTTATCCGATTGTTGTTCCGGCAAAAACGGGAGTGGATTGTAGATTACGGTTACATTATTGAGCTCTGTCCATTCGGCAGCATCTTCATGGCTAAGGACGACAAAACTTTTGAGTTGTCGCACCTGCCTGATGAGTTGCCACATCCAGTATTGCTTGACGGCACGCTGAATGATACCAGGAAGACAGTTGTCGCTGAATTCCCGGTAATTGGACTTGTTGAAGTGGATTTCTCCAAGCTTAATGCTTTTGTCTTTCATCTTATTGATGAAGTTTATATCACGTCGTAAGAGAGAGATGGTAATGTCCGGTTCAATCTCATTGAGGCATGTCTCCAGCCTTTTTTTAAACAATTTCTGTTTGCTCCAATATCGGTGAATTCGTTTCGGTAAGGAAAGGCCATACAATTCGTCATAGTTGATGTCGAGCTGATGGGTGGTGATGGATGGATACAATTTATAGTAAGGTTCTTTTCCTTTTCCATCGGTCAATATGATGTGTATGTCATACCCTAAATGTTCTGCAAAATAGTTTGCTTTTAGTGTAAGTACACGTTCCATTCCACTAGGATAATAGAGCGAGGGGATGCAATAGGCTATTTTTACTTTTTTATTCATCGGATTACTTTTCAAGTATTGTATGCTGTGGTCTGATGTCCAATTCATCGATGATTTTTTTCATTTGCGCTGTCCAGGACAATGGACGGACAGATTCTCTAATATTCTGCGGAGTCATAGTCAGAGACTTTTGAAAGCTGATTAACTGTTGAATATTAATAGGTGATTCATCTGGTGGTGCTTTCCAAATGTAAGGCATCTTATCAAAATCTTCGTCGATTTCTGAATAAGTAAATGCCAATCCTCGTGCAGCATATTCGCGATTTTTTAAAGTTTTGATATGTGTGATACCACTGCGGTGTCGGCCTAAACTACCGATAGCAAAATCTGCCTGCTCAAACATGGCGTCAAGTTGCTGATCATGCTGTGGTCCATGGAGGATAACATAAGATTCTAGTTTATTATCACGAATGACGGGAAGGATTTCTTGCTTTTCACGTTCGCCGGATAATGGTCCCACGATATGAAAATAAACTTTGTAGTCAGGATTCGTACAATAATATTCAGCTAATCCACGGATAAGTCGATCGAATCCATGCCAATAGTGTACTTCAGCTACTCCTATTAAATGTAGCTCATGTGTCGTGTCATTCATTTGTTTCTTCATAGGAATGGCATCAAAATCAATTCCGTTAGATATGCGGATTGTTCGTTCGCCAAAGATATTTTTAGCGTTTGAAAAGGTGACTATTCCATTAAGGAAAGAGGCCAGGCGATGACGAAAACAACGATCTGTGAGCCTTTTGAATTTCATAGGCCATGTGATGTACTCTTGATCGTAAGGAAAAGTCGGTATCTCCATGACCACTTTTGCTCCTTTTTTCTTCATACGTTTCACCATATTTATGGTGAAAGGGTTTGCATTATGATATGAACGGATGTAGACAAAATGTATATTTTCGCGAAGTACGTAGTTTGCTATGCAGTTTAGGCCCAACCGTTTCCGAATTTTCGCAAACACTCCTTGTCCCAATTCAGCAATCACTGCATTGTCTGCCATCCAGCGGCGTTCACCGGAAGGGCTTATGTCATAATAACATAAACGAACATCTAACCCACATTCTTTGAGGGCTTTTACCTGATAGTGTATTTTTTTGCTAATTCCGTTGGCTTTGTCGAAGCCGTGGAATATAAGGAATAAGGCTTTCATTGGTTGCTCAAATCTCTATATATTGTTTATTCTGTTCTTTTTATTATCTCTTACACAGGATGCTTCGCACTTTGCCGATAATGTCATACTCATGCGTCATTTGTATATAAATGCCAAAGATAATAAAACTAACGATACTTTTGGCTATAATTGTCACAAAAATATTCATCCCTTCCAGTGCATACTGCATGGGAATGAGGGCTAATGCTATCAAAATGCTAATGATGAACGGAGAAATAAGCTGACGAATGAATGGCCACGCACTTCGACGGAAGGTTATCCGGTACATTTGCCAGTAACATTGTATAAAGTTGATGGAGAACGTCACCACAATGCAACTAGCCACTGCTGTCAGCGTTCCGAAATAGAAGATTCCGAGCAGTATGCCTGTCACGTTGAGTACAGACGAGAACACTCCGCATACAAATAAGCTCCGTGTATCGCCTGCCGCCTGAAAGATGGAACCGGACGAGGAGAGTATGATCTGAATTCCTACGGACAGGGAGAGTAGCCGAAAAACGGGTACGGAGGGCAGCCATTGGGCTCCAAAAATAATCAACGTTACTTCCTCTGCTGTAAAGAAGAGCAGCACGCTAAGAGGCAATCCGATGAAAGCGAGGAATCGGAGAATACGTTCATAAGAGGTGGCTAGTTTTGCTTTGTCATTTTGGAAATCACTGAAGATGGGGTGCATTACAGGAGTGATGACCTGGGTGATGTTTTGCAAGGGAAGCATCATCAGGCGATAGGATTTTTCGTAATATCCGAGGTCGGACATACTCATGTATTTGCCAATCAGTAATTTGTCCAGATTGCGGCTGAAGTAGTTGATGACGTTGAATAGAAACTGGTAGGCGGAATAGGAGAATATCTTCCGGAGCGCCGTCAGCCCCAGCGTGAAACGCAGTCGTTGCGGATAGCGCTGGTAGGAGATGACGAATATGAGTATGCTGGATATTATTGGGTTGATAATCAGTGCATATAATCCTGCTCCGCAGAGGGCGGCAGTCACGGCTGCCGCACCTGCGGAAATCTGGATAACGAAACTACGGATAGCGATGAATTTGAATTCCTTGTTCCGATAGAATAGTGCTCCCGGCACGATGGTGGCGGAGGCAAAGAATAGATTAACGGACAGCAGTTGACACAGTGTCCGCAGGATTTCGCTTTCGTAATAGTCGGCAATCATCCATGAAGCTGCAAAAAACAAGATGCTGATTCCGATGCCGGTCCATACGGTAAACGAGAAAATAGTTGATAGTTCATCTTTTGTTAGTGATTTGTGCTGTATGATAGCGGGAGATATTCCCATATCGGTGAGGAGGCTGAAAAAAGCGATGATTACGGTGGCAACGGCTACGATTCCGAAGTCGTCCGGAGATAGGAGGCGGGCCAGTATTCCTGCTATTACAAGAGAAATGACAATGCCGCTGTATTTGGCCAGTGCGGTATAGAACACTCCTGAAAAGAGTTGATTTTTAATGTTGCTAGCCATTGTCGACCGTTTTTTTATGGTTTATAAATAGGAATTTGAAAAGTAATGCCCCTATCGTTTTTGTCGATACATACTTTTTATATTTTTGCAGGCACAACCGTGCGAGTTTGATCCGCTCCGGTAATTTTAGTGAATGTGCTTGCCACATGGCAGCGTCAAGCATTTGAGATAAATATAAATCAATAATTTCTTTATTTTTATCTTCGGTAGTCTGTCTTCTAAAGCTAAGAATCTCTTCTGTGACGACAAGATATCCTTTTATGTTCCGCATTGCGAATTTACTCGTCATTGTAGAATCTTTTCTCATACGACGATGAAAAAAAGTTCGTTTAATGCAAGCTGCTTTCGTGCTTTGTAGATAAAGCAAGGTAGTAAACAGTTGGTCTTCGTGTACGATTTCGGGATAAAATGATAGATTATGTTTTTCTATCACGTTTCTATGAATAAAGTGCAGGCAAACGGAAGGAGTATATTCTTTATTCTGTAATTGAATTTCAAGTGCTTCCTGGCCGGTATAGATTTTGTCTTCTAATTTCTCTGTATGTTTGTAATTCAGTGTTGGAGCATTTTCAACGTTGTTTTCAAAGAAAACTAAAGCATCAAAAAATACAAAATCAAGTTTTTCTTCTTTGCATTTATGATAACACAATTCCAAAGCATCTTCTTCCAGCAGATCGTCGCTATCCATAAAATAGATATATTCTCCGTGTGCGTGTGAGATCCCTCTGTTACGCGCAATTGATTGTCCCTGATTCGCTTGTGTATATATTTGTATACGTTTGTCAGTGTCACCCAGTTTTTCTACTATACTTAAACTTTTGTCTGTTGATCCGTCATCTACAACTATTATTTCCAGTTCTTTCAAGCTTTGATACATCACGCTTTCTACTGCTTGACGAACATATTTTTCAGTGTTATAGACAGGAATGACGACACTGACTTTTATTTCATTATATTTCATGCATTTCGTATTCTGATAAATTATTGATACTGGCAGCAGCATTACAATCTGCTGTTCAAATCTCTATATACTTCGGCATATTGTTTGCCCACTTTATCTATACTCATGTTTTCTAGTGCATAGGTATAGTTCATTTCTCCTTTTCCCCAAGTAGATAACTGCCAGGCCATTTTCAGTGCCCGTATGATATCGGCTTTATGATTCGGATTGAAAGTCGGATTGCCTGTGTTTTTTAATAGTTCGCCTATATTGCCGGTATTTGGTCCTACGACTATCTTGTGGAAAAGAAAAGCAAGAGGAATATTTACGGAGTTTAGTGCATTTCTTTCTTGGATGAATATCACGTCAGAGGCAGACATATAATAAGGGAGGTCGCACTCGTCTATCGGTTCGTCGTTGGCTCCCGCTTGTAGTCTGAACATACGGTTTAACAACGGCATGAGGACATAGTAGCCAATTCGGGAAGCCCATCGTTTGAGGATATTTCCGCCATAGTTATTGCGCCTTGAAAAGGGGCATAAGCGAGGGGCTATCAGTAGTTTCCGTTCTTTGTCCCAGTCGCGGAACGCTCCGAGCAGCATACGTCTTTCTTCCCGGTTGCGGAATTTCCCGAAGGCGGTGACGACGAATGCTTCTTGTGGCAGGTTCAGATATTGGCGCGCGCGCTCTATGCTGATATCTTCTTTGTAGGTGTGTTGGTAGATGTGGTACGGGATGATGACGTTCCTGCTGTCGGGATATTTTTGTATGAATTCTGTCTGGCTGTAATGTCCCATGTGCACTACGGTGTCACTCTCCGATTCGATTATGTCGTAGACCCGGCTGATGATATCATTTGCATAGTGGGGGTGAATGTTGTGCCGTGTGTATATGAAATGAGTTCCTCGCGAGCGGAAAAAATCAATGCGTTCTTTCAGGCGGCGGATGACGTCGGGGTCTTTGCATGTCCATCCCACCAGTTCTTCCGGCCATTGGAAATGGATGATGTCATAAGTCGTATCCGATTCCCAGAATTCTTTTTGGGAGTATCTTACATTGATTCCAGCCATTCTGATAGCATCGCATAAGATAGGAACAAATAGATTGTCGGTTT
>OGYV01002898.1_pt1 | contig 10523 bp, 7 predicted proteins | sample 1576651 | NCBI WGS metagenome assembly OGYV01 (sample SAMEA3541570, study PRJEB24748) | human gut metagenome | biome: human gut; feature: human-associated habitat; material: faeces | place: China | collected 2012
GTCATCGCCAAGGATCCGATGGTTGACAACGTCCATCGCGGTGCGACGATGTTCTTGGTCGATCGCGACACCCCCGGCGTGACTATCAACAAGCTTCCCAAGATGGGCCACGAGAACGCCCCCACCAGCATCTGCGAGGTGTTCCTGAACGACGTGCGCGTGCCCCGATCGGCTATCCTGGGCGTCGAGCACAACGGCTTCATGCAGACCATGGCGAACTTCACCCGCGAGCGCATCGCCAACGTGTCCGGCGTCATCGCCACGGCGGTCAATGCGTTCGAGGATGCCTGCGCCTACGCCAACCAGCGCGAGCAGTTCGGCCAGCAGATCGGCCGCTTCGAGCTGGTGCAGGAGATGATCATGGAAATGTCCTGCAAGATCGAGAACATGATGAACATGCTGTACAAGCTGTGCTGGCAGGCCGATCAGGGTCAGGACGTGCGCATCCTCGCCGGCATGGCCAAGTACTACTGCTCCAAGGCCACCTGCGAAGTGGTTGACGACGCCATCCAGGTGCCTGAAATTCTCGATTTTTTCAAACAGGAATATGATATTGCTGATGTTTCGTTCAAAACTTGGATTTTGCCCTTAGAAGTGGAATCCTTTGATAATAACATGATTACTTTGGTTTTCCCGGGTGAAAGTGGAAAGACCGGTCTTCAGTATATTAACAAAAAATATCTTGCATTACTTAAGATTTCTATTGAAGAAACTTTGAATCAGGAACTTGAACTTCAGATTATACTTCCAAACGAGACAGTGTCTAAGATTGAAGATGAGTCATCTAAGATTTCATCTGTTAGTCAGGAAGATATTTCTTTAGAAAATAGAATATTAGATGCAAATCTTAATAAAAAATATACTTTTGATTCCTTTGTAGTAGGATCAAACAATAATATTGCTCAGGTTACGTCTTTAGCTGTAGCTGAGTCTCCCGGCGATGTTTATAACCCATTGTTTATTTACGGTGGTGTTGGGCTTGGAAAGACTCATCTTATTCAGTCCATTGGTAACTTTGTATTAAAAAACAACCCTTCAGCTAAGGTTTTGTATACTACTAGTGAGTCATTCACTAACGAAGTTATTGATTTACTTAGAAAAAAGAAAACTAATCAGGAAGAGATTATTGAATTTCGTAAGAAATACAGAAGTGTTGATGTTTTACTTATAGACGATATTCAGTTTATTTCCGGTAGAGACAGAACACAAGAAGAAATTTTCAATATTTTCAATGATTTATTTATGAAACATAAGCAGATTGTTTTAACTTCCGATAAGAAGCCTAAAGATATGGAAGGTATCGCCGAAAGACTTATTAGCCGTTTTGAGCAGGGACTTACTGTTGATATTCAGAACCCTGATTATGAAACACGTATGGCTATCTTAAAGAAGAAGGCTGAAACTTCAGGCTATAACATAGATGAAGGTGTATTACAGTATATTGCTAACCACTTTGTTTCTAACGTCAGGGAACTTGAAGGTTCTCTTACACGTGTTATTACATTTTCAAAGATTAGTCACTCTCCAATTACAGTTGATTTTGCATCAGGTGTACTTCAGGAGCTTGTGGCACCTAATCAGGAGAATGCCATTACATGTGAATACATTATTAATATAGTAGCAGATCATTTCCAGATATCTCCTACTGATATATGTTCAAAAAAGAAGAGTCGTGAGTTTGCATATCCACGTCAGATTTGTATGTACTTATGTAGAGTATTTACAGATGAAAAATTAGAAACTATTGGTGCTGCCTTAAAGAAAACTAATCACGCAACTGTTAGCTATGGATATGACAAAATCAAATCAGAAATCGAAACAGACTCTAAGACAAGAGATCTTATAGATGTTCTTAAAAAGAAGATTAATCCTAACTAGTTATTAACATTTTTAATGGAGTTATTAACATTTAGTTGATAATTCAGTTAATAACTTACAGTTTTTGTGTTAATAACTTGTTGATAGCCTTTGTTTTTGTTAACAATTTGTCATAATTTGATGTTAATTGTTGAAAACTCAAAAGTTAGTAACTGACATTCTTAGGTTAATTATTTGCAAGTTATTAACAAGTTATTATTTTTCGAACTTCCTTTATTCACAAGGGACTCGACTACTTATTAACATATTAACGTTGCTTATTATTATTATTATTATTATCTAATATATATATTTATTTATGCGTACTTACGTACCGTTATTTTTACGATAAAGGAGATTTATAATGAAACTAGTTTGTAAAAAATCAGATTTGATTACAGGTATTAATATTGTAATGAAAGCTGTATCATCAAAAACTACAATGTCAATTCTTGAATGCATTCTTATTGATGCAACTGAAGGAGTAATTAAATTTACTGCTAACGATATGGAATTGGGAATAGAAACTAAAGTTGAAGGTGAAATTATTGAAGCCGGTAGTATTGCCATTGATGCTAAGATTTTTTCAGAAATTGTTCGTAAACTTCCTGATAATGATGTTGTTATTGAAGTTAACGATGAAACAAAGGCTAATATTACCTGTGAAAATTCAAAATTTAATATTCTTGTAAAATCAGCAGATGATTTTTCTTATTTACCTGAAATTGAAAAGAAAGATAAGATTACTCTTTCACAGTTTGCTTTAAAGGAATTAATAAGACAGACTATTTTCACTGTTAATGATGCAGATAAGAATAAGATTTTAACAGGTGAATTGTTTGAAGTTATGGGTAACAGGCTTAAAGTTGTTGCTCTTGATAAGTTTAGAATTGCCATTAGAAACATGGAATTAAAAGAGGACTATGGTAACTTTAAAGTTTTAGTTCCCGGTAAGTCATTAAATGAAATTAGCAAAATCTTAAATGGTGATGTTGATGATGAGGTAAATATTTATTTCACATCTAACCATATCTTATTTGAATTTGATGAAACAAAAGTTGTTTCAAGATTAATTGAATGCAGTAATTATTTTGATACTGATAAGATGATTAGTAATGATTACAAGACTAAGATTACTATTAACAAAAAAGAAATGGCTAACTGTATTGACAGAGCAACTCTTTTAATAAAAGAAGGAGACAAGAAACCTGTATTCTTAACTATTAAGGATACAGAAATGGAATTGTCAATTAATACATTTATTGGTTCAATGGATGAAAGTATCCCTATTGTAAGAGAAGGTTCTGACATGATGATTAGCTTTAATCCAAAATTCCTTATTGATATTTTAAGAGTTTTAGATAGTGAAGAAGTAAACATTTATTTCACTAATCCTAAGGCACCTTGTTTTATCAGAGATGATGAAAACAGTTACATTTATGTAGTGCTTCCTGTTGTACAGTAAAATAGTTTAGAGAGGAGATAGTACAAATAATATTTTTTGTTTGTATTAATTTGGATAAAAATGGAAATAACTATAAAAGATGATTTTATAAAATTAGGTCAGGCATTAAAACTTGCCGGTCTTGTTGACTCAGGTGTGGATGCTAAGTTTGTTATCCAGGATGGTCAGGTTAAAGTCAACGGAGAAGTTGACACAAGACGTGGAAAAAAACTTTATGCCGGAGATACATTTGAGTTTGAAGGAACAGTGGTAACTGTAAAATAATGATTGTAACAAAGATAGAACTTAGCAATTTTAGAAATTACGATTCTCTTAGTTTGGAATTAGATGATAAAACTAATATTTTATATGGCAAAAACGCTCAGGGAAAGACAAATGTGTTAGAGGCTATTTATCTTTGCAGCACAACTAAATCACATAGAAGTAGCAAAGATGCAGAACTTATAAAGTTTGAAAATAATGAAGGTCACATAAAACTTTTTATTAACAAAAAAGGCAGAGAGTATAGAATAGACATTCATTTGAGAAAAAATAAGTCAAAAGGAATAGCCATAAATGGAATACCAATTAAGAAAGCCAGTGAGCTTTTTGGAATATTTAATGTAATATTTTTTTCCCCGGAGGATTTGGATATTATAAAAAACGGACCAGCTGAAAGAAGAAGGTTTGTGGATATGGAGTTATGTCAACTAGATAAAATATATGTTTATAATTTAATTAATTACAATAAGGTTTTGGGACAAAGAAATCAGTTATTAAAAGACATATATATGAAACCGGAACTTGAAGATACTCTGGATGTATGGGATATGCAGCTTGCAGAGTATGGAAGTAAGGTTATTAAGAGAAGAGAACAGTTTATAAAAGATATTAACAAGATTATAAAGCCAATTCACAGAAAACTTACAGAGAACAGCGAAGAAATAGAAGTTGTTTACAAAAAGAGTTGCAATGAAGATGAGCTTTATAACAAAATTATAGAAAACAGAAAGAAAGACATTAAGCTGAAAAGTACGTCAGCAGGTCCACATAGAGATGATATTTTATTTTTTAACAAAGATATTAATATTAGAACCTATGGCAGTCAGGGACAGAAAAGAACTGTTGCTCTGTCGCTTAAGCTGGCGGAAATAGAGTTGGTCAAGTCTTTGATCAATGACACACCTGTGTTATTATTAGATGATGTTCTGTCAGAACTTGATTCGGACAGACAGAATCACTTACTAAAAAGTTTAGATGAAATTCAAACTGTAATAACATGTACAGGTTTAGATGAATTTATTGAAAATCGATTTAGTATAAATAAAGTTTTCCAGGTAACAAAAGGCAAAATTGAAGAAAGAACTGTTTAAAAAGCAATAAAAAATATAATCCGTTATTGCAAATACTGAAAGGAGTTACGAATGGGTAACAATACTAACGTTGAAAATGAATATGGAGCAGATCAGATACAGGTATTGGAAGGACTTGAAGCTGTAAGAAAAAGACCGGGTATGTATATAGGTTCAACTTCATCAAGAGGTCTTCATCATTTAGTATATGAAATTGTTGACAATGCGGTAGACGAGGCATTGGCAGGATATTGTGATACTATTGATGTTCAGATTAATGAAGATAATTCTATTACAGTAAGAGATGATGGTCGAGGAATACCTACAGACATTAATACAAAGACAGGAAAACCTGCAGTTGAAGTAGTATTTACAGTACTTCATGCCGGAGGAAAATTCGGTGGTGGAGGATATAAAGTATCAGGTGGACTTCACGGAGTAGGTGCTTCAGTTGTTAATGCATTATCTAAATGGTTAGAAGTTAAGGTTTGTCGTGGTGGAAAAGTTCACTATCAGAAGTATGAGTATGGTAAGGTTGTAGAACCGCTAACTGTTATCGGTGATTGTGATCCTGATTTTACAGGAACAGAAGTAAAATTCTTACCTGACGACACTATATTTGAAGATACAGTTTATGATTATAAAACACTTGAAATCAGATTAAGAGAGACAGCTTTCCTTACAAAAAATCTTAAAATCGTATTGAGAGATGTTAGAGAAGAAAAGCCAATAGAGAAAACATTCCACTATGAAGGTGGTATAAAGGAATTTGTAAATTACTTAAATAAAGGCAAACAGGAATTATATGATGATGTAATTTATTGTGAAGGCACAGTTAATAATGTTTATGTTGAAGTTGCAATGCAGCATAATGATGCATATACAGAAAACACTTTAAGCTTTGTAAATAACATTAACACACCTGAGGGTGGTACACAGGTTGAAGGTTTCAAGAGAGCAATTACAAAAACATTTAATAACTATGCAAAACAGAACAAGATTTTAAAAGAAAACGAAGAAAATCTTTCAGGTGATGACTTTAGAGAAGGTCTTACAGCCATCATTAGTGTAAAGATTGAAGATCCTCAGTTTGAAGGGCAGACAAAACAGAAACTTGGAAACAGTGAAGCAAGAGCTGCAGTTGAAGGTGTAATGAGTGAACAGTTAACTTATTATCTTGAACAGAATCCGGCAATTGCAAAAATTATTTGTGAAAAAGCTGTTTTAGCTAAAAGAGCAAGAGATGCTGCAAGAAAAGCCAGAGAAGCAACAAGAAAGACTGCATTATCAGTGGCAGCCCTTCCGGGAAAACTTGCAGACTGTTCAGATAAGAACCCTGAAAACTGTGAAATATTTATAGTCGAAGGTGATTCAGCCGGTGGCTCAGCTAAGAAGGCAAGAACAAGAGCAACACAGGCAATACTTCCACTTAGAGGTAAGATTCTTAACGTAGAAAAAGCACGTATTGATAAGATTATGGACAATGCGGAAATCAGAACAATGATTACAGCTTTTGGTACAGGGATTCAGGAAGACTTTGACATAACAAAACTTAGATATAACAAGATTATTATTATGACTGATGCCGATGTTGACGGCGCTCATATTGATACACTTATGCTTACATTCTTCTATAGATTTATGCCTGAGTTAATTAAGGATGGCCATGTATACCTTGCAATGCCACCACTTTATCAGGTAACAAGAAATAAGAAGAACTATTATGCATACAGTGATGATGAGTTAAATCAGATACTTACTGAAATCGGACGTGATAATCAGAACAAGATTCAGCGTTACAAAGGTTTAGGTGAAATGGATGCAAGTCAGTTATGGGAAACAACAATGGATCCTAATACAAGAATTTTAAAACAGGTAAAAATTGACGAAGATAAATTATCAGAAATGGATCAGACATTTACAATACTTATGGGGGATGATGTAGAGCCAAGAAGAGAATTTATTGAAGCAAATGCAAAATTTGTTAAAAACTTAGATATATAGGAGGAAAATATAAGTGGACGATAAGATATTTGACAAGATTCATGAAGTAGACTTAAAAGAAACCATGGAAACCTCTTATATAGATTATGCCATGAGCGTAATTGCATCAAGAGCATTACCTGATGTAAGAGATGGTTTAAAGCCGGTTCAGCGTAGAGTACTATACTCAATGGTTGAACTTAATAACGGACCTGACAAGCCACACAGAAAATGTGCCCGTATCGTTGGTGATACAATGGGTAAATTCCATCCACATGGTGATAGCTCTATTTACGGAGCATTGGTTAACATGGCTCAGGAATGGAATACAAGATATCCTTTAGTTGATGGTCATGGTAACTTTGGTTCAGAAGACGGTGATGGTGCTGCCGCAATGCGTTACACTGAAGCACGTCTTAGCAAAATATCAATGGAAATGGTTGCAGATATTAACAAGGACACTGTTGAATTTACACCAAACTTTGATGAAACAGAAAAAGAACCATCAGTACTTCCATCAAGATATCCTAACCTTTTGGTTAATGGAACAAGTGGTATTGCCGTAGGTATGGCAACAAACATACCACCACATAACTTAACAGAAACAATAAATGCAATTGTAAAAATAATTGACAATAAAGTAGAGGAAAACAGAGACACAACCATAGAAGAAATTATGGAAATTATTAAGGGACCTGATTTCCCTACAGGTGCTACAATCTTAGGTAGAAAAGATATTGAGCAGGCTTACAGAACAGGACGTGGAAAAATTAAAACACGTGCAGTTTCTGAAATTGAAACAATGGACAATGGAAAGAGCAGAATTATTGTTACTGAACTTCCATACATGGTTAACAAAGCCAAGTTAGTAGAAAAGATTGCAAGTCTTGTAAAAGAAAAGAAAGTTGATGGAATAACAGACTTAAGAGATGAGTCAGATCAGGAAGGAACACGTGTTGTAATTGAAGTAAGACGTGATGCCAATGCTAATGTTATTTTAAATCAGCTTTATAAGCATACACAGTTACAGGATTCTTTTGGTGTAATTATGTTAGCATTAGTTAACGGAGAACCAAAAGTATTAAACCTTCTTCAGATGTTAGATGAATATTTGAAACATCAGAAGGATGTTGTAACAAGAAGAACAAAGTTCGAATTAAACAAGGCAGAAGAAAGAGCACACATTATTAAAGGTTTATTAATTGCCCTTGATAACATTGATGAAGTAATAAAAATAATCAGAGGTTCAAGAACAACTGCAGACGCAAAGAAGAACTTAATCGAAAGATTTGGTCTTTCAGATGCACAGTCACAGGCAATTGTTGATATGAGACTTCGTCAGTTAACAGGTTTGGCAAGAGAAGACCTTGAAGCAGAATACGCTGACTTAATGGCAAAGATTGATTACTTAAAATCTATTCTTGCAGATGAAAACAAACTTCTTACAGTAATAAAAGAAGAAATTGAAGTTATTAGAGATAAGTTTGGCGATGAGAGAAGAACAAAGATAGGAATAAATGTTGGAGATTTATCTGATGAAGATTTAATTCCTGAAGAAGATACAGTTGTAGCAATGACTAACTTAGGTTACATAAAGAGAATGACTGTAGACAACTTCAAGTCACAGAACCGTGGCGGTAAGGGAATAAAGGGAATGCAGACTATAGACAAAGACTTTATGAAGGATATGTTTATGGTTTCAACTCATGACTATATTCTTTTCTTAACTAATACAGGAAGAATCTACAAACTGAAATGTTATGAAATACCTGAAGCAGGAAGAACAGCAAGAGGTATGGCAATTGTAAACTTATTGCAGTTACAGCCTGGCGAAAAGATTTCTGCAATGGTACAGATGAAAGAATTTGAAGAAGACAAGTACCTTATTATGGCAACAAAGGAAGGTACTATTAAGAAAACACCTATAATGGCATATACAAATATTAGAAAGAGTGGTATTCAGGCTATTACTTTACGTGAAGATGATGAGTTAATAGATGTAACCATCTCAGATAACAATGATAATATTATGCTTATTACAAAGAAAGGTCAGGGAATTAAGTTCCGTGAAACAGATGTCCGTGAAACAGGACGTTCTGCAATGGGTGTAAGAGGCATAGAATTAAATTTAGATGATGAAGTAATTTCAATGCAATTAGAATCACAGGGCGAATGTGTTCTTATTGTATCAGCTAATGGTATGGGTAAACGTACACCATTTACAGACTTTAAGTTACAGAATCGTGGCGGTAAAGGTGTAAAATGCTATAAGATATCCGATAAGACGGGAGAGGTTGTAGGAGCTAAGGCAGTAAATGATGGAAACGAAATTATGATGATTACAAACGAAGGTATTGTAATTAGAATGTTCGTTGACGACATCTCAATTCTTGGAAGAGTAACACTTGGTGTTAAATTAATGAATACAGGTGACAAGGATGATATTGTTGTTGCAAGTATAACAAAAGTTAAGGAAAGTGTTACAGAAGCAGATGCATTAGAAGCAGCAAGATTATCAGAAGAAAATGAAACATTAGCCGAAGGTAGTGAAGAACTATCAGAAGATTCAGATTCTGAAGATAATTAATAATTACTAAAAGGTGACTATATTGTCGCCTTTTACTTTATAAAAATGCCGGAAGGATAAAAGTAAAATGAGAAACATAGATTCAAGTGAAATTACAAAAAACATAAAAGAAATGTGCATAGAAGCAAATCATTTTCTAGCACCGGATATGGAAAGAGTATTTAAAAAAGCAAAGGAAAATGAAGAGTCAAAATTAGGATGCCAGATACTTGAGCAGTTAGATGAAAATTTGAAAATAGCTGCAGAAGATATGATACCAATTTGTCAGGACACAGGAATGGCAGTAGTTTTTATTGAAATAGGTCAGGACATACATATAGAAGGCGAAAACTTAGAAGATGCAATAAACGAAGGTGTTCGTCAGGGATATGTTGACGGCTACCTTAGAAAGTCAGTAGTAAGTGATCCTATAATAAGAGAAAACACAAAAGACAATACTCCGGCAGTAATACATTATAGTATAGTTCCGGGCGAAAATATAAAAATAACAGTAGCTCCAAAAGGATTTGGCAGTGAAAATATGAGTAAGGTATTTATGTTAAAACCTGCAGATGGAATAGAAGGCGTAAAAGATGCAGTATTAACAGCAGTAAAAGAGGCCGGTCCTAACGCATGCCCTCCAATGGTAGTAGGTGTTGGAATAGGTGGAACATTTGAAAAATGTGCAATACTTGCAAAAAAAGCTTTGGCAAGGCCTGCAGACAGCAATTCAGAAATTCCATATGTAAAAGAATTAGAGGAAGAACTTTTAACTAAAATAAATAAATTAGGAATAGGACCGGGAGGCTTAGGCGGAACACAGACAGCATTATCCGTTAATGTAGAAACATATCCTACACATATAGCAGGCTTACCTGTAGCAATAAACATCTGTTGTCATGTTAACAGACATATAAGCAGAACACTATAAGGAGAACCATAATGAATAGAAACATAACAGCACCATTATCAGATGAAGTAGCAAAAGAATTAAAAAGCGGTGATTATGTATATATAACAGGTACAATATATACTGCAAGAGATGCAGCCCATAAAAGAATGTGGGAAGCATTAGAAAAAGGTGAAGAACTTCCTATAGAAATGAAAAACAACATAATCTATTATATGGGACCATCACCTGCAAGAGAAGGAAGACCAATCGGTTCAGCCGGACCTACAACTGCAAGCAGAATGGATAAGTATGCTCCAAAGCTTCTTGACTTAGGCTTAAAAGGCATGATAGGAAAAGGAAAAAGAAGTGAACAGGTAAAAGAAGCCATCGTAAGAAATGGAAGCGTATACTTTGCTGCAGTAGGAGGAG
>OGYV01002907.1_pt1 | contig 10507 bp, 10 predicted proteins | sample 1576651 | NCBI WGS metagenome assembly OGYV01 (sample SAMEA3541570, study PRJEB24748) | human gut metagenome | biome: human gut; feature: human-associated habitat; material: faeces | place: China | collected 2012
GCACCAAGAACGGCCGCGATTCCGCAGCACAGCGTCTGGGCACCAAGCGTGCAGATGGTCAGTTCGTTCTGGCCGGCAACATCCTCGTTCGTCAGCGCGGCACTCACATCCAGCCGGGTGAGAATGTCGGCAAGGGCAGCGATGATACCCTGTTTGCTCTGGTCGATGGCACCGTTCGTTTCGAGCGCGTGGGCAAGAGCGGCAAGAAGTGCAGCGTCAAGCAGTAACTTCTTTCTAAAATCTGCAACACAGAGAGCCGGACCCTCGTGGCCCGGCTCTTTTTGATGAAAAAACAGGAGGGCCTGTATGGCAGAACAAACCAATTTTATCGACATCGCCACCATCTGGCTCCATGCCGGCAAGGGCGGCGACGGCGCAGTGAGCTTCCATCGTGAGAAGTTCGTGGCCGCCGGCGGCCCGGACGGCGGCGACGGCGGCCGGGGCGGCGACATCATCTTTGTCGTGGACGACCACCTCACCACTCTGATGGACTTCCGTTATAAGCGCAAGTACACCGCCGACGAGGGCGGTAAGGGCGGCGCAAGCCTCTGCCACGGCAAGAACGCCGAGAACCTCGTCATCAAGGTGCCTCTGGGGACGGTCATCAAGGACGCCGAGAGCGGCCTTGTCATCGCCGACCTGTCCGACCACACCCCCGTCACCATCGCCAGGGGCGGCCGCGGCGGCTACGGCAATGCACACTTTGCCACCCCCACCCGCCAGATCCCCAAGTTTGCAAAGCCCGGTATGCCCGGCGAGGACATTCAGGTGACTCTCGAGCTGAAGCTCATCGCGGATGTGGGCCTCATCGGCTTCCCCAACGTGGGCAAGTCCACCCTCATCTCTACCATCAGCGCCGCAAAGCCGAAAATTGCAAACTATCACTTCACCACGCTGGTGCCGACGCTGGGCGTCGTGTCGGTGGGTGAGGGCGCAAGCTTCGTCTGCGCCGACATCCCCGGCCTCATCGAGGGTGCCAGCGAGGGTGTCGGCCTGGGCCACGACTTCCTCCGCCATGTGGAGCGCTGCCGTCTGCTGCTGCACGTCGTGGACGTCTCCGGCAGCGAGTGCCGCGACCCCATCGAGGACTTCGAGCAGATCAACGAGGAGCTGGCAAAGTTCAGCCCGGCTCTGGCCGAGCGTCCCCAGATCGTGGTGGGCAACAAGTGTGACCTCGCCACCGAGGAGCAGATCGACACCTTCCGCAAGTATGTGGAAGAGAAGGGCCTGACGTTCGTCCCCATCTCCGCCGCCACTATGCAGGGCGTCAGGGAGCTTCCGGGTCTGGTCTACAACCGCCTGAAGGACATTCCCGCCGTCCCCGTGTTTGCCCCCGAGTACAAGAAGCCCGAGGCAAAGGCCGGCGGCCGCGAGTTCACCATCAAGCGGATGGAGGCTCATGTCTGGAGCGTGGATGCACCCTGGCTGGAGTATATTCTCGCCGGCAGCAACGTGGACGACTACGAGAGCCTGCAGTATTTCCAGCGCCAGCTGGGCGAGAGCGGCATTCTGGACGCTCTGGTGCAGAAGGGCGTGCAGGAGAACGATACCATCCTCATCGGCGAGTATCAGTTCGATTATATCTTCTAAGAGGTCAACGGGCTTGCCCTCTCAGCCTCACGCGGTTCGGCAGCTCTCCCAAAGGGAGAGCCGGAACGCAGCGGTCAGGCTTCTGCCTCTCCCTTTGGGAGAGGTGGCATTGCGCAGCAATGACGGAGAGGGCAAGGACGCTGATGAAAGGAAAACCGTTCTATGAACGAACCCGAAAAGATCGACCCCCGGGAGCTGAGCCCGCTGGCACTGGCCTTCGTGGGTGACAGTGTGCTGGAACTTCTGGTGCGGCAGCGGCTGGTGGAGCACCACCGTCTGTCGGCGGGAAAGCTCAACGCCGAAAAGGTCAAATACGTCTCGGCCCGGGCGCAGTTCCGGGAAGAGCAGCTGTTGGAGCCGCTTTTCACCGAGGATGAGCTGGCTGTCTTCAAGCGGGGCCGCAACGCCAGCAAGGCCAGTGTGGCCAAACACGCCTCCCCGGAGGAGTACCGCGCGTCCACCGGCTTCGAGTGCCTGCTGGGCTGGCTGTATCTGAACGGCCGGCTGAGCCGGGTGCATGAGCTGTTCGAGACGCTGTGGCAGTCGTTCGACCCCAACGAAAAATAACCGGAACACGCGAAAGCCCACTGCTTTCCGCACTGGGAAACAGTGCAAAGAGAGCAGCGGGCTTTTTGTTGTCCCGCCGGATGGTCCGTTCAGGCGGGGCGGCGCTCAGCGCAGAGGCTCAGCGGCTGTTGCGGGCGGAGTTGCGAGCCGAGTTCTTGCCGCCCTCGTCGTCGGCACCCTTGGTGTACTGGTTGGGGTGCTTGTGCTCGTTGGTGGCAGAGTTCTGGCTGGAATTGGTGGTGCGGTTGGTGCTCTGATCGCTGGTGCGGTCCTGAGTCTGGTTCTTGCAGTTGGTGCTGCGTTTCTCACTGCGATTTTCCATCGTATCGTCGCTCCTTTCGATTTCGGGAGACGCTCTGCGCTCCCTGCCCATAGTTTGACCGGCTGCGGCGGCTTTATGCACCGCAGCTCGAAGGAGGTCTCATAAAAATGCCTGCCGAATATTTTGAAGCCCGGGAACGCGCCCTTCTGGGGGAGCGGTACGACACCCTCTACGCCGCCCCGCAGGAGACAGCGGCCCGCGGCGTGACCGTGTCCGCTCTCCGCACCACGCCGGAAGGATTTGCGGCCCGGGCAGATTTCCCGCTGCGGCCCTCGCCCTTCTGCAAGGCGGCGTTTGTGGTGGAACAGCCCGACTTCAAGCCGGGCCGCCACCCCTACCATCACGCAGGTGTCTTCTACTCACAGGAGCCTTCGGCCTCATCGGCAGCGCCGCTGCTGGGCGTCAAGCCCGGGATGCGGGTGCTGGATCTGTGTGCTGCTCCCGGCGGCAAGAGCAGCCAGCTCGCCGCCGCTCTGCAGGGGCAGGGCCTGCTGGTGAGCAACGAATATGTCGCGGCCCGTGCAGAGATATTGAAGAGCAACCTCGAGCGGATGGGCGTGTCCAACGCCGTCGTGCTCAACGAAACCCCTGCCCGCATCGCAGCGGCCCTGCCGGAGTTCTTCGACCGCGTTCTGGTGGACGCGCCCTGCTCCGGTGAGGGGATGTTCCGCAAAGAGCCTGCCGCGCTGGCCCAGCACTGCGAAGCGCTGGTGAAGCAGTGCGCAGAGCTGGGCGCGGACATCCTCGACAGCGCCGCTGCGGCCCTCGCGCCGGGCGGCGAACTGGTCTACTCCACCTGCACCTTCGCGCCGGAAGAGGACGAGGGACAGGTGGCCGCATTCCTGCAGCGCCACCCGGAGTTCACGCTGGCCGATGTGCTGGGCCATGTGGACTACACCTTCGGCAGCGCGGGCGAGGCCAACCGCACCGGTGGTCTGCCGCTGGACGTGAGCAAGGTGCGCCGCATCTGGCCCTGTCAGGGCGGTGAGGGCCACTTCATGGCCCGGCTCGTCAAAGCCGGTACGCCCCGGGCTCTGCCGGCTCCCGGCGAGTACACCCCCGAAGAACAGCTCTGGCTGACCGCTGCCGCCGAAGCAGGCAAAAAGGCCAAGGGCAGCAAACCACAGAAGGCTGCAAAGCCTGCGGATGCCCGCAGCGCCCGGCGGGAGAACAGCCGGGCTTGCCGGGAGGCCGTGCAGGGCCGCAGTTCCCGCAGCCGGGAGGCTGGGGCAGGGGATGCATCGCCCGCCCAGAGCCTTGCTGCATGGCGGGAATTTGCGGAGGAATGTTTCCCGGAGCTGGCAAAGCGCCCTGCCGTGGTGCATGGGGGCGGCGTCCTGCTTCCGGCGGCTTTCCCGCAGACGAATCTTCACGTTCTGCGTGCAGGCGTCTTCGTGGGCAGTGTGCAGAAGGGGCGCTTTGTGCCGGAACATCATCTGTTCACGGCTTTCGGCGCGCTCTGCCGGAACTGTGAGGAACTGACCCTCGCCGACTCCCGAACCGTGGAATATCTCTCCGGCCGGGAGATAGAAGCTCACACCGCTGCCGATGGATGGTGCTGTGTGACGGTGGACGGCTGGCCGCTGGGAGGCGGCAAAGTGTCCGGCGGCAGGGTCAAAAACCATTATCCCAAGGCACTTCGTCTGCTGTAAAACGTAGTTTTTGGCAGAATAAACCGGAAAACCATCGGTACAAGGCTTGAACGCCGGTGGCTGTTGTGATAAAATAATAGAGTTAGATTTTGTGTGCTGCCACAATGCGGGCGACCACAGCCCGTCTGCCCGCAGGCGGAGATCACTGATAAAATACAGGAGGCTCTTTCCCATGTCTGGACATAGCAAATGGAACAATATCAAGCGCAAGAAGGAGAAGACTGACGGCGCAAAGGCAAAGGTCTTTACCAAGATCGGCCGTGAGATCAGCGTTGCCGTCCGTACCGGCGGCCCCAACCCCGCTTCCAACAGCAAGCTGGCTGACCTGATCGCCAAGGCAAAGCGTATGAGCGTGCCGAACGATAACATCCAGCGTATCATCAAGAAGGCCGAGGGCGGCGATAAGACCGAGTACGAGGCAATTACCTACGAGGGTTACGGCCCTGGCGGTGTTGCGGTCATGGTCGAGACTCTGACCGACAACCGCAACCGTACCGCTGCTGACCTGCGCCACTACTTCGATAAGAACGGCGGCAATCTGGGCGCTATGGGCTGCGTGGGCTTCCTGTTCAGCCAGAAGGGCGTCATCGACATCTCTCTGGAAGACAAGGACGCCGACGAGGCCATGATGGACGCGCTGGATGCCGGTGCTGAGGACTTCGATGCAGGCGAAGAGGCCGCTGAGATCACCACCGACCCCGAGAACTACTCCGCTGTCGTCAAGGCAATGGAGGAGAAGGGCTACGAGATCCTCTCCGACGACCTGGCCATGGTCCCCATGACCACCACCCGCCTGACCGACCCCGATCAGCTCAAGCTGATGGGTAAGCTGCTGGATGCCCTCGAGGATAACGATGACGTCCAGAACGTCTGGCACAGCCTCGAGAACGAAGAGGACCTGCCGGAATAAGCTTCCGCAAATCTTAAGAATGACGTAATCAAAGCCGCTTTTTGTGCTGTGAGGCACAGAAAGGCGGCTTTGTTGTTTTATGGCGGCCTGCGATAAAGGTGTGCCTGCTGGGGCATGGAAAATAAAAAGAACGGTACCATTCTCCCGTCGGCTATGTTATAATAAACAGAACAAAACATCACGGGGAGGGGCCGACATGGAGCAACGACGCATTTGTCCATATTGCATGCAGGAGCTGGAAGCAGGGGAGGAGCAGTGTCCCCACTGCGGCCGGGAGCTTGCAGGGCGCAACCCGGCGGGCAGTCTTCCGGCAGGCACTGTGCTGGCAGGCCGGTATACCGTGGGTGACATCCAGAGCGTGGACGGCGAGGGCATCCTCTACCGGGGCGTGGAGAACAACGGCCCCTTCCGGGTGACCATCAAGGAGTATATGCCCCTGACGCTGGCGGCAGAGCGGGGGAGGGACTGCATCCTCCGCCCGAAGCCGGGCAGCGAGGTGCTGTTCAAGACCACCCGGATGGATTTTGCCGACCTCTACCGCTTCATCCAGCGCATCACCCCGGCCAACGGCCTGGAGGCCGTGCTGGACGTCTTCGAAGAGAACAACACGGTCTACGCTGTCATGGAGAACCCCGGCGGCTGTCCGCTCCAGAAGTGGCTGGAGGAGCACGGCACCGTGACGCCCCAGCAGGCCTGCGCCATGCTGGAACCGGTGTTCAACGGGGTGGAGGCCATGCATCAGGTGGGCCTCGTACACCGGGGCATCTGCCCGGCCAACATCCGCATCATGGACAATGGCCGCGCCCGGCTCACCGGCTACGCGACGGTGGGTCTGCGCACGGCGGGCAGCGGCCTCCACGAGCAGCTGTACGAGGGCTATTCCGCCCCGGAGCAGTATTCCACCGCCGAGTTCGAGGGCCGCTACACCGACGAATACAGCCTCGCGGCGGTGTTCTACCGGATGGTCTGCGGGCTGAGCCCCGTCCCGGCGGCACAGCGCCTCGTCTCCGACTCCAACCCCAAGGCCCGCACGGTGACGCCGTCGGTGCCGGCTTACGTCTCCGAAACACTGTATCTGGGCCTCCGGCTCAAGCCGGTGGAGCGCATCCAGACGGTGCAGCAGCTTTTCCGCGCCCTCTCGGAGCGGGAGTATGCGGAGGAATTGTCCCGCAGCATGGAAGCACTGGACCCGCCCGCCCCCGCGCCGCAGGAGCCGAAAGCGCCCGCGAAGGCTGAGCTGCTGAGCGTCCGAAATCTTCTGGCGGGCATCGTCATTCTGCTCAGCGTCCTCATCCTGCTGACCCTCTGGGGTCTGCTGAGCCGTCAGAGCGATAAGCCGCCGGAAGTGACCGCTCCGGAGTCCGTCAGCGAGGCGGCAAGTGAGCCGACAAATGAGCCGGTGAACGAAAACGTCACCCTGACGCCGGATCTCGTGGGCCGCGACTATGACGCCGAGGTGCGCAACAACCGCAGCTATATCGACGAGTATCTCTTCTACGTCACGCTGGAATACAGCGACACGGTGGAAAAGGGCCGCATCATCCGGCAGTCGCCGGAGGCGGGCGAGGTCATCCAGAAGGGGGACACCGTCAGCCTCGTGGTCAGCCGGGGCCCCCAGATGATGGAGATGCCCGACATCATCGGCCAGACGCAGGACAGCGCCGTGCAGGAGCTGGCCACCAAGGGTCTGAACGCCACCTGCTTCACCGTGGTCAACGACGGCTCCGAGGCGGCGGGCTGCGTCGTGTCGGCCAGCGAGGACGCCGGGAGCATGGTGGAGGTGGGAACTACCATCGTGCTCTATATCGCAGGCGATGTCCCCGCCGATGCCCCGGCGGGACCGGAAGCGCCTTCGGATACCGGGACGCCCGCCGGCGGGGATGCCGCGCAGGGCGGCGTGGAATACGATACGGATTAAACAAAAAGAGGCCGTTGGCTTCAACCTCTCCGTCACGGCTTTCGCCGTGCCACCTCCCCTATCGAGGGGAGGCTTTGGCATGGCGGAAAGCTTACCTCTTCGCCAGAGGCTCCCCTCGGTAGGGGCAACAACGACGACCGCCGCCAGTGGCGGAAACAGGGAGTCGTTGTTGGGGCAGCGGCCAGCAAGACGCGCGCAATGCGCAGCGGATGCTGGGTGCCGCAACCCGGCCTTGTCGAACGAAGCAGACTGAGAGGTTGTCCAACAGCCTCTTATTTTTATTTCAGAAGCTTCAGAAAAAGCTCTTCATGAACGCAAGATCGCTGGCGGCGCGGGCCGGGACAGCCTCTTCCCGCAGGACGGGAAGGACGGGCTGGGGCAGGGTGCGCAGCATCTCGAAGCCGCCCCTGTAGTCCACACAGGAGTCCTCGAGGCTGGTGGAGCAGAGGGTGCCGTCGGGCTTGAAGTTCTGACCCTTGAAGTGGACGGCCACGATCTTGTCGCCGTACCAGCTGCCGACTTTGTCCCAGAGGCGGCGCTGTGCGTCCACCGAGGCGTTCTCGGGGCCGACGTAGTTCGCCAGATCGCAGATGACCCGCAGGTTGGGGCTGGCGATGGTGTCCAGCACCATCTTGACGGCCTCGGGGGTGTTCATGGCGTGGTAGTAGACGCACTCCACCGCGAAGAGCACGCCCTGCTCCTCGCAGACGGGCAGGATCTCGCCCAGGCTGCGAAGGAGTGCTTCCTGCGCTTCCCTGCGGCTGACGGTGGGCTGCTTTGCCATGTTGGTGGTCTCGCTGCCCATGCAGCCGGCGCGGAGAGCTTTTGCCACCGGCACCTGGCTCAGGGCTTTCGCCACCTCGGCGCGGCGCCTGTCTTCGTCCGCATAGCTCAGCTCAACGTAGGTGCCGTCCACGGCGATGGACACGCCGCTCTTCTGGACGGCGGCATTGGTGGCGGCCACCAGCTCGGGGGTCACGTCTGCATAGCTTTTGACGCCCTCCACGGCCTTGGTGTAGGCCAGCTGGGTGCAGCGGAACCCTGCGTCCCCGATGGAGCGGAGCAGTTCTTCCACGCTGCGACGGCCAAAATCGTGGCCCCGTGCGCCGACGATGAATTCAGACATCCCGCATCCTCCTTACGCTCAGCCGAACAGACGCTCGGCAAACATCCCGAACTCCTTGCCCCACCAGTACCAGTCGTGGGAGACGTCGCCGCCCCAGACTTCGAGGTGGCAGGGGAAGCCGACTTCGCTCAGGGTGTCGGCCAGAGCCTGGGTGTCGGCGAGGGCATCGCCCTCATAGCCGCCCTGACCCACGCAGAGCATCAGGCTGTTCTCTTCGGCCTTGGACAGAACATTCTTGTCGCAGATGCCGTTCTTGTGCAGAGCGGCGAGGGGGCTGCTGCGGAGGACGAGGTCGTCCTCTGCGCTGCCGAGGAAGCGGTTCATATCGTAGAGGCCGGAGAGGCCCATTGCACCCGCAAAGGTCCGGGGACGGCGCAGGCGGCACTGGACGGCCTGATAGGCGCCGGTGTCCACGCCCACGCACCAGATGAGGGGCTTCTCTTTGCTCTCGGGGGCATTCAGCTCCGCGATGCGCGCGGCCAGCTCGCTGGTGAGGTAGACGAAATACTTCTCCTGCATCTCGGCCCGGCGGCGGGGCGTCTCATTGCCCGCCAGCAGGCTCTCGCCGTCGATGCTGTCGGCGCAGAAGAGCTGGATCCTGCCCTCGTGCAGCAGACGGGCCGCTGCGTCTGGCATCCCGTTGTTTTCCCAGTCGTAGAAGCGGCCGCCCCGGGCGGGCAGTGCCAGCACCGGCACACCGCCGTGGCCGTAGACCTTGAACTCCATCTCGCGGTCGAGCACCGCGCTCCACTCCTTATAATAAGTGCCTTCCATCATGAAAATGCTCCTCCTGTCAGATGAATTGATTGCGTGCCGCGTCGTAGGCATAGCCCACGGCGGAAAGTGCCTTGCACAGGGCGTCCTTATCGGCGTCCATGTCGTCGCAGAGGGCGTCGAGGCTGGGGTAAAAATCGCGCAGTTTCAGGTTGACCACGCTCAAAAGCATGATCGGGTCGCTCGGCAGAGCCATCGTTTGTTTCCTCCCATGTTCCGAGATAAAATAAAAAGCCGGCCACTCGACAAAGTGACCGGCAATACGCATCAGCTTAGACAGCGCGGGTGACTTTGCCAGCGCGCAGGCAACGGGAGCATGCGTAGATATACTTGGGAGAACCCTCCACGACCGCCTTGACACGACGGACATTCGGCTTCCAGGTACGGTTGGAACGGCGATGAGAGTGGGAAACCTTGATACCAAAGGTAACACCCTTGCCGCAGCATTCACACTTAGCCATGGTACTTGCACCTCCTACAGTGAAGTATGGAATCAAAATAATCAGCTTGACTATTTTACCAGAACTGCCGCCAAAAAGCAAGTCCCTTTTCGATTTTTTTGCGGCTTTTTTTCGTCTGCAGCCCAAACGCTTGTCTAAAGGCGAAAAAAATAGTACAATAAACGCGTATATCTTATAGAAAACAGGAGAACACCATGACCCCAAGAATGTTTTATACCCTCGCACGGGTGCTGGCCGCCCTGACCGTCATCCCTTTCCACGAGGCGGGCCACGCGCTGGCCGCATGGCTGCTGGGCGACCCCACAGCCAAGCAGCAGGGGAGACTGTCGCTGAACCCCTTCCGCCACTTCGATCTGCTGGGAACGCTCTGCATGGTGTTCGCGGGCGTGGGCTGGGCAAAGCCTGTCTCCACCGCCCCCCGCAACTTCAAAAACCCGAAGCAGGGCATGGCCCTCACGGCGCTGGCCGGCCCGGCGGCGAACCTCATCCTGGCCTACCTTGCGATGGTGGTCTGGAAGCTGCTCTATTATTGGGCGCCCGTCAACGATGCGACGATTTTTCTGGCGCTCTTCCTGCAATACTTGGTGTATCTGGATGTGAGCCTCGCCGTGTTCAACCTCATCCCGGTGCCGCCGCTGGACGGCAGCCGCGTCCTGCTGGCTGTGCTGCCCGAGCGCATCTACTTCGGCATGATGAAGTATGAGCGGGTCATCCTCATCGTCCTGCTGGCGGCGGTCTGGGGCGGCTTTCTGGACGGCCCTCTCAGCGTGATGAACAATGTGGTGTGGGACCTGCTGGACAATGGCACCCAGTACATCGACACCATCGCCTACTCGGCCTACTATGCGTCTGCAGGGGCGGTGATCTGATGGCGGAGGAGCTTACCTTCCATCTGGAAGAGTTCGAAGGCCCGCTGGAGCTGCTGCTGGCGCTGGTGTCAAAGCACAAGATGGACCTGCACAACATCCCCATCCTTGAGCTCATCGACCAGTACACCCGCACCGTGGAGGCCGCGCAGGCCGCAGACCCCGACATTTCCAGCTCCTTCATCGAGATGGCAGCCCACCTCGTGGAGATGAAGAGCTATCTGCTGCTGCCCCGGAGCACCGAGGGCGAGCGGATGAAGCAGGAGCTCACCGGCCAGCTCATCGAGTACGACCAGTGCCGCCGGATGGCCTCTGCCCTCC
>OGYV01002909.1_pt1 | contig 10498 bp, 5 predicted proteins | sample 1576651 | NCBI WGS metagenome assembly OGYV01 (sample SAMEA3541570, study PRJEB24748) | human gut metagenome | biome: human gut; feature: human-associated habitat; material: faeces | place: China | collected 2012
TGAAGCTCACTATACCCGTCCGGAAGAAGTCGAAAAATGTGCTGTCGTGTTGACCGGAGGTCAAGTTAAAAAAGAAGATGCCAGTGTGGCCGGCTTTAATAAAGGGTGTCACATCGTTGCTTCGGATTATGGAAATATGTTGTTGATAAAAGGGGACGGTAGTGCCGAAGAACCCACATTGTCAGCCGCTGATGCTTTGGCCGGGTATATAAACGTCAGTATGTTTACACAAACAGATTTCCCGGTTAATACTCCGGTACGTTTCCATTTCGTGTCGAAAGTAGTAGGAGATCCTATAACTGCGGATTATAAGATTTCTGTTTGGAATTTCGGAGGGGCAACGACCAATGTACCACTCCCCGAAACTACTACTTACAGTTCGATCGATACGAAATGGTGGCCGATATATGCCGATTTGAATATTGCCGGAATTACAGGCGACGATAGGATTCCTTTGCGGATACGGTACAATATTCCCGGAGGACACTTGGGCAATCGAGCCATTTATATCGCAACGATACAATTTACGGCTAATCCGAGCGGAGAATGTCCTGAGTTCGATCCTGTGAATTTCGATGGTTGGGATACCCCGAATGGATCACCTGCTACCGGCATCGACGCGATAGGTGAAACCAACGGATTCGTGGCATGGGATAGTCAGTATATCTATTTGAACGATATAGACTTCGGAACCGAGGTATTTATCTATTCGTTGAACGGTGCATTGGTGAAAACCGTGAAGGTAACCGATTCGTTCGTGGAAGTTCCGATGTCTCGCGGTGCTTATGTGGTGAAATATGGAAACAAAGCATCGAAAGTCGTGCTTTAATGACTTATAAATGAGACCTATAAAACCGAGGATAAATTTCCTCGGCTTTATTTTTCTTTGTTTTGTTATACTCTTAAATAAAATATGCATGAAAACGAGGATTCTTTTGCTTATTCTTTTCAGTTCGTTTTTTTATGGTTCGCTGTTTTCACAGACTACAAATTTTGCGTTACGCTTCAATGGTGACGGAAAAGTCGATTGCGGAACTATATCGGACTTAAATAATTTGGATCTTTATTCGGTTCAGTGTTTGGTGAATCCGTCCGAATGGGTGGAAAATGCTTATGTTTTTAAACGAGGAAACGGAGACGAAGAATATTCTTTACGGTTCGGAACCTCGGGGCAGTTGATTTATAAAACAGCGACACAAGAATTTATCGTAGCGAACGATTTGCCGATAGGTTCGTGGACGCAACTTACCATTTCGGCATTTGCCAATGGAATCGATGTGTGGACTAATGGTGAGAAAAAGTGGATTGCCAATACTAGTGGAGCAGCTATTCCAGAGACATCGGAGCCATTTGTCATAGGAGAAAACTTTAAAGGACGTATCGACGAATTCCGTTTCTGGAAAACGGAGATGCCGGGTGCTGAACCCGAGAACCTGATGTTCCGTAATACGGTGAACAAATTCCACCCGAAATATGACGATCTTCTGTTCTATTACAAGTTTGACCAAGACCAGTGCGAAGATATTGTGGATTATAAATTGGCACATCATGGCGAGCCCACGAATGTGACGCGTGAAGCCGTTATCGATAACGATTACTTTAAATATAGAGTAGTAACGGGTTATTCTTCTTTCGTGCGTCATTGTGACCGTTTGCAGATAGATAGGGATATGCATTTGATGACTAATGATTTGATATTTCTCGATGCGCAAGTGTCGGGCTATACCGGAGCAGTGACGATGACTTACCCCGATAATCAAGGTGTGCTGTCCAATGCTTCGTATGTGGCCGAATATGAAGGGCGAAACGGAGTCCTTCATTTGAATGGCGAAGGCGCCGGCATGAATGTGAGCGAAGAAGTTTTGCAGAATACCGGCGGGGTTCCAGCAATGAATTACGCTACTATCGAGGCTTGGATTTCTATTGAAGAATGGCAAACGGGGGCAGCGATTTTTAATAAGAGCGATGAGTCCAATCAGTTTTCCATAAAATTGGGCGATGAGTCGAAGAAGGAATTGTTGGTAGGAATCAACGGTTATACGTATAATTTTGAGAATGCGCTCACTGCCGCAGGTTGGGAACATATTGCCGTGTCTATCGTTTCGACGACCGGTCGGGCTATATCCCGTATTCGCCTGTTTACCGATAGCGGAGCAAGTCAAACTTATGCCGATGACATTACGACGATACCCGACGAAGATGATTTTACATTTATGAATACTTCGGCCGATGCTGTTATCGGGGAGAATTTCAAAGGATACATTGACGATGTAGTGGTTTGGGGAAATGCCCGGACAAGCGCCCAAATAGCACAGGATGCCGCCGGAACGTCTGGTGACCTCACTTTTCCCAGCGGTGGCGACGGAGCTATTTATTTGTTGTCGTATTGGCAATTCAATGATGCAGACAACCCCGGAAAAAACACTCGGAGCTGGAAGGAACTGTTGTCACAGATTAGGAAAATGTATGATGGTTACAGGGGCTTCAAGATACGTTTGGGTTTGATCTCTTCCGACAGTGAGAACGGGAACAAGGTGTGGCCTTCGCATATTTCGGATGCTGCATGGCGCGAACGATTGGCTGCGGACGTCGCCGAGTTGCTGCCTTATTGCGACGGTATAGATGTCGATTTCGAGTGGTTGTATAGCGGCGATTCGAGGTGGACTTCGGGATATGGCCCGATGGTAGAGGCTTTACGTGCTGTTATTCCCGAGGATAAAGTGTTCAGTGTTTCGTTGCATCCGGTAGCTTATTTTCTGCCTACGAAGTGGATCGATATGCCCGATTATTATACCTTCCAGATTTATGGGCCTCAGGTGACTTGGTTTGCGTATGACAATTATGTTTCGGCGTATAATAAGTTTGTGTCGTGGGGATTTCCGAAAGAAAAAATAGGTATGTCTTATCCTACTACGGCGACGACAGGAAGCAACGTTACAGGATATAAAAATATTGTAGCCGCCAATCCCGATTTGTCTACCGATGCGAATACGGCGACTATGTCGGGGTCCTCTTATACTTTTAATGGAGTCGATTGCGTAAAGGACAAGATGAACTTCATTCTCGAACAGAATAGCGGTACGGTCATGTATTTTGACATGGGGAACGATGTGGCAGTTTCCGACCCGTTGAGTTTGATTCGTGCTGCGAACTCGGTTATTTCGGCCAATGTAGATACACTAATCACTCGGACAGACGGGGTGTCTTCACTGCCGGTTTTATCGAAAGAGGGAAAAAAAAAGACCAATCTCATTTGTAATGACCGGTCGGGGGAAATAGTAGTGCTTTCGACATCGGATGCCGATTTATCGCAGATCGCTTTTTTCTCGGCTTCGGGTGTCCTTTTTCGGGACGAAAGAATTTCGGGAAAGCAATATACCATATCGACCGATCGTTTTTCTCCGGGTGTGTATATCGCTTGGGTGAGGTCGTCGGAAGGAGTAGATGTTTTTAAGTTCAGGATTAAATAAGTATCTTAAAATATAATTACATGAAAATAAAGGATATGATTAGACAGGCTTTGTCTGTTGTAATTGTCATGCTGTCGGGCATGCAAATTGCATACGCACAAAGTATAACCGTTCGGGGTAATGTCCGTGACGATGTTGAACCATTGATGGGCGTTACTGTACAGGCGAAAGGTACGACAAAAGCTGTGGCAACCGATTTGGACGGAAATTATACGATTTCTGTACCGGATAAGAATGCTGTACTCGTGTTTTCTTACGTGGGTTATCAGAAACAAGAAGTTAAGGTAGGTGATAAGACCGTTGTCAATGTGGTTCTACAAGGCGATGCCCAGTTGCTGGACGAGGTGGTCGTAGTGGGTTACGGTAGTGTCAAGAAAAGCGATGTGACGGGAGCTATCGCATCGATACGTCCCGATGAGATGGACGCTTCGAAGAGCGTGACTCTCGATAACTTGTTACAGGGTAAAGTTGCCGGTTTGGTGGTAGGGGCTACCAACACGACTCCGGGAGCCGCTACCTCTATAACGATTCGTGGAGCCAGTTCGTTACGTGGCGATAACCAACCGTTATATGTAATCGATAATATTCCTCAGGCCTCTACGGGTGAGTTCGCCGCTTCCGCATTCGGCGATGACGATTATCAAACTGCGGCTGATCCGTTGAGCAGTTTGAATCCTGCGGATATAGAGAGTATTGAAATTTTGAAAGATGCCTCGGCCACAGCGATATATGGTTCGAGGGGTGCTAATGGTGTCATATTGATTACGACTAAAAAAGGAAAGAGCGGTAAACCTCGCATAAACGTGAATGCTAACTTTACTGTTGCGAATGCCACTCGATTGTACGATATGTTGAATTTGAGCGATTATGCCGATTACCGGAATGCTCAGTCTGGTCCCGACGATCGCCAGTTCTTCAAATCGGGGAACGAGGTGCGTTATATTTTCTCGGGTGGAAAATACGACGAGACCGACCCTACTTCGTATCGCATATTGCAGGAACGGGATTGGCAGCGAGAGATTTATCGTACGGCTTTCTCACAGAATTATTCGGTCTCGGTGAACGGTGGTTCCGACAAGGTACGTTATTTTGTGTCGGCTTCTTTCAAAGATATCAACGGTATTGTAAAACAGACCGGTTTACAACAGGGGGACTTACGTGCGAATTTGTCGATGGACTTGTCGAAGACCGTATCGGTGGATTTGTCGTTAAGCGGGTCGTTGAAAAAGAACGATATGATGTCGGGTAGCAATGCCAACGGTGGAGCACAAGGATCGGTATCGGTAACCGCTATTACTTCCCAACCGTTTGAGTATCCCGCCGACGACCCTTCGTTGAGTGGTACGAACGGTATGGAGAAGAGGATCACTGTATTCAGTTGGTTGAATGATTATGACGACCAAACGACTGAGAACGCATTTCGTGCTTCGATGGACTTGAAGTGGAAAATATGGAAAGGCCTCACATATAATCTTCGTGCAGGTGGCAATTTGAGGGACGAATATCGTGCCCGTTGGTTCGGCACGGAGACTTTCCGGGGGAATAACGATAAAGGTTCTTTGGGTATCACCGATTTGAGCCAAAACAATATCACTGTCGAGAATATGTTGAATTATCATCATACGTTCGACCGTATTCTCGATTTAGATGTAACCGGGGCTGTTACTTATGACGATTACAATTATCTGAATAAGAGAACACAGGGCCGTCAGTTCTCCAATATGAGTTTCGGTATAGACGGATTGCACATGGCCGAACGCATATCTTACCTCGAACCCGTACAAAGAGACTATCAGTTACTCTCTTATCTGGGACGCGTGAACATGTCGTTCCTCGAAGGTCGTTATCTGGCGACGGCATCGTTCCGTGCCGATGGTTCGAGTCGTTTCGCCCGTGGACATCGTTGGGCATATTTCCCTTCTTTTTCATTGGCATGGCGTATGGAACAGGAAGATTTTATAAAGGATAATGTGCATTGGCTCGACCAGTTTAAGGTGAGAGTGGGATATGGACAGACCGGAAACTCGGCTATCGATCCGTATAGTAGTTTCTCGAATTATAGTCAAATTATAGACTATGCTAATGCTGTGGGTGACAAGGTTCTCGCTATGGCTGTCGATAAATTACAGAACGAAGGTTTGACTTGGGAAACGACCGAGTCGTGGAATGTCGGTGTGGATTTCGGGGTATTGAAAAACAGGTTGAGAGGTTCGTTCGACTTTTATAATAAAGAGACGAGAGACCTGCTCATTTCCAGAGTATTGCCGCCTTCGGCCGGTTTCCCGAGCATTTATTATAATTCGGGGAATTTGTTGAACCGAGGTATCGAGTTCAGTCTCGAAGCCGATATTATCCAAACGAAAGACTTTACATGGACGTTCGGGGGAAATATCGGAAAAAATAACCCGAAGATCAATAGTCTGGGTGTTTCGAGAGGTAATTTCGGTGTGTATGAGAATATATTGGCTTATGAAGGAAACTCGTTGGGTAACCACTTCGGGAATGCACACTTGTTCTGGGTAGGACATGAGCCGGGGCTATTCTTGGGTTATCAAACCGATGGAATCGTTCAGGAAGAAGATTTGCCGGCAAATGGCGGTTCGTATAATGTAACGCAAGATTTAAGTACGGGTGGAGCGCCTCAGGCTGGTGATATTAAAATCATAGACCAGAACGGAGACGGTGTGATCAATACCGATGACCGTGTGATTATCGGTAACCCGAATCCCGATTTTACTTACGGTTTTCAAACTCGTTTTACTTGGCGCGGTCTGAGTCTTTCGGCTCAATTTAATGGAGTGCACGGGAAGGATATGATCAATACCAATATTCGTTATCAAGCAATCCCGAACCGTACGGGTGGCAACTTGCGAACCGAGGCTTGGGTAGGCGCGTGGACTGCCGAAAACCGTTCGAACGCTTATCCGAGAGTAAATTATACATTGCCTACACCGGCTGTGTTGGATCGCTATGTAGAGGATGCCAGTTTCTTGCGTTGTACCGATATTACCCTTTCGTATAATTTACCGAAGGCGGTAATGAAAAAGATCGGGTTTAATTCGATCAATATTTTCGGATCGGTTAAAAATGCTTTTATTATAACCGATTACAGTGGTTACGATCCTGAGGTTAACTCTTTTGCATTCGATGGTTTACGTCCGGGAGTGGATATGAGTTCGTTCCCTCATGCTCGGTCGTTTATATTTGGTTTGAATGTTTCATTTTAATATATAGTAATTTATGAAATCGCTAAAATATATAATTGTCTTGGGAATAGTGACGGGTGTCACTTTCTCTTCTTGTGAAGACTGGCTCGACGAGAATCCCAAGTACTCTGTGGATAATACCGTTATATTCGATTCGGAAGAGACAGCTAAGCAGGCGTTGAATGCTTGTTATGGCTATTTGACGACACAAGACTGTTTCGGACAGGGTGTTTATGAAATGTCAGTGGGGTCATCGGGGCTCTCGTGGTCGCAGACAAATGGTTCGGAACCGGACCGTTACGCTTCGTTGAATGCCACTACGGCCGGCGATGCCGTGCTGTGGGCTTGGCGAGGATTGTACAAAGCTATACAGGAATGTAATACTTTCATCGTGAATATGAATAACGGTTCGTTGAGTGAAGATTTGAAAGAAAACTACACGGCGCAGGCTTCGTTTATTCGCGGGTTGTGTTATTACTATCTCTCTATGATGTGGGGTGATGTTCCTTTGCGGATCGAACCGTCGGCCCATGATGCGATTTCGGAACCGAAATCGTCTTTTATCGACGTTGTCGGCCAGATTTTCATCGATTGGAAGTATGCGTATGACAATTTGCCGGAGAATGGCGAACACGTTGACGGATATATCGATAAGTTGGGAGTTGCCGCTTATTTGGCCAAACTGAATTGGATGCTTTCGTGTAATCCCGATTTGGCCGACCGCAAAGCCGATTATTTAGAAGATGCCAAATTCTGGTGCGATTTGGTTTATGGAAAGTATTCATTGCAGAGCCGTTATTCCGATCTTTTTATAAACCATGTGCAGAATTCGCCGGAATCTATCTTCCAGCTGAATTTTACCACTTCGTCGGATTATTCTTGGAATAGATTGAACTGGATTTTTGCTGCCGACAATGCATCGCCGGGTACGGCTTATCAGCGTATCCGTTCGACCAAAGCATTTCACGATCTGTTCCGTGGAACTTATCCGGGGGACCCTCGGTATGATGCTACATTTTTGACTCGGTGGTACGATGTGAAAAACGGCAGTTCTTATCACTTGATAAGTGATTCGGTATATACTTATCCATATAAGACGTATAAGACCAAATCGACGAGCCGCGTAGCAGATGCTGTTGCTTATATCCCGTATGACCAAATGGACGATCCTACTAACCCTACCGTAGAGGAATTGACGGTTTTGCAGGAACAGTTTTACACCGAGAATACGACGACAGGTGAAAAGAACGTTGTCAATTTGGTGGGACAGTTTGCGACGTCGGTGGGGGATCATGCCGGGTGGCCTTTGTGGAAAAAACAGATCGATTTTAATTGTCAAGCGCAACAGAGCAACAACAATATCATATTGTACCGTTATGCCGACTTTTTGTTGCTAATGGCCGATGTGTATAACGAATTAGATGAAACGGATAGAGCGGCCAATCTGGTAAATGAGGTTTTGAGAAGGGCGCGTACTTCGGTTTCGCCAGAAGCCTCGCAACCGGTTGACTTCCCCAGTGGATTGTCCAAAGACCAAATGCGTAAGAAAATATTTTATGAACGGTTGTTTGAGTTGGCTGCCGAGCCCGAGATGTATTTCGATATACGTCGAGGGGGAACGGAGACTTTGAAAATGGCATTGGAAATCGTGAACCGTCATGATATAACTTACGAGCATTGTGAAGGAGAGGCTCAACACAACAATCCGGATCAAAGGTTTAGAGATCGTTATTTCGGGGAGGATGCGACGTTCTATGGAAAAGTGAGCGATGAGAGTTTCTTGAAAAAGAATCTGCATTTACCGATTCCTCATTCCGAATTAAGTGCTAACGACGGATTGTCGGCCGCAGACCAAAACTTCGGATATTGATATACCGTATATAAATAATGAATGACTCGGTTTTTCCGGGCATTCATTATTTTACAAAGTGTTTTGTGGAATACTTTCGTACACGATTCGATGTGTCGTAAATTGTATTCCTGTGCTATATTGTGTCATATAAAATTATATAATATTATACCGTTGCTTATGAAATCGATCAGTCCTAATTTCTTTTACACGGCGGCCTCTTTTGCTGTATTGGGTGGTCTCGTTTCTTGTCAGAGTAGACAGAAACCATTGAATATCGTTTATATTATGACCGACGATCATACGTCTCAGATGATGAGTTGTTATGATACACGGTATATAGAGACTCCTAATCTCGACCGCATAGCGAAAGATGGAGTGAGGTTTACCAACAGTTTTGTTTCTAACTCGCTCAGCGGGCCGAGCCGGGCTTGTATGTTGACCGGGAAGTTCAGTCATAAAAACGGGTTTACCGATAATACGACCTGTAAATTTGATGGAACTCAGCAGACCATGCCGAAACTGTTGCAGCAGGCTGGTTATCAAACCGCTATTGTCGGGAAATGGCATTTGGAAACATTGCCTACGGGATTCGACTTTTGGGAAATTCTGCCGGGTCAAGGCGATTATTATAATCCCGATTTTATTACGCAGACAAATGATACCGTGAATAAAAGGGGATATGTGACCAATATCATCACAGACGAGAGTCTCGATTGGTTACAAAACAAGAGGGATAGAAGTAAACCTTTCTGCCTTTTTATCCATCATAAAGCGATACACCGCAATTGGATGGCCGATACTTGCGATTTGAATTTATATGAAGATAAGGAGTTTACTTATCCCGAAAATTTCTTCGATACTTATGATGGTCGTTTGGCTGCCGCTTCGCAAGAAATGAGTATTGCAAAGGATATGGATTTGATTTACGATTTGAAAATGCAGCGATCTGATAAAGAAACTCCTTTAAAATCGTTATACGAACAATTTTATGGGCGTATGGATTCGGCCCAGAAAGCTGTATGGGATAAATTTTATACTCCTATTATCGATAAATTTTATAAAGATGATTTGAAGGGAGAAGACTTGGTACGTTGGAAATACCAACGTTATATGCGGGATTATGCTAAGACGGTGAAGTCATTGGACGACAATGTGGGAAAGGTACTTGACTACTTGAAAAAGGAAGGATTGCTCGATAATACGCTTGTCGTATATACTTCGGATCAAGGGTTCTATATGGGAGAGCATGGGTGGTTCGATAAACGCTTCATGTATGAAGAGTCAATGCGTACCCCTTTGATTATGCGTCTTCCAGAAGGTTTTGATAAGCGAGGAGACATTCCTCAATTGGTGCAGAATATAGATTATGCTCCGACATTCCTCGAACTGGCGGGTGTTTCTGTTCCTTCCGATATACAGGGTGTGTCGTTGCTCCCGTTGCTAAAAGGAGAGTCGCCTGCCGATTGGAGAACTTCTCTGTATTATCACTTCTATGAATATCCGGCAGAGCATGCGGTAAAACGTCATTACGGCGTTAGGACCGATAGGTATAAATTGATACATTTCTATAACGATATAGATGTGTGGGAGTTGTATGATTTGCAAAACGACCCGATGGAGATGCACAATATTTTCGGACAAGAGGGAACCGAGCAGGTTACAGCCGATTTGATGAAAGAGTTGAAGCGACTGCAAGTCCAGTATGACGACCCTATTTTGAAAGAATTTCCTATTGGTGAATGAATAAAACGGTGAATGGTTGATATGAAGATAAGAAAAGCGTTAGTCTTAGGCTCTTTTTGGTTTTGTGCATCTTTTTGTATAGGAGCTCCGGTCGCAAATACCTTTTTACCTGTGGTTCCGGTTCCAGCAGAGTATTCGGTAGGTGAGGGATATTTCTATTTCAATGCCGATATGAAGTTCGGGGTTGAAAATGACATAATTATCCCCAAAAGCAGTTTCTGAAGCCT
>OGYV01002919.1_pt1 | contig 10483 bp, 6 predicted proteins | sample 1576651 | NCBI WGS metagenome assembly OGYV01 (sample SAMEA3541570, study PRJEB24748) | human gut metagenome | biome: human gut; feature: human-associated habitat; material: faeces | place: China | collected 2012
TGCATCAATACTTTTCAGTCTCGGCGGGAATGACTGCCGAGGAGATCATCCTGAATGGTATCTCCAAGGCGACCGACCTGACCAGTGGTGGCCGCCACATGTCTAACCACTTCTCTAAGATGGAATGGCATATCGAGAACGTTTCTTCCGCTACGGCGACTCACGATCTCCATGCCGCCGGCGTGGCACGGGCGATGGTTTACTATGGACAGAAAGGCGTAGCGATTACCTCGCACGGTGAATCGGCCGCTTCCGAAGGCTATGTGTATGAGGCAATCAATGGCGCCAGCAATGAGCGACTGCCGGTTATCTTTGTCTTCCAAGACAATGGATATGGTATCTCTGTCCCCAAAAAGGACCAGACGGCCAATCGTAAAGTTGCCGATAACTTCTCTGGCTTCAAGAATTTACGTATTATCCATTGCAATGGAAAAGACGTGTTCGATTCCATGAATGCCATGACCGAGGCCAAGGAGTACGCAATCGCCAACCGGACTCCCGTAATCGTTCAGGCCAATTGCGTACGGATAGGCTCCCACTCAAACTCTGATAAACATACCTTGTATCGTGATGAGAACGAGCTTACCTATGTAAAATCCGCCGATCCTTTATACAAATTCCATCGCATGCTGATTCGTTACGGACGTTTCACCGAGGAAGAATTGAAAGAGATCGCGGATCTAGCGGCTAAAGACCTGAAAGCCGCCAATCGGAAAGCGATGGCCGCCCCCGATCCCGATCCGTCTACCGTCAAGGATTACGTCCTCCCGGAACCTTATCAACCTCAAAAATACAAAGAAGGTGTTCAAAACGAGGAAGGAGAGAAAGAAACGCTAGTTACGGCGATCAACAAGACGTTGAAAGCGGAGTTCCGGCACAACCCGGATACGTTTATCTGGGGACAGGATGTAGCCAATAAAGAAAAGGGTGGCGTATTCAACATCACCAAAGGCATGCAGCAAGAATTCGGTATCGAGCGAGTCTTCAACGCCCCTATCGCCGAGGATTATATCGTAGGGACAGCGAACGGTATGTGCCGCTTTGACCCGAAGATCCATGTAGTGATCGAGGGCGCGGAATTCGCCGATTACTTCTGGCCGGCCGTCGAGCAATACGTGGAATGTACGCATGAGTATTGGCGCAGCAACGGGCAATTTACCCCAAACATCACTTTGCGCCTAGCCTCCGGAGGCTATATCGGAGGAGGGCTTTATCATTCCCAGACCATTGAGGGCGCATTGACCTCATTACCCGGTGCCCGGATTGTTTATCCCTCTTTCGCAGATGATGCCGCCGGACTGTTGCGGACGAGTATGCGTTCTAAAGGCTTTACGCTCTATCTGGAACCGAAAGCGCTCTACAACGCAGTAGAAGCCTCCACCTTTGTCCCCGAGGATTTCGAGGTTCCATTTGGGAAAGCCCGCATACGCCGTCCGGGAAAAGATCTGACAATCATCACTTATGGCAATACGACCCATCTTTGCCTCAACGTAGCCGAGCTTCTTTACAAAGAAAAAGGCTGGGAACTGGAGGTTATCGATCTTCGTACCTTGATACCATTGGATAAAGAGGCGATCTTCAACTCGGTGAAGAAAACCAGTAAAGTATTGATCGTACATGAGGACAAGGTCTTCTCTGGCTTCGGAGCGGAAATTGCCGGCATCATCGGCTCGGAACTATTCCAGTACTTGGATGCTCCGATCCAACGGGTAGGTTCCCTATTCACTCCGGTTGGTTTCCATCCGGTCTTGGAACGGGCCATCCTCCCCAACGAGGAGACCATCTATCATGCGGCAAAAGAACTGCTGCTTTATTAGATCCACATTCGTTAAATCTTTAAAAGTATCACAATGAAAACAGGATTATTTTACGGAACGGGCACAGAGAAAACAACCTTTGTCGCCAATAAAATAAGAAAAGCTTTCGGGGAGGATCAGATCGATATCATCCCTATTGAAAGCGCATGGAAAAGAGATTTCGAGGCTTACGACCATATAATCGCAGGAACCTCTACTTGGTTCGATGGCGAGCTTCCCACCTATTGGGACGAGATCATCCCGGAACTGGTCACTTTAGACCTTAAAAATAAGAAGGTCGCTATTTTCGGTCTTGGAGATCAAACGAATTATCCGGATAATTTCGCCGATGGAGTCGGCATATTGGCAGACGCTTTCACCTCCTGTGGAGCGACTTTAGTAGGCGAGACCTCTTCGGATGATTATTTCTTTAATGCCTCCAAAGCCTTGAAAAATGGCAAACTACTAGGCTTAGTCCTCGATTTGGAAAACCAACCGGATCAAACCGACAAACGAATCGAGCGATGGGTGAAGCAATTGAAGGAGGCGTTTGGATAAAGAAGAATGCATCTTAAACTCGTAAACGAGAACTAAACAGAAAGCGTAACGAATCACTCCACGGGTTTGTTACGCCTTCATTCTATACACCTGTCTTTCATACACATACTGTGCCAACATCTGCCATCGCCTTGGCACAGCTGTGCCACGCTGATGGCATACCCGTGCCATAGTGATGGCAAGCCCGTGCCACGCCGATGGCAAAGCTGTGCCACCTAGATGGCAAACATACTTTATTAGCGAGACGCTAATTAGTTAAATATTTGACTAATCCGAGAAAAAACGCTATCTTCGCGCCCAGCAAGTTTAAAAGAATTATAAGTAATGGTAGAAGGTAAAGAATTCCGGGAACTTATGTTACAAGTTGTCCGCACACGCATGGCATTTCGTCGGTCTATGCAACGAACGCTGAAAAAGAACAACGCCGGTATAACATTTGAGATGCTTCAAATCTTGAGTTGCCTATGGCACGAACAAGGTATCACCCAACAGGTCTTGGCAGAGAGAACGGCAAAGGATAAGGCTTGTCTGACAAACCTAATGAACAATTTAGAGAAGAAAGGCTACGTCCATCGGAAAGAAGATCCCGAGGACCGGAGGAACAAACTGGTTTTCCTAACCCCGGAAGGAGAAGAATTCAAAAAGCAAATTCGCCCGATCCTTGATCAGGTTTATGTACATGCGGAGCATATTATCGGAATAGAGAACGTAGAAACCATGTTATCCGAATTAAAAGCAGTACATAATGTCCTTGAGAATATATAAAAAGCACGTATTGAGCCTCTTTTGTATGACGGTCGCTACATTTCCGGCAATCGCCCAAACCGATTCGCTCTTTTTGACCATCGACCAGCTTTTCGAGAGAGGCGTACGGCATAGTCTGCAGATCCAAGCAGACGTCTTAAAAGAATCGATAGCGCAAGAGAGAACCCATACGGCACGTTCCGCACAATTGCCAGACCTGCAAATCGGCTTGAAAGGTGGATATGTAGGGCAACCGATCCTCTTTGAGCAAGGACTCGCCCATCCGACTCGCCCGGAAGCGCCCGATTGGTCCCAGAACTATGCCATCGACCTTACCCAACCGATATATCAAGGCGGTAAAATCCGGTATTCCATTCGGAAAGCGGATCTGGAGAAAGAAGTCGCCTCTTTACAAACGCTCACAGACCAGAGTGAGATCAAGCTCGGTCTATTAAACCAATACATCGGTCTTTTCAGCCTGTTTAAACAACGTGAGGTGCTTTCCCGTAATATCGAGGAATCGGAACGCCGCCTGCAAGATATCCGGCGTATGAAAAAAGAGGGACTGATAACCAATAACGACGTATTAAGAAGCGAGATGCAATTAACCAACGACCGCCTATCCTTGCAAGAAACGGATAATAGCCTCATACTGGTATCACAGCAATTGGATATCCTGATCGGTCTCGATGAAAATCTATTGCTCAAACCAGATACCACGTTACTGGACCAAACCGTATCTTTAGAAACTTACGAAGATTATGTAGCCCAAGCCTATTCCAATGATCCGGCGATACGTCTACTCCGGAAACAAACAGAGTTAGCCCAAAATGATATACGTTTGACTAAAGCCTCCTCGCTACCCAGCCTATCGCTATATGCGTCGAACACATTGGCACGTCCAGTCTCCCGAACATTAGCGGATATGTACAATAACAACTGGAACATAGGGCTGTCGCTCTCCTACCCTTTATCCTCTTTATATAAAAACAACCATAAGATAAAGGAAAGCAAATGGATGGTCTCGTTACATAAAAACGAGGAGGAACAGAAAAAGCAGAAAATCCGTATGGAAGTACGCACCGCATTCTTACGTCATAAGGAGGCTCTACAAGAAGTGGAAGCCTTGAAGTTATCCGTACGGCAAGCTCAAGAGAACTATAGGATCATGCAAAACCGGTATTTAAACCAATTGGCGATCCTAACCGACTTACTCGACGCGAACTCGGTTCTCCTCAACGCGGAGCTACAGCTCACGAATGCCCGTACCCACGTGATTTACACTTACTATCAACTACAGAAGGCTTGCGGCCGTCTCTAAAAAGAAACAACGACTATGGCAAACGAATTAAAAGAGAAACATCAAAGACTAAAGAAAGTAAGGACACGGAATATAGTATTAAACTCCATATGTATCCTTTTAGCCGGTTCCGGCATTTGGTGGACAGCCAATTATTTCTGGCGTTACATCAATTATGAGGTGACAAACGATGCCTTTGTGGACCAATATATCGCCCCACTAAATATACGTGCCTCCGGCTACATAAAAGAGGTCCGTTTCAAGGAACACCAGTACGTTCACCAAGGGGACACACTTCTCATACTGGACGATCGGGAATATCGGATCAAGGTAAAAGAGGCAGAGGCCGCGTTGATCGATGCCCAAGGATCACAAGACGTACTTCGTTCCGGTATCGAGACCTCCCATACGAACATCGCCGTACAAGACGCCAACATCGCCGAGGCTAAAGCCAAGCTTTGGCAACTGGAACAGGATTATCACCGATTCGAGCGGCTGCTGAAAGAAGAATCGATCCCCGAGCAACAATACGAGCAATCCAAAGCCGCTTTCGAGGCGGCGCAAGCCCGATATCAGGCGTTGGTGGAACAAAAGAAAGCCGCTTTCTCCCAATTCACCGAAACCAGCAAGAAGACAACAGGAGCCGAGGCGGCGATCTTACGAAAAGAAGCGGATCTGGATTTAGCGAGGTTAAACCTTTCCTATACCGTTATAACCGCCCCTTACGACGGTCATGTAGGCAGACGGACCTTAGAGCCCGGACAATACGTGCAAGCCGGACAAACGATATCCTACCTCGTACGAGATAAAGACAAATGGATCACGGCCAATTACAAGGAGACCCAGATCCCCCACATCTATATCGGGCAAAAAGTACGTATCAAGGTAGACGCGTTGCCGGGAAAGATATTCAACGGGGAGGTAACCGCAATCTCCGATGCCACAGGCTCCAAATACTCATTGGTCCCGACCGACAATTCCGCCGGAAACTTCGTCAAGGTACAACAACGTATCCCGGTACGGATAGACTTGGAAAATCTATCGCAAGAAGATACGCAATACTTAAGAGCAGGCATGATGGTTGAAACAGAAGCCTTACGCAAATGATCACGATGAAAGAGCTTGGGGCACCGATCCGCCAATGGGTGCCGGACTGGTTAGGATTGATTTGCATCTTCATCGTTATCCTTCCGGTTACGATGCTAAACGGTTCGTACACCGGCAGTATGCTGGAGGTATCAAACACGCTAGGCACGAACACCGAGGATATAACCATGGGATATTACGCGGCAGCGGCGGGAATGGCGGTATCCTATCCGATTATTCCGAAGATATTAGAAGCCTTCTCTATAAAATTCTTATTGTTAGCGAATTTAGTCGCCCAGTTCTTCTTAAGCTGGATCTGTGCCCGCTCCCAGAACGCCGACATATTGATCGTCTGTAGTTTCGCGATCGGTTTCCTGAAAGGGTTTCTCATGCTGTGGTTTATCCGGTACGCACAAAAGATATTCAGCCCTAAAAATATACGTAGCCAATTCTACTCCTACTTCTATCCTTTTGTTTTCGGAGGGGGACAAGCGTCCATGCTTGTTACCGCACAGTTAGCCTACCATTATGACTGGAAATATATGTATTATTTCATGATGCTGATGATCTTATTGGCCATACTAGTGGTAATCATCTGCTTCCGCCATAACCGGCCGATCAAGTCCATCCCCTTGGCCGATCTACACATCCGGGAAATGTTCATCATATCCACCGGATTGTTAATGCTTATGTATGTCATTAATTACGGGAAAGTACTCGACTGGATGGTATCCCCCAAGATTTGCCTTTATATCATGATCGCCCCGATATTGATCGCTTTATTTATTTGGTATCAATATCATTCGGAACGTCCGTACGTGAATCTGGCGCCTTTATACCAGCCGAAAGCCATTATCGGTTATTTCTATATGATGCTTGTCATGTTTTTCAGTACTTCGACTACCTTGTTGACCAGCTACCTGACCAGTATCTTAAAGGTAGACAGCACCCATACCTATTCCCTTTATACTTATTTGCTTCCGGGATATGTCTTGGGGGCGTTCATCTGTTTTTGGTGGTTCCGGTGGCAACGTTGGCGGTTTCGTTTCTTGATAGCGGGAGGAATGAGTTGTTTCGTCCTGTTCTTCGGGAGCCTTTATTTCGGGATCTCACCGGATAGCAGATACGAGATGCTCTACTTTCCTATATTCCTCAGGGGATTGGGCATGATGATTCTAATCATAGCTTTCGCCTTATTTGCCGTGGAAGATTTAAATCCTAAATATTTATTGTCAAACGCTTTCTTTCTCATCATTTTCCGTTCGGTACTATCCCCTATCATGGCGACTTCTTTTTACAGTAATATACTATATCGCTTGGAACAAAAATATATGTATTCCTTATCAGAAACCGTTACGCTGGCCGATCCTCTAGCCGCCTCACGCTATAATCAGGCGCTTGGCAACGCCTTGACCCAAGGGCATCCCTACGACGAGGCAGCGCAAATGGCTACCAATACACTCTATAATACGTTACAGCAACAAAGCTTATTATTGGCGTTAAAAGAGATACTGGGGTATTTATTAGTCATCTCCTTATTCATAGCGATCATATCCCGTTTTATCCCATTCCATAAAACCATCCGTGTTACATTCGCCAAGACAGGTGATGATATGGTTTGATCAAACTATACCCGGCTGCAAATCTATCAGCCGGCATCTGCCTTTTTGTCATTTATAGTTTATCCGAAACATTTTGGCATTCGTTTTGTATAGGAATAGGCGGATCTTGAGAATGATCAGGATTAGGAATACGCACAAAATAACAATAAAAATAATAAGATATTCAGACTATGAGCAGTAAACAAGGTAACATCGGAGTAACATCGGAAAACATCTTTCCGATTATCAAGAAGTTCTTATACAGTGATCACGAAATCTTCCTTCGTGAACTTGTTTCTAATGCGGTAGACGCTACCCAGAAGTTAAAAACGCTTTCTTCCGTAGGCGAGTTTAAAGGCGAACTCGGCGATTTGACCGTACAGGTTAAGTTCGATGACAAAACGATCACGATCTCTGACCGGGGTATCGGTATGACAGCCGAGGAGATCGATAAGTACATCAACCAGATCGCTTTCTCTGGCGCCGAGGAGTTCGTTGAGAAATACAAGAACGACGCCGCTTCTATCATCGGTCATTTCGGTCTTGGTTTCTACTCCTCTTTCATGGTTTCCAAGAAAGTAGAGATCGTGACGAAATCGTACAAAGAAGGCGCTGTTCCCATGAAATGGAGCTGCGACGGTACGCCGGAATACTCCTTGGAGGAAACGACGAAAGAGGATCGTGGTACCGATATCATCCTGTATATAGACGACGAGAATAAAGATTTCTTGAACAAGGATAAGATCAATGGCTTATTGACAAAATACTGTCGTTTCTTACCGGTTCCTATCGCGTTCGGCAAGAAGCAAGAGTGGAAGGATGGCAAATATGTAGATACGGACGAAGATAACGTAATCAACGACACCAAACCGGCATGGGTTCGCAAACCGGCCGATATGACCGACGAGGATTACAAGAAGTTCTATCGTGACTTATATCCTATGACGGATGAGCCGTTGTTCTGGATTCACTTGAACGTAGACTATCCGTTCAACTTGACCGGTATCTTATATTTCCCTCGCATCAAGAGCAATATCGACTTGCATCGTAACAAGATCCAGTTATATTGCAACCAAGTATTCGTTACGGATTCCGTAGAGGGTATCGTTCCTGAGTTCTTGACATTATTGCATGGTGTATTGGATTCGCCGGATATCCCGTTGAACGTATCCCGTTCCTATTTGCAAAGCGATCAGAACGTGAAGAAGATCTCCAACCACATCACCAAGAAGGTGGCAGACCGCTTGGAAGAGATCTTCAAGAACGACCGCCCGCAGTTCGAGGAGAAATGGGATAGCTTGAAACTATTCATCCAATATGGTATGTTGACTGATGAGAAGTTCTACGACCGTGCGGTTAAGTTCGCCTTATTCAAGGACGTCGAAGGCAAATACTTCACTTTCGAGGAATACAAGAACTTGATCAAGGACAACCAGACAGACAAAGAGGGTAACTTAATCTATCTGTATACGACCAATAAAGACGAGCAATACAGCTATATACAAGCCGCAAAGGACAAAGGTTACAGCGTCTTGGAAATGGACGGACAATTGGATGTACACTTGATCGGACAATTGGAGCAGAAGTTCGAGAAGAGCCGCTTCGTTCGTGTGGATAGCGATACGATCGATAACCTGATCCGCAAGGAAGACTCGAATAAGGTAACCTTGAGCGAGGAGCAGAAAACGGCCATGCAGGAAGTATTCAAGAGTCAGATGCCGAAATTGAACAAGACCGAGTTCTACGTAACATTCGAGGCATTGGGCGAAAACGCGAACCCTGTCATGTTGACACAAAGCGAGTATATGCGAAGAATGCGTGAGATGTCCGCTATGCAACCGGGTATGTCTTTCTATGGCGAGATGCCGGATAGCTTCAACTTCGTATTGAATACGGATCATCCGTTGATCAAGAAAGTATTAACTGAAGAGGAGCAAGCTTGCGACGAGAAGTTAAAACCGATCCTTAGCGATATCAAAGGATGGGAGGCTCGTCAAGCCGACTTACGTGAGGCTCAAAGCAAAAAGAAAGAAGATGAGATCACGGCGCAAGAGAAAGAGGATATGACCAACACCAACCATAAGCTGGATGAGCTTCGTGAGCAACGCAACCAAGTTCTCGCCGAGTACGCCGGTACGAACAAGACAGTTAGTCAGTTGATCGACCTTGCTTTGTTAGGAAACGGTATGCTGAAGGGAGAGGCCTTAAGCCAATTCATCAAACGTAGCGTAGAACTGATCGGATAAACCAATCCTCACATATATAAAAAACCGTTCCTTCTCGGGGGAACGGTTTTTTTAGTTTCAGCCCACGACATCCTCGACCACTTTCCGCAACCTATCCAAGTTCATCTCGCCGGATTGTCTCCACAAAGCCTCCCCTTTCCGTAGCAGGATAAAAGTAGGAATCGATTCCACCGTATACAAATCGGCAAGAGCGCTCTCCTCCTCGATATTGATTTGTACCACTTCTAATTTTCCTTTCTCCAATTCCTTGAACTCCTTCACGATCGGCATCATTTTCTGGCAATGAGGGCACCAATCCGCATAAAACTCAGCCATGACCAAAGCACCAGTCTCCATAACGGTCTTATTCCGCTCTTCCCTATTCAATTCTTTCTCTTTCATAACATCTTCTGTTTTAATTGTATTGATAACTCAACAATACGAAAAAACAAAATGTTTATGTTTCTAAAGAAATACTTCTTACATTTGGAGAAGAAAAACAGATTGGGTTCATATGAGGAAAATAACAGTTATCATAGCCTTATTCCTTGCTGCCATTCAGATTGTTTCCGCCCAGAAAGTAGGGTTGGTACTCAGTGGCGGCGGTGCCAAAGGAGCGGCACATATCGGAGTGATCAAGGCGTTGGAAGAAAATAATATACCGATCGATTACATTACCGGTACCTCCATCGGGGCGATTATCGGTAGTTTATACGCCATGGGGTATTCCCCCGAGGAGATGCTGGAGCTAATGCTTTCCAAGGAGTTCTCCTATTGGCAAACAGGTACGGTGGAGGAGCAATATACCTATTATTTCAAGGAGCCTTACCCGACCCCGGAATTCGCGCATTTCTCCATCGATATGTCCGATTCCCTACAGATCAAGGCTAGCTTCTTACCGCAAAGCTTGATCAATCCCATACAGATGAATCAGGCGTTCATGGCCCTGTTCTCGCAGGCGACGGCAAAGGCGGGGTGGAATTTCGACAACCTGTTTGTCCCTTTCCGTTGCGTGGCCTCGGACATATATACCAAAAAGCCGATCATCTTCAAGAATGGGGATCTGGGAGACGCCGTACGTGCCTCCATGACTTTCCCCTTTTTCTTCCAGCCCATATGGAAAGACAGTATTCCTCTATTCGATGGAGGTATCTACGATAATTTCCCGGTAGG
>OGYV01002946.1_pt1 | contig 10412 bp, 7 predicted proteins | sample 1576651 | NCBI WGS metagenome assembly OGYV01 (sample SAMEA3541570, study PRJEB24748) | human gut metagenome | biome: human gut; feature: human-associated habitat; material: faeces | place: China | collected 2012
ATCGTTGATGTTCTGGCTCTTCAACTGATTGCGATAGTTGTTGATTTCGTTCTCGATGTTGAAAGAGAGGTTGGCATCGTTGTCTCCCTTATGACCTACGAGGGTGATGTTCATCTGGGTAAGGGCATTGTCGGTAAGTTCCATCATCTGATGCATGTGCTCATACTGTGAAGTGATGAAGTCTTCCTTGCCCTTGAAACGGCGGTTCAGCGTGCGTGCGATGTTGAAGCAGCTGTCACCGATACTCTCGATTTCAGAAATCTCACGGAGCATGGCACGAATCTTTGCCTTGGTCTCGTCAGAAAGATGAGAATCGCTCACCTGGTCGAGATACTTGGCAATCTCTATCTCCATGCTGTCAGAGATGCCCTCGTATTTCTCGATGCGGCTATAGAGTTTTACAAACTTTTCTTCATTGGTCTCGCCAAGAAGCGTCTTCACCATGCCGAACATGCGCTGGATGCGCTCGGCAAAACAATGGATTTCCTTCTGTGCCTCCAAGACAGAGATTTCCGGTGTCTTCATGATACCGCTCTGGATAAAGCGCAGGCGGAAATCGTCTTCATCGGTATTCTTCTTAGGACGGATAATCTTGCATACCAGCTTCTCTATCTGTGGAATGAACCAAACCAGGATAAAGGTGTTGGATAGGTTAAAGGTGGTATGGAAGGCGGCAAGCACAAAGGATAGCTTGGCGGCATTGGCTACGAAATGAGGATCGGTCTTCTCCATCATGTCGTCATAACCTACCCAGCCGCAAACCAGATGGATGAACGGGCGGAATACGCAGAGTATCCAAAGCACACCAAAGATGTTGAATACCATGTGCGCCATCGCCGCTCTCCGGGCCTGGGTGTTGGCGGTGAGCGCTGCCACATTGGAGGTTACGGTTGTTCCGATATTCTCACCCATCACAAGCGCAATACCCTGATAGATAGGCAATACGCCGGTAGAGCAGAGTATCATCGTAATCGCCATGACGGCTGCCGAACTCTGCACGCACATAGTGAGTATACTACCGATAATCAGGAAGGTGATGGTAGTCTGGAAACTGTGAGGATCGAAACTTGCAAAGAATTCAAGAACCGGCTGATTATGAGCCAGATCCATGTCGATACCGGTTTGGCGTAAAGTACCCAAACCGAGAAACATAAAGGATATACCGAAGATGAAGTCGCCGATAATCTTGCGTTTCTTGCTGTAAATCAGGATGATGGCGATGAAGAATGCCGGCCATACAAAATCTGTGATGTTAAACGAGAAACCGGCACTCATAATCCATGCGGTGAGCGTGGTTCCGATGTTGGCGCCCATGATAACGGAGATAGCCTGGGCTAGAGTAAGGAGACCAGCATTAACGAATGATACGGTCATCACCGTTGTGGCTGTAGAAGACTGCACCGCTGCGGTGATGAGCATACCCGAGAGGATGCCCGTCAAACGATTGGTGGTCATGGTTCCTAACACATGGCGGAGCTGTGGTCCTGCCATCTTCTGCAAACTGTCGCTCATGGTCTTCATACCGAACATCAGTAGGGCGAGTGCTCCAATAAGCTTAAAAAATATCCAAATCGACATATAATAACTTAATTAATGTTGTCAAATACATCAAGTTTCCGAATTTCTTCGTAACTTTACACTCTGTAGGCGTCTCTCTTCTAAAAAGAGTAAGCCGATGCTCAAAAAGCACCTTCGGGGGCTTCGAGAGCGGGTAGATTAGTTTAATTTTGTAACATAGTTTTAATACAAATGAAACAAGTAATTCAAATCCGTTGCAAAAATAATAAAAAATCTCAGAAAGTAGAAATCGGAAGCACACTTTTTGATATTTTTTCAGCATTTGACCTCAAAATGACCCACGGACCGGTGTCTGCAAGGGTAAATAACAAGGTTGAAGGCATGCATTATCGTGTTTATAATTCTAAAGATGTAGAATTCCTTGATATGACTTCTTCATCCGGTTCGCGTGCATATACCCGTACCCTCTTCTTTGTTCTCTGCAAGGCGGTACAGGACATTTATCCTGCTACAGATGTGGTGATTGATATCCCCGTATCGAATGGTTTCTACGTAGATATCCGCCTGGGCAGACCTGTTGTTGATGAAGATGTGAACATCATCCGCCGTCGCATGCAGGAGATTATCGATGCCAGGATGCCGATACGCCGCTTCACCGTGCCTACCGAAGAGGCTGTTGCGCTGTTCCAGGAGAAAGGGGATGTTGAGAAGGTGAAACTGCTCAAGACATCGGGCGCTATCTATACTACCTATTATAAAATAGGTGATTATGTAGATTATTACTACGGCACGCTGCTCACCAATACCTCGCAGCTCTATCTCTTCGGGCTGGAGAAATATTATGATGGCATGCTCCTGCGCATTCCTTCGCTCAAGAACCCGGATGTGCTGGGCGAAATGACCCGGCAGGACAAGATGTTTGAGATATTCAAGGAGCATCATCGCTGGCAGAGTATCCTGGGCATCAGGACTGTAGGCGATTTTAACCAGGCGATAGATGCCAATTATTCTACCGGCATCATCAATATCAGCGAGGCGCTGCAGGAGAAGAAGATTGCCAAGATTGCTGAGGAGATTGCCAGCCGCAAGGGCGTGAAACTGGTGCTGCTGGCAGGTCCTTCTTCTTCGGGCAAGACCACTTCGTGCAAGCGTCTGAGCATACAGCTTGCCGTAAACGGATTGAAACCGCTCCAGATTTCGCTCGATGATTATTTCGTAGATAGGGAGAAAACGCCGAAGGATGCTACGGGCGAATATGATTATGAGAGCATCTATGCCCTGGATCTCGATTTGATCAACGAGCAGTTCAACGCTCTCTTCCGTGGTGAGGAGGTAGAATTGCCGAAGTATGATTTCCAGAGCGGAAAGAGTAAAAAGAGCGGCAACAAGCTGAAGATGGCCGATAACAATGTGCTGGTAGTAGAGGGCATTCATGCATTGAACCCAGAGCTGACGGCCCACATCCCACAGGAGCAGATATTCAGAGTATATGCTTCGGCGCTGACCACGATTCTTCTGGACAATCACAATTACATCCCGACAACAGACAACCGTTTGCTTCGCCGCATCATCCGCGATTACAAGTATCGAGGTGTCTCTGCCCAGGAAACCATTCATCGCTGGCCTTCGGTAAGGGCGGGTGAGAACAAGTGGATATTCCCATTCCAGGAGAATGCCGATGCGATGCTCAATACGGCGATGCTTTATGAGCTGGCTGTGATTAAGACGCAGGCAGAGCCGCTGCTGCAGCAGGTTCCGGAGAATTGCGAGGAATATGCTGAGGCTTACCGGTTGCTTAAGTTCCTGAAATATTTCAAGGGTATCCCTTATAATAATCTGCCGCCTACTTCGCTTCTGCGAGAGTTCCTGGGGGGCAGCTCGTTCCATTATTAAAGGTTTTATCTTTCGGAGATAAGTTGGCTGTTTGAGTAGGATAGCCAACTGGCAGAAGCCGGACAGCCGACTAGCGCCTTATCCGCTAGTCGGCTGTTTGTCTTTAACAGTCCTCGGAAATGGGTTTATCTGATTTTCTTTTAGGCGTCTGATTTTCTTTTTTATGCGATAGACGAAAAACTCTTCACTCTTCACCAAATGCTCCGAAACCCCTGTGTTTATCGGCATTCCGAGGGGTGAAGAGTGTTCGGGCACTCTTCACCCACTCTTCACCACTCTTCACCTTCTGTTGCAGCGGTCTTGTACCTCTTTTAAATTGAACTTTCTTAAGTTTTGCCCCACACGCCCTGAAGGGGCAGAAACTCCTAGCCCAGGGCATCGCCCTGGGTAATTACGGACGCAACCCTGTCGCCCTGTAAGGGCAAAAGCTTTAAAACTCCAGGCAAAACATAAAGCTTTTGCCCTTACAGGGCGCCTTGCTGATTGCTATTATACCCAGGGCGATGCCCTGGGCTAGGAGCTTTTGGGCCTTCAGCCCGTTCTTGACCATACTAAAGAGATTCCAGTCTTTTTTATGTATGTCGGTGAAGAGTGGTGAAGAGAGGGTGAAGAGATACAAATAACTCTTCACCCCTCGGAATGCCGATAAACACAGGGGTTTCGGGCCGAAAGGTGAAGAGTGAAGAGTATTTTGGAGTAGAGTTGCTATACTTTTTTATAAAGCGTACGAATTTATAAAGCCTGCGGCTTAGAGCTTGCTGCCATAGCACAAGTCGCCGGCATCGCCGAAGCCTGGCACGATATACTTATGCTCGTTCAACCCCTCATCAATAGAGGCACACCAGATAGTAGTCTTGTCCTCTGGGAAGGTTTTCTTGATGTGCTCAATGCCCTCAGGTGCAGCGAGAACACAGGCAATGTGGATATGTTTAGGATTGCCCTTGGTGAGGAAAGCCTTCATACCCATCTCCATGCTGATACCTGTGGCAAGCATAGGGTCGGCAATGATGAGCACCTTATCAGTAAGATCAGGTGTGGCGAGGTATTCGATATGTACGCCCACCTCAGTATGCTCCTTGTTGGTATACTCGCGATAAGCACTCACAAAGGCATTGCCAGAGTGGTCGAAAATATTGAGGAAACCTTCGTGGAAAGGAAGTCCGGCACGGAAGATCGTACCGATGACAATCTTTTCGGTAGGAAGATTAACCTGGGCCACACCGAGCGGTGTAGTCACCTCAGTCTTTTCGTAATTAAGAGTCTTTGATATTTCAAAGGCTTCATACTCACCGATTCTCATAATGTTGTTGCGGAAAAGCAATCGGTTCTTTTGATAATCGCAGTCACGCATCTCAGCCAGATAGCGGTTGATGATGCAGTTGTGCTCGCTCAGATTATTTATCTTCATATAGCTGTAGTTTTTCTGCAAAGATAAAACAAATCTAGGAAACGGCAAAATGTTTGGGCAATTATTTTCTCTCTGGAGGAATGAAAGAACATGTTACTATCTTATTTTTCCTTCAAATATCCTCTTATATATAAATAGGTGTAAATCTCTGCTTATTTTTCGCCAAGCAGAGATTTTTTGCAAAGTCAACGTGGCAAATATCAGATGAAATCTTTCGTTTTTAATTTCTTTAACCTAAAAAGATTTTAAAATTCATTTTTTATGCATGAGAATCTTTGCTATAAAACATATTTTTCGTAACTTTGCGGCGATTTAGGAAACGAACAAATATTTCACAACTTAAATACATTTAAAGTAAAATGGCAAAGTTAGATTTGACAAAGTATGGCATTACTGGTGCTACAGTAATCGCTCACAATCCTTCTTACGAGAAGTTGTTCGAGGAGGAGACAAAGGCTGGTCTCGAAGGTTATGAAGTTGGTCAGCAGACAGAATTAGGTGCAGTTAACGTAATGACTGGTATCTACACAGGCCGTTCACCTAAGGATAAGTACATCGTAATGGATGAGAACTCAAAGGACACTGTATGGTGGACTACTGATGAATATAAGAATGATAACCACCCAATGTCTGAGGAGGTTTGGGGTACAGTGAAGGATCTCGCTGTTAAGGAGCTCTGCAACAAGAACCTCTATGTAGTAGATGGTTTCTGCGGTGCTAACAAGGATACTCGTATGGCTGTTCGTTTCATCGTTGAGGTTGCTTGGCAGGCTCACTTCGTAACAAACATGTTCATCCGTCCTACAGCTGAGGAGCTCGAGGCATTCGAGCCAGACTTCGTTGTTTACAACGCTTCTAAGGCTAAGGTTGAGAACTACAAGGAACTCGGCTTGAACTCTGAGACTTGCGTTGCTTTCAACGTAACATCTAAGGAGCAGGTTATCATCAACACATGGTATGGTGGTGAGATGAAGAAGGGTATGTTCTCTATGATGAACTACTTCTTGCCATTGAAGGGTATGGCTTCTATGCACTGCTCTGCTAACTGCGATATGAACGGTGAGAATACAGCTATCTTCTTCGGTCTTTCTGGTACAGGTAAGACTACATTGTCTACAGACCCTAAGCGTAAGTTGATCGGTGACGATGAGCACGGATGGGATGACAATGGTGTATTCAACTTCGAAGGTGGTTGCTACGCTAAGGTTATCAACCTTGACAAGGAGTCTGAGCCAGATATCTACAACGCTATCAAGCGCAACGCTCTCCTCGAGAACGTAACTGTAGCTGCTGATGGTAAGATTGATTTCGCTGATAAGAGCGTAACTGAGAACACTCGTGTTTCTTACCCAATCTTCCACATCAACAACATCCAGCCAGGTTCTTCTGCTCCAGCTGCTAAGCAGGTTATCTTCCTTTCAGCTGATGCATTCGGTGTATTGCCTCCAGTATCTATCCTGACTCCAGAGCAGACTCAGTACTACTTCCTCTCTGGCTTCACAGCTAAGTTGGCAGGTACAGAGCGCGGTATCACAGAGCCTACTCCAACATTCTCTGCTTGCTTCGGTCAGGCATTCTTGGAGTTGCACCCAACAAAGTACGCTCAGGAGTTGGTTAAGAAGATGAACAAGAACAACGCTAAGGCATATCTCGTTAACACAGGTTGGAACGGTACTGGCAAGCGTATCTCTATCCGCGATACACGTGGTATCATCGACGCTATCCTGAACGGTGACATCGACAAGGCTCCTACAAAGCAGATCCCTATGTTCGACTTCAAGGTTCCAACAGAGTTGCCAGGTGTAGCTACTGAGATCTTGGATCCACGTGATACATACGCTGAGGCTTCTCAGTGGGAGGAGAAGGCTAAGGATTTGGCTGCTCGTTTCATCAAGAACTTCGCTAAGTATACAAACAATGAGGCTGGTAAGGCTCTCGTTGCTGCTGGTCCACAGCTCTAATTCGACACTTCGAATTTATACTAAATATGGAATCCCGTTTCTTGCAAAAGAAGCGGGATTTCTTCTTTTTTACGCCTCGAAATCACTAAAAAACTTAAAAAATGCGCCTAAAATGAATAATTTGCATAATAATAAGGAGAAAAGGTCGAGTTTTTAAAGAATTCTCAGTAAATTTGCAGCTAAAAATAAAATAGGATAGAATGAAAAGGAAGTTTTTTGCTTTCATAGCGCTGATTACAGCTACGCTCTCGCTCTCTTCTTGCTTGAGCAGCGATGAAACAACAGTAGAATATACACATGATACAGCCATCACGGCTTTCTCGTTGGGTAGTCTTGACAGATATACCAAAACGAAGGCAGGTAAAGATACCTTGCTCAAGGCTAATGTGAAGGGCTCTGACTATAAATTTTACATAGATCAGGCACAACGCTTGATTTATAATGTAGATTCCTTGCCTTGTGGGGTGAGGGATACTGCCATATTGGCTACTATCAGCAGCAAGAATAATAGCCCTATTCTCCTGATGGATATCAACAAGACTGATTCTGTCGCAGCATACTATTCAAGCTCTGATTCCATCAACTTCTCAAAGCCTCGCTTTATTAGAGTTTACAGCAGCGACTACTCTGCCTATGCCCAGTATCAGGTTACCATAAACGTACATAAGGAGTTGCCTTATGAGTTTAAGTGGCATGAGCTGGCTCAGAACAACAGTCAGTTAGCAGCATTCTCTGATTTGAAGGCTGTAGCTTGTGGTGATGACATCTATGTATTCGGCAAGACTGACGAGGGTACTAAGGTGCTGAAATCAGCCATCAATGATGGCAGCGCCTGGTCATCTATTATGATGAACGTAAACTTAAGTAGTGACGCTTACCAGAGTGCAGTAGCGCTGGAAGGCAAACTCTATATCTCAGATGGCGGCAAGGTTTATGCTTCTGCCGATGCAGCAACATGGGCATTGGTTTCTTCAGAAAATGCAGATGTCAAGCAGCTCATTGGTGCAAGCAGCAAGAATCTCTATGCTTATAATACTGCTGCAGGTATCTCTGTTTCAAAAGACAAGGGTGTCAGCTGGGAGCAGGAGAAACTTGATACAGATAAAGCCTATTTGCCAACACAGAATATCTCAATGAATGTGGCTGGCGTACTCTCTGCTAAGGATGTAGAGAACGTAATGCTGCTGGGTACTCGCGACAAGGCTTTGAATGATACGGTTGCTACCACATGGTTGCGCACGGTTGACTATGATGCAAATGAAGACGGACAGTGGAACTATCTGGAAATCGAAAAAAATAAAAGTGGAAAGATGCCTTGGCTGGATCAGGTAATTACCTGTGCTGCCGATACAGGCTTCGTGGCTTTAGGCAGTAACGGCAAATGGTATAAGAGCCAGGATGCCGGATTGACTTGGAAGCAGGATAAGATGGTTGTTCTGCCTGCTAAGTTTGCTGATGAAGGTCGTTTCGCTTTCTGCCGTGACAAGCAACATTATTATTGGATTATCAGAAACGGATACGTATGGAGAGGACGTTTCAATATAGATGGCTGGAGCAAGGAAGATTAATCATCCTGCTTGCCTTCTTAACTCTGGGCTGTATGGCGGTTCGTGCACAGGACGATCCGCAATATCGCATGGAGATAGGCGCCGGTGTGGGAGTAATGACCTATGAAGGCGACTTTAACGGAAATGTGCTTGGCGACATGCAACCTGCCGGTTTCCTGGTGGGAAGATATAATTTCGACCCCTACAAGGACTTGAAACTGAGCGTGGGCTTTGGAAAAATAAAAGGTTCTTCGGCAAATGTGGATACTTTCTATCCTGATTATGCGGAGAATCCCTATAGTTTCAATCATACGCTGGTGGATATGAATCTGGTGTTTGAGTACAACTTCTGGCCCTACGGAACAGGCAGAGACTATCGCGGAGCCCAGCGCCTGGTTCCTTATATACTGGGTGGTCTGGGAGCAACCTATGTAAAAGGTAACGAAAAAAATGTATTTACAGCCAACGTGCCTTTAGGCATCGGTGCAAAATATAAAGTAAACGAAAGGTTGAACTTGGGACTGGCCTGGACTTTCCATTTCTCGCTCAGCGATGAACTGGATGGTGTGAAAGACCCTTACCGGGTAAAGAGCAGTGGCATTTTCAAGAATTCCGACTGCTATTCTACCATAGCCGTTTCGGTGACCTATAGTTTCAGTGCAAAATGTAAAACTTGTAATAAAGAAGAATGATGGACAACTTAGATATGAACAGGATTCCTGAGCACATTGCTATCATTATGGATGGCAATGGTCGCTGGGCAACAGAACGGGGCAAGGAGCGTAGCTACGGCCATCAGGCTGGAGTAGAAACCGTGCGCCGAATTACATCGGAGTGTACCAGGTTGGGGGTAAAATATCTCACCCTCTATACTTTCTCTACAGAGAATTGGAACCGTCCGGCCGATGAGGTTGCTGCCTTGATGGGACTGGTACTGACTTCGCTCGAAGATGAAATCTTCATGAAGAATAATGTCCGCTTCCGTGTGATAGGTGATTTGAAACGCCTGCCACAACAGGTGCAGGACAAGCTTCAGGAGACCATGGACCATACTGCGAAGAACGATTCGATGACTATGGTAGTGGCATTGAGCTATTCTTCACGTTGGGAAATCCTGAATGCTACTAAGAAAATGGTAAAAGAAGCGCTCGAGTCTGGTTCAACCTATGAGCAGATAGAGGATAAACTGACAGAGGAGAACTTCGAGAAGCATCTTGAGACCAGTTTCATGCCAGATCCTGAACTTCTGATACGTACAGGAGGTGAACTCCGTATCAGCAACTATCTTCTTTGGCAGATAGCTTATTCAGAGTTGTATTTCTGTGATACCTTCTGGCCAGACTTCAATGAAGAAGATCTGCATAAGGCAATAGCAAGTTATCAGAACCGCCAACGTCGATTTGGAAAAACCGAGGCACAGGTGGAAGAGGAGGAGAAATAGGAAAACCTCATACAAGCATAGAAAAATCATATTATATATAATAAGGTATAAATGAATAGATTTAAAAAGATTTTCATCCTGCTGTTCGGCGTAATGGCATGCATGCAGATTCAGGCACAAGATAAAATCGTAAACCCTGACATCTCGTATGCTGGTACACCTCGTACCCTTAAGATTGGTGGTATCAATGTTTCGGGTGTTGAGGGCTACGAAGACTATGTTCTCACAGGTATCTCAGGCCTCAGTGTGGGCGATGAGATTACTGTGCCTGGCGACGAGATTACCAATGCCGTAAAGCGCTACTGGAAACATGGACTCTTCTCGAAGGTGACTATCGCTGCCGACTCTATCGTAGGTGAGAAGCTTTATCTCCATATCTATCTTGCGGTTCGTCCACGTATATCTAATATCAACTATGTTGGTTTGAAGAAGAGCGAGCGTGAAGATATGGAGCAGAAGTTGGGTATGGTAAAGGGCACTCAGGTAACTCCGAATATGCTCGACCGTGCCAAGATTCTCGCCAAGAAGTATTTCGATGATAAGGGCTTCAAGAACGCTGATATCCAGATTAACCAGCGCGATGATATTGCCAACAAGGGACAGGTAATCCTGGATGTTGTTGTTGACAAGAAAGAAAAAATCAA
>OGYV01002952.1_pt1 | contig 10406 bp, 6 predicted proteins | sample 1576651 | NCBI WGS metagenome assembly OGYV01 (sample SAMEA3541570, study PRJEB24748) | human gut metagenome | biome: human gut; feature: human-associated habitat; material: faeces | place: China | collected 2012
TCTTTCTGCGGTGCAAGATAGCTTGCCAACACGGTATCCTCGCTGACCTGCTGGATCTTGTCGTACTGCATGCTCAGAATATTGCTGCCGTTTTCAGCCACAAGACTGATTGCCGCGGCTGTCTCTTTGAAGTATTGAAATGCTTCCTGATTTTTGCCGTCTGTCAGGCAATTCTGCTGGAGCTGCACTTCACTCCTACGGAACAACAAGTCTTTCTTTCCGCTGCGGATAATGCGATAATACGCGCCAAAATCGAGAAGTTCATCGATCCCGCTGATAGTCTGCCCGTTTGCGGTGACGATCACCTGCGCTGGATCGATTATCTTCTGCAATGGCAGAATCTCTACATTGCCGCTCTGAAAGTCATATACCTTATTGGGCGCACTGGTATAGATAACCTCACACTTTCCGTCATGAAACCGAAAACTTGCCACTGAGTCTGTCTGGTCTTTTCCCTTTATGACAATTAAGTGCTTTCGCGCGTCCATAGGCTATCCTTTCTCTCAAGAACGCAAGCTGTTGACTTATAACCCGCCCACTTTGTTGCAGCTTTAGGAGCTCTTCTGCACAGCCTATTCATTCAAAAACGTTTCCTGCTCGATTGTGACACCATAGTTTAGGATTCTCTCTATGGCATCTCGGAACAACGGATATTTTCCGTTCTCCATATCAATTCGCAGGGATGATAAATACGCTTCGGAACGCGCTAAGCCATGCTCGTGAAAGGAATCCACAAATTCGCCGGACATACGCATGGGTGTCAGCGAAGGAATCAGTTCCTGCAAATGGCGGAACATTCGGAATCCGCCGGTGTCGATATCCGCCCAGAAGCGTATCTTCATGGTTTCGGACGCCGCATGGGCAATCGACGCGATCAGTCTTTTCTTTTGGGGGCTGAGAAATCCGCCATGATAGACCACCAGCTCTTCCGGCTGCTTTTCCGACATCACATACGCATCATAGTTGGTCTTGTTCTCAATGAACGTGATGCTTCGGATGGCTGTCAGGTCTATTTCCATAATGAAATCCACCAGCGTGCTGGGTAAAGCCAGCCCATACGGCGCGGCTCCAATGCAAATACTCCCCTGACTTGTCTGGATCGTGCAGTTCCCGGCAAGCTCATAAAGCTCCGGGCGGGCGTAAATGCCCAGAAATGCCAGCTGCTCTCTTTCACCCAGTTCATTTTCATCGCAGGCCAGCGCTAACTCTGTGTCATATTTCCTTGCAATAGTCAAAAACAAATCGCGAACATTTCGCTCAAAGTACTTTGTGTCAGAAAAACACCTGCTGCTGAAGGCCCGCATGGTTATGCTGCCAGACAGTGCAGCATAACCACGAAGTGCACCGAGCAAATCGCGCAAACTTGCATCATCTTTCTTGCAGAATGCCGGAACCTTCATTTGCTCATCGGCGGACTTGCAAACGTCTTCCCTCCATGCCGCGATCCATGGAACCGCAACGCCGTCCAGGCCAATGCGAACCGCGTCAGTGACCTGCTTTGCCCTCACCCGGGGATGCACTCGTTCAGCCGCTGCATAGCACGGCATGATCCGGTCCAAGCGCAGTATAACGGTCGAAAGCACGGGACGCGCCTTAACCCATTCGAGCTGCACCAAATGCTGCTTTTCCAGCTCCAAGGCCGCTTCATTATAGGAATCCCGTATAGCCGCGTCCTCGTAGATGTACTCAGGCAGCTCTTTCTTTCCTACTCTCAGCATAACCCGCCGGGTGGATGTTCCGGGTTCGGAGAGATGCTTGCTGTTTTCATACTTGTCCAACAGCCGGTTCAGAATAACGCCCTGTTCTGTCATGGCGTAATCTCCTTGCCAAATGGCAGAATGTGCATTCTGTACTTGTCTTTGCTCACCAGCAGCGTGCGGTCTGCGATTGGCATAATATCCGAAACCTTATCAGGTGGTGTGCAGATAATAGCCTGCAAGCCCATCTTTCGCAGAAGGCGGACGCTTTCAATAATGCGGTCACTGTCCATCTTATTGAACGCCTCATCAAATACCGTCAGTCGAACGGTATTACCAAAGCTGGAGGTGTCATTCACGCGATAAAGCTGGGCAAATGACGCCAAAACCGCAATATAGAAAGGGGTCTGCGTTTCGCCGCCGGATTTTGTGTTCAGCGTCTGCGAAAGCAGCTGCTTTGCTCCATTCTGGTCGGTCGTTTCCAGATCGAACTTCAGGTAGGTCCTGAAGTCTGTATATCGCTGGATGTTTTCCTGCAATTCACTCTGCTTTCTGGCATTCAGCTGCGTATCGTCCGCCATGGTGATTTGGCTGAACAGCTTCTCTATCAGCTGGCCATATTTCTCCTGAAACGGCAGCGCAAACAAGCCCATGTCTCCTTCCATAAGCTCCGGAGCCATAATCATGTCATAGTATTCTGCATAATCCGGATTGCGCTCCACGCGGAACTGGTAGCTGTCTGTGCCAAACTGCGCCTGACGCAGTGCGCGATTCAGATTTCTCACCTGATCCTGCACTTGATCGATGCTGGATTTCAATTTTGCCAGGAAATCATTCTGGAATTGCTCCATGGCGCTCTCCCGCGCCGTTATGATCTTTTCACGGTACCGGGGCAGCTCGCTTTCCTCCAAAAGCCTTTGCTCCGCTTCGTATTCCCCATTGTCCATGGACTCGACGCGGAAGGAGCACGGCTTGAACTGGTCATTGTATCCTCTGCGCGCCTCAAACAGCTTTTTTTGCGCGGCATCACGCTCATTGGTGCTTTGCTCCAAGCGGCTGCTGAAATTCTTGTGGACAACATCCGCGCGCTTCAAGCGGTCAAATTCTTTTTGATATCGGGGAATGCCGGTTTTTTCCCGGTACTCAGGAGAAAACTCTGCCTCAATACAGTCCTCCACATAGGTCAGCTGCTGGTAATGATCCGGCAGCACCTCATAGTCCAGCTGGCGAATGCGCTCTTTTTGTTGGCCAATCTGAATCCCTTTCTGCTCTTTTTCTTTATTTAGTGCTATGACTTCATTCCCCAGCGTGGAAATCGTGCGACGCTGTTCGTCCAGCCACAGGAGATCCAGCTTTGAAAGCCGTTCGTCGATACCGGCCACCTCATCGGTAATCTCCATGCCCCGCAGATATGCAGTTTGCTTTTCCGCTACGGTATTCTGAACAAAGAAATGCGTAAACAGCGGGTCTTTTGACTGTGTCAAAAGCTGGCGGATGGGGGCCCGCTTATGCAACTCATCCGCAATCTGCTTCAGTTCACCTTCCAATCGGGAAATACGCAGACTGACTGCCCGGCGGCCGATGAATGCGTCGTCCATCCACTCTCGCCGCATGGAACGGGCCACATAGCCCTGATAAAGCATGCCGTCCGCCGTAAGGGCAATCTTGAAATTGCGCAGCTGCTCGACCCTGTTGCAGCACACCACACGCCCCAGTAAGTAATCCATATAGCTGCGCGCCAGCGGATTCTCTGTCTCCACTTTCTTCGCAAGACTGTCGTCCCGAGGACGGATCTTCTCTCGTTCACGGAGCTTACCGATATCCACCAGTCCAAAGGAAGCAGAGCCGAAATCTCTTTTGATCCGGTCAAACACAGGCAGTGCTCTTTGGTAGTACGCCGGATCGATCAGTAGGTAAAACTTCTGCGCATGAAGATAGCCCTCTACCGCTCCGCGCCAACGTTCGTCTGCAACCTCCAACACGTCCGCCAGAATATCGATTGTAACCGGGCTTCCCAACTGATGCTCCAGCTCGTCGGCCAAGCTCTCCTTAAATTGCAGCAACCCTTTTGGGTAGTCTTTGATATTTTTCCGGAGATTCGCAAGGGCAACGCGTTTCTGGTCCTGCTGCTCTTTCAATTCCGCCAGACGGTCTTCTATTTTGTGTCGGGCGTCCCGGACCGCCTCCGAAAGCACAGCAGCCGCCTGCCGGGCATTTTCAAAAGGCGCCAGGGAATGAGAAAACATCTCATGGTTTTCCGACGCAAAAACCGCATATGCCTTCAGGACGCCCTGGGCCGCATCCTGCACAGGCAAAAGATTTTCTTCCGCTTCCTGCTCCAGTATCGCACTGCACAGGTTATTCAGTCGAAGCGCTTCCTTTTTGATTTCCTGAGTCAGGGATCGCATTTCCCGATGCAGCTGTCCCCGTTCATCCAGCAGAGCCTGTTTCCGGCCGCGCAGCTTCTCCTCCTCCTGAAATACGCTGCTCTGCGCACAAGCCAATTCAAGCTCGCGCCTGCGGTCCTCTTTCTGCGTGATCTGCGTTGTGATTTCCCGGATCCTCTCGCCGGCGGCGGTTAAATTTGCGGTACACTCCGCCTTTTCCAGCTCGAGACGGTGAATCTGAGACTGCTTGACCTCCTTCTGGGCCCACAGCACCAAAAAGGACTGCACCTGCCAGCGGTCGATCGCCTGATGCATCTCGCGATATAGTCTGCCAATCTCCTGCAGGGCGGCCAGTTTCTCCTCCTGCCGCTGCGCCAGCAGCTCGTGGCGCTTATAATCCCGGATATTCTGCTGCATGGCCTCAATATCAGGCTTATCCGGTATGTCGCAGATGTTCTCCGTGATAAATTTTTGAATATCCACTATCGGCCGGAAAGACACCGCTTTTTTCATCATCCGGAGGACCTGTTCATTGTGAACATTCCAGCGGGAGAGCATGTTCCGGCGATATTCCTTCTGCGTATCAAAGATTCCTCCGCCTGAGCCGCCCATGCCGCCCATACGTCCCGATCTGCGTATCATAGATTTCCGCTTTGGCATAGTTTTGTTTCAGATAGCGGCGCAGTGCGGGAATCTCCATTGCCTCCCCATTCTCGATAAAGCAATTTTCCGGCAAAGTCCCCACGTAAATGAAAAAGCGTTCCTGTCTGCTGCCATCACTGCGGCAATCGAAAACAACACCGGTGACGAAGCTGGCCCCTTCCACCTCGTCCTGAAATTCGCAGGCGATATAGCTGGAAAAATCCTTTCCGCGGCGGGAATAGGGGTTATTTTCATCCATATCCGCCCGAAGATAACCGTCAAGCGTGCGCTGGGACTTTTCATTGGCCGCCTGATTGAAATTACGGGCATCCAGAAAATTTTCCGCAGCAGATCGGCACGGCACTTCGCCACGGTGTCGCCGCGCTTATCCTGCAATGCCGTGTTGGCCATGGCAAGCAGCAATGCATCGTTCTCTGCCCAGCTTCTCAAAACCGACTGGATGGGAACGCGGTATTTGGGAACGGAGTCCTTAATTTTCAAGGGGCGTATGTATGCCTCGATCACTTTCTGCCCAAAATCATTGAAGTGGGACGCCAGCACCTGATTCACGTCCTGCATGTCGATCTGCATCTGGAAATAATGCTTCACATTGTGATAGACCATTTGCAACAAATTTATCAGCGCGCTGGTGTTATCATAGGCGCTGTATACAGCGGACATCTTCTCATATACGCTTCCACTCTCATGCGCCACTTTTAATGAAGAATAAGTGTTGAACACATAGGAATAGCCGCGAACGGGACTGTCATCCCGCAGCTGGTGAAACAGCTCCAGCAGACGGCTGCTGTAACTGGGAACAGTGATGTACTCCTCAAAGTCGTCACCCCGTTCTTTCTCAAACCAGCCCTTGCCGCAGAGCTTTCGGATCAGGAAGCGGGCCCTGCCGGAGATATCACGCAGTTCCTCCTCGTCGATATCCTCCCCTTCAAATGTTGCGTCCGCCAGCTGCTCCTCCAATTTGCTGCGCAACATGGAATACAATGCGTCCTCGCGTATTTTCAGGTTATCGCGGTATGCACTGTACAGCACGTCCAGCGCATCTGCATATAGCGCACGGTTCGGCGAGGCAAGAGGTGAAAAAAGCTCACTCGGTATCGCTTCAAAGAATCTCATGAAACTTCCTCCTACAGGAGACAACAATGATTGGACAATTGATTTGGAATCATGACAGGCCGGATATCGCATTCGATACAGGCGCACTGTATGGCGGACTGCACCGCGGAGACTGCTTTCAATGCCGGGTGGACGAACGGTGGCTCAATGTCCGCCTTGAATATGCCAACGACTGGGTATTGATCCATAGTGACGGCTCTATACCGATTCGCTAGGGCGTTCTTGTTCGGATTTGATCATCCCACCACCAACTTATTTGTCTTCTTCAAAAACTTCGCCGGGATCGGACGATCCAGCTGCCAAGTGATATTCATCGGTCTGCTGCCTTCGTGCTTGACGTAGCGTGCCGTACCCAGATAGGTATATGCCTCCGCACCGCCAGTCACACGGTCGGCCTTAAACTCACGGACGAACAGCAGTACCTTGCTGCCGCGCTCTTTGTGGTGGATATAGCGCTGGCCGGTGGATGAAGTCTCCGCCGTGGTGCTCTGGCTCTGCCAGTGAAACAGGCTCTCATTGATGGAATAATCGTTGTACATAGTCGTTGGAGAATAGTCTTTGTCTGCTTTGTTCAGCGTTACAAAAAACACATCCAACTGCTTATCCGGCAGCCATTTGACACCTTCGCGCACTGTTGCAGGCTTCATAAAGTCCATGGCAACCAGAATCTGGTCGCGGGTGTAGGTGCAGTGCAGATCCAGCGGGCAATCAAAGCCCAAATCTACCGGCTCGTCGATGAAGTCAATTTGCTCGAAGCGATAGCGCAGCAGCTCCAAAAGCTCATTCAGCAGGACAGTGCTGTCAGACAGGGCGTAGAGATTGTCCAGCACTTCTTCGCCGTCCCAGTCATCTGCCGCCTTTCCCCAGACGGTGATGTAAAACATCTGCATCATACGCTTTTGGGCGTCTGAAAGAGCGGCAAAGTTCACATCAGCCAACCGCGGCAAAATGTCCAGCAGGAAAGAAATCCAGCGACGGGAGTCAATCACGGCGAGTTTGGCAAGCGCCTTAGCCATGGTTTCTTCCAGCGGCTCTGCAAAATCCGGAATGAGATCCGCTCTGGCGCAAATGTGAGAGAATGAAGAAAACTTATAAATCGCCCTCGGATCGAGATGGTAATAGTCCAAAAAATTTGCAAGCGTCAGCTCCAGCCCGCTATCCTCCGTAAAAGAGGCAACGCGCGACACCAATCCGGCAGTATTGCCATAGGAGGCACGGATGTTGTCCAAAATGTACTTGGCCGCTTTCTTCTCCAGTTGGATATAGCAGCCCTTGGGGACGGAAATGAATCCGTCCTTGATCTCTCGGCTCACACTGCGGGTTGTGTTCGACAGGAGTGCTGCAAACTTATCCTCGAAATTGTACTTCCGGTTCGCCTGACCGATAAAGTCCAGCACGGTCAGGCAATCTTTATCCTCAGCCAAACGCAGACCACGGCCGAGCTGCTGCAAGAAGATCGTCAGGGATTCCGTAGGACGCAGGAAGAGTACCGTATTGACTTCCGGAATGTCCACGCCCTCGTTGTAGATGTCCACAACGAAAATAAAGCGTACCTCACCGGCTACCAAGCGCTGCTTGGCGGTCTTTCTCTCCTCGTCTGGGGAATTGCCGGTCAGGAACATGGACGGAATATGATGCTCATTAAAATAGCGGCACATGAATTCCGCGTGATCGACCGTCACGCAGAACCCCAGCCCCTTCACCTCGTCCATGTCAGTGACATATTTCAGGAGTGACGACACCACATGGTCGGCACGGCGGTTGGCAATCGCCCCGTTGAACGTATAGATCTGTTCCAGCTCGCTCTTTTGGTAGCCACCGGCAGACCATTTCAGCGTGTCAAGATCTACAGTATCGGTGACGCCGAAATATTGAAACGGGCACAGGAGCTTACGGTCAATGGCTTCCGGTAGGCGGATCTCCGCCGAGATGCGGTTGCCGAAATATGGCAGGATACTCTTGCCGTCCATGCGCTCCGGCGTGGCGGTCAACCCCAGCAAAATGCAGGGGTGATAGTAGTTCAGCAGCTTCTGATAAGTAGGCGCCGCCGCGTGGTGGAACTCGTCCACGATGATGTAGTCATAAAAATCGGGCGCAGTCTTTTCTATAAAGCTCTGTGAGTTGAAGGTCTGAATAGACAGAAATAGGTTGTCGATGCTCTCCGGCTTATAGCTGCCCACAAATAGCTCACCGAAGTTGGCATCCTTGAGCACGGCGCGGAAGGTGTACAAGCTCTGCTTGAGAATTTCCTCCCGGTGCGCCACAAAGAGCAGGCGGCAGGGCTTGTCCGGATTTTGCTTGCGGAAGCGCTTATAATCCAGCGCAGAGATCACCGTTTTGCCGGTACCGGTGGCAGCCACCACCAGATTGCGTGTATAGCCACGGACAGTGCGCTCCGCCTCCAGCTTGTCCAGAATCTCCTGCTGATAGGAATAGGGATGGATGTCCATGGTGTAGGCGTCGGCATCGTTGGTGTCAAAGTATTTTTACGCCTTCAGCGCACGGGCCAGACGCTCCTTCTGCCCCTCATCGTAATACTCGAACTCGCGGTCATTCCAATAATATTCGAAGGTTGCTACAATTTTGTCGATGGTTTCAGGCAGGTCACGCTTTGTCACCTTGGTATTCCATTCAAGACCGCTGGTCAATGCGGCATTGGACAGATTGGATGAGCCGACATACGCCGTCGTAAAGCCCGTGTTGCGGTAGAAGATGTACGCCTTGGCATGGAGGCGGGTAGCCTTGGTGTTGTAGCTGACCTTAACCTGCGTATTGGGCAGTTGGCGAAGCTCCTCGATGGCCTTCACATCGGTAGCGCCCATGTAGGAGGTTGTGATGATGCGAAGCTCGCCGCCATTCTGTGTAAACTCCCTCAGCTCATCCATAATCAGCCGCAGGCCGCTCCATTTGATGAAGGACACCAGCATGTCAATCCGGTCGGCCGATACGATCTCTTTCTTGAGTTCCGTGAACATCTGCGGCTCATGCACGGCCCCAGTGAAAAGCGAGCTTTGCGCAATAGATGTTTCCGGACGTTCCATGTCCGCAGCGGTCTTTCCCACGGCCAGACGCGGATCAGCGTCCCGCAAAAGCGCAAGAAGCTGCTCTGCCCGCTGGTCAACCCCCAGTGCTGCAAAGTCAGCTTCTTTTGTCGTATCTTGAATCAGGGCTACAATCTGATTGGTAAGCTCGATTTGAGTTGAAATACCCCCGCCGTTGTCCAGTACGTTATCCAGCCCCTTCTGAACCACATCCGCCAGATACTGCGCCAGCACCTTGGAAGCTTCGGCTTTGTCAATAGGCGCAACAGCCTTGCGAGCCTCCGGAATCTCCGCAAGCTCGCCGGTCAGGGCGTTGTTGATGACTTGTTCGTATAAGCCGGGATATAGCATCAGTATATCTCCTTTTTCTTGCCTAATTGCTTTTTGGCGTTACGTAAGAATTATGGACTGTTGTGCAAAACAGCTATTATCATTCAAGATGTGGCCGCAAACATTGACTTTATTATACAACTTCTCCACCTGTGAAGCAACTCTCATTCACATTTTCCGTATCCGTATTCTGAGTTCTGTTCGTCAATTTTGATTGTAATATTCACCGGCGTTTTCTGCTCGCCGTCAACATCATAAGGGCTTGGGATTATCCCAAAATCGCCGTGTGTCCGGACACCGGATGTGCTTGCTATTCTTCCAAATCTCGGTTTCCCCCGTTCCCGCGTCGCGCTTTTCCTTCGCCGCAATCTGTGTTATACTGTAGGAAAATCACCGAAGGGAGGGCTGCTCATGGCAGAGCGGCGCGTATTTGCCGGTTACTACAAGCGTTACGACGGCAAGCCCATTTTCGTCGTCCGGGTGCTCAGGGACATCGACACCGGCGAGGCCATCGTGGTCTGCAAGGACGCCAGCTTTTCCCGCGAGGATAACGAGCATTACTACCTCATCCACTATGCGTCCTTCTGCGAAAAGATCGAGGTAGACGGCGAGCTGCGGGACAAATATGTGCGCCAGACCCGGCGTGAAATCGACACCTCCATCGTCCGCGAGGTGTACGAAGACGGCTTTCCGGAGCCCAAGATCAAGCGCTTCACTTACGTTGACGACGAGTATGAAGATCTCTTCATCCGTTGCAGTAAAACCTACTACGACTACGCCAAGGACATCTGCGAAAATTACCGCATGGACTTGCAGCGCTACCGGCTCATCCGGGAACGGAAGCAGTACATCGGCGTTCATGACCGGGAGGAATATCTGGCCATGCGCGAGGATCTGGCATTTCTCCATCAGTCCCTCAAGACCGTGCTCCACGACTACGCGGAGATCTTCAAAAAACGCTTTTCCGAGGGACTGTCCATCCGCAAGACAGCGGATGCCTTGCAAATGAATCGCGGGGCGGTCGAGCGGCGGCAGAGCGCGCTGTATCTTGCGTTTGCCGTGCTTCTGCGGCAGCAAGATGAAGCGGACGGCACTTGCCGGTTATCGCAGGAAACCGACGAAGATTACCTGGACACAACTGAATAGCAGCAGCTTCCCGGAAGCGCCTGTCATGC
>OGYV01002959.1_pt1 | contig 10363 bp, 10 predicted proteins | sample 1576651 | NCBI WGS metagenome assembly OGYV01 (sample SAMEA3541570, study PRJEB24748) | human gut metagenome | biome: human gut; feature: human-associated habitat; material: faeces | place: China | collected 2012
AAACAGGAATGGACGATCCAGTACGAAGTCGATTTCGTCGTCCGGTATTTCTGCTGCGGTTTCTGAAACGCCGAGTTCTGTATACGCTGCTCCGGTTACTCCGTTTTCGTCGATTTCAAGCATGGCGGCGTGGTCTGCTTTGCTCAGGTATAAATTCTCTTTGTCCCCTGTTAATGGGCTGAAATCTGCCAGATCCGCATCCAGTGCCTACGCACCCCCCAGTGCGCGCACCGTTTCGATCAGGTCTGTTTTCTCCGATACTTTAAATTTAGGAACAGACAGGTTCACCATAGGGGAATACCAGTTATCACTGCTTTCATCCCGCCGTATAACCTTCATCAGATCCGGATCCGATACCAGTTCATTGACATCGGTATTTTCATCCGGAAGCAGGAAATACATGGAGCCGCTGTCCTGAAGGCTAAGGCTGACTGCACGGAAATGTTCGCCCTGGTAGACATCCATCCATTCCGTTTTCTTCATCATGTCCACAGTGGTATCTCCCGCAGCTCCGTGGAAGGTTTCCTTCTCTGTATTTACTTCCCAGAAATTCTCCCGCCACATCGCCTTATAATAGATGGTTGATACCAGTTCAAATACCGTTTCCGGGGCGATCGCCATATTTTCGGTGTATTCTTTTAAAAGCCCTCCGGTATTATCATCCGTCCAGGTCCGCAGAGCCTGATTCATCTCTTCCGATCCGGGAGTCCCACGGAAGGTCGATGCATAATACTGTTCCGCCAGCCGCTGCAGCGTTGTGTCATTGTATGTTTCCTCACCATCCAGCCACAGCGAATTTGCCAGCACACTTTTCAGCGCGGGCGTGTCTGCATAATTGCTTTCCCAGAGTGAAGAAACATTTTCCCTCAGCGTCTCCATGTCCTGCGCACCAAGCATGTCGAGAATCTGCTGCCGCGTATTCCCGTCTGAAGTTTCTGCCAGCATCGCAAACGCAATATACAGATTGATCGGCGAGCAGACGGTATTTTCATCCTCTGAAACCAGCATTTGTTTCATCAGGTTCTGATAATATGCATCTATTCCCAACTGCAGTTCTGCTGATTTTGCTGTCAACTCCCGGTACGAATCCCACCAGTCCCAGTGTGCATCGCTTTCCATGAATTTCTGTGCATCCATTGTCCGCTCCACAGATGCCGGATAAGCCGCCAGAACCGTCGTTACCCCCGACGGATAACGGACTGCAGAACCCTCCCGACCATTTCTCCATGTCGCAACCCCCAGCACAGCTCCGCCGATGATCACCGCGCAGGCTGCGGCGGCCGTCCATTTTTTCCATACGCCTCTCCGCGGGTGGCGATCACTCCGTGCTTTTTCCACCATACCAGGCTCCAGATTTCCCAGCACTTCAAACAATTCTTCTTTCTTCATAATTCGAACCCCCTTTCCGTCAAGTGTGTATGCAATTTTCCACGGATCCGGTTTAATGAAACTGAAATATAATTTTCACTTCTTCCCAGCCGCTCCGCGATTTCACCGATACTGTCTACATACCAGTACCGCAGGACAAACATGCATCGTTTCTCCTCCGGCAGCTTCTGCAGAAACTGATTGATCTCCGCGATCAGTTCTTTCATCTCCCACTGCCTCTCGATATCATCTTTTCCCGAAACACATTCTTCCAGCTCGTCCAATACTGCATCCATCTGACTTCCTCCGCGTTTTTTGCGATGCATTTTTCGATACAGATCAAACGAAAGATTTCTCGTTATTTTTCCAAGAAATGTGGATAACAGAGACGGCCGGTGCGGCGGCATAGCGTTCCACGCGTGAAGCCAGGTGTCGTTGACACATTCTTCTGCATCCGCCGGATTCTGCAGAATATTCTGTGCAATGGACGTACAGTATGTACCATATTTCATCGCAGACTCGCTGATCGCTGTTTCGTTCCTGTCCCAGTACATTTGGACAATATGAGTATCCTCCATATGGAAATCCCCCCTTTCATCTATCATCACGCCATTTTGCAGAAAATCTTACACTTTTCAAAAGAAATTTCGGTTCAAAAAAGGGCGTGACCAAAGCCACGCCCTTCCATTCTTTTATTTTCTTTATGCCAGAATCGGTTTCAAAGCCTCTGCGAGTTTTTCTTTCTCTGCTTCTGCCTCTGCCAGATCCTTACCAAGTGTTGTGTAATATACTTTGATTTTCGGCTCTGTTCCGGACGGGCGGACGATGACGGTTTCACCGTTTGCCAGTTTGTAAATCAGAACGTTTGCGGATGGGAGTCCGGTTTCTTCCGGTTTCTCGTAATCGGTTACTTTGACAACAGCGGAACCTGCGATCTCGGTCAGCGGCTGTTTTCTGAGGCCATCCATGATGCCGGCCATTTTGTCCATTCCGCTAAGTCCCGGGAACTCGAAACTGTCTACTTTGTTCAGGTAGCGGCCATACTCGGCATAGATCTCTTCCAGTCTCTGTTTCAGGGAGCTTCCGATGCTTCTGTAGTAAGCTGCCATCTCGCAGATCAGCATGGAGCCGATGACTGCGTCTTTATCTCTTACATACGGGCCGGCCAGGTATCCGTAGCTTTCCTCGAATCCGAAGATGAAGCGGTCTACTTCGCCGTCTGCCTCAAGGTTTGCAATCTGATCGCCGATCCATTTGAATCCGGTCAGAACGCTGCGGAGCTCTACGCCGTAGTGCTCTGCAACTGCATCTGCCAGCGGTGTGGACACGATGGATTTTACAGCAACTGGTTTCTCCGGCATGGTGCCTTTCTCGATGCGGCCTGCGCAGATGTAGTCGAGAAGCAGAACGCCGACTTCGTTTCCGGTTACCAGCTCATAGCTTCCATCCGGGCATTTCATGGCGATACCAACGCGGTCTGCATCCGGGTCGGTTGCCAGCATCAGGTCTGCGCCAGTCTCTTTTGCAAGATCCAGGCCTTTTTCCAGTGCAGCAAAGATTTCCGGGTTCGGATAGCTGCAGGTGGTGAAGTATCCGTTCGGATACTCCTGCTCCGGGACGATGGTGATATCAGTGATGCCGATGTCTTTTAATACACGGGTAACCGGTACAAGACCAGATCCGTTCAGCGGGCTGTAAACGAGTTTCAGTCCAGCGGTCTTGCAGAGGCCTGGACGAACCTGACGGGATTCGATGGCTTCGTACAGTGCATTCTTGCAGTCATCGCCGACGAAACGGATCAGTCCCTCTTCTACTCCCTGTGCAAACGGCATATATTTTACGCCGGTCAGGATATCGGTTTTCTGAATCTCTGCGTATACGATTGCTGCAGCATCATCGGTCATCTGGCATCCGTCCGGGCCGTAGGCTTTGTAGCCGTTGTATTTTGCCGGGTTGTGGGATGCAGTTACCATGATACCTGCGTTGCAGTTGTAATAACGGGTTGCAAAGGAAAGTGCCGGTACCGGCATCAGTGCATCGTAAATTCTGACTTTGATTCCGTTTGCAGCCAGAACGCCTGCTGCTGTTTTTGCGAATACATCGCTCTTAATACGGCTGTCATAGCTGATGGCTACGGTCTGGTTTCCGCCCTGTGTTTTTACCCAGTTTGCAAGACCCTGTGTTGCCTGACGTACTACATAGATATTCATACGGTTTGTTCCTGCGCCAAGTACACCACGAAGTCCTGCGGTTCCGAATTTCAGAGATACTGCAAAACGATCCTTGATCTCCTCATCGTTTCCTTCAATCCGTGCCAGCTCCGGGTTCAGGTCTGCGTCTTCCAGGTCAGCTTCCAGCCATCTCTTATACTCTTCCAGATACATATCTTTTTTTCTCCTGTTCTATTCTTTATTTGTAACTATTCAACGCCATGCGAAAGAGAAGAAAATCGTGAATCACGCTTGCATGAATGCGCGGCTTTCTGGAATTTCATATGGCGAGAAGCAACATCGAGATGCAGCGCAAGCGGAATCGAGATGGGGTTCTGAATAGTTACCTTTCTTTTATGTCTCACTCTTATGTCCCCATGTAGCGCCACATAAATGTATGTATAGTCATAATATACCATAACTGTCCCAAAACAGCAATTATTTTTGGTAATTTAAGCAAAATTTTACCGATTCTTTTTCTCTTTTTTCGACTCTGTCAGCTGTTTTCAGACAGAATTAGCTAAAACTCTTTTCGTCCAGCCATATCTTTTTGTCATTCGAAATAATATTATTGTTCCAACTAATTTCTCGCACCAGTGGTGCGAGTTTCTATCATTCCGGCAACTTTCCATTCCGACAAGCTCTGGTAATTATGATATATCTTAGTGGGTTACAAAAGCAGAAATCTGCACTTCTCGCGAAAACGCAAATTTCTGCTTTTGTTATGGTATTTATATTAGTTTTTATTCTTCTCCCGGTCTGTGATTGTAGTCAAATCCACATTTTTCCAAAAATGCCCGCGCGATCACGGTTGCCCCGATCTGATTTGGATGGATTCTGTCCCAGGCAATGTAGGAAGAATGGCGGTATTGGAAGTAATCATTAAAAACAGCCTGCAGATCGATGAAACAGCAGCCATATTTTTCAGCCAGCTCACGGCAGATTGCCCCATATGTATCCATACGTTTTCTCATCCAATCCTCTGCATTTGGTTCCATGTAATATGGGGTCATGAGAAAAACACCTTTTACGTTATCTTTTACGGAAAGAATCATCTTCTCGACGTTGGAACGGTACTCCTCCGGCGATACCTGCTCGTCCGGGATAGCCGGGCTGTCGAACTGTCTCCAGACGTCGTTGATGCCGATGCAGATGGATACCCAGTCCGGTTTTAAGGATACGACATCACGGTCGAAGCGCTGCAGCAGGTCGCGGCTTGTGTTTCCGCTGATACCGGAGTTTGTCACGCGAAGATATATCTCCGGGTAGAATGCTGCGAGCATGTTCTCGACAATTCGAACGTAGCTCTTTCCGACATTTTCAAATAAACCTTCCCCCACCGGCTGTGCACTTTCCATATCTGTTACGGAATCTCCTGCAAATACAATCCGGTCCATGTGTTCAAAAATCATTTTTTTGCCTCCCTTGTTCATCAGTAATAGCTCAAAAACCTTCCAAACATCATTATAATCTTGTAATTTCGACGGTGCAAGGCAGATTTTATAAATTCAAAGCGATTTTAAAGCGATCCGGACAGAAAAAAAATGGCTGCGAAGCACCGTTTTTCAGCACCCCGCAGCCGGGAAATTTCTTTTTTTTGCAGTTGTTCAGAGTCATGCAAAACGGGAGAAACATCGAGACAGGGCTCTGAATCGTCACCATTTTCTATTCAATCCCATCCATATAAGCATTGTAAATCGCCGGGTCAATGTTCTCTTTAATCGACGCATACACGCTCTTCGATGCCTCTCGGATCTCCTCTCTTGTCTGGTCATCGAGTGTCAGAATCTTCGTTCCGCTCTCCTCGATTGTCGCGATCTTGTCGGCGATACGGGCATCGGACTGCTCTCTTGCGTACTCGGTCGCAATCTTTGCGGCCTCTGTCATGATCTCCTGCTCGTCTGCAGGCAGATCCTTGAAGAAATCGTCGTTGACAATCAGGGAAATCAGATGCGGCAGATGGTTCGTTTCCACTACGTAATCCTGCTGCTCATACAGATTATTCGAAACGATGACCTCATACGGGTTCTCCTGCGCATCAATCGTGTGCTGCTGCAGGCCGATGTAAACCTCACTGAAGCTCATCGGCGTCGGGTTGGCACCGATGGCTTTCCAGAATGCCAGATGGTAGCTGTTCTCCATGGTACGGATCTTCTGGCCCTTGAAATCCGAAAAGCTGTAAACCGGCTTATTCGTACTCATGACACGAAATCCCTGATCTGCCATACCGAGCAGGTGATAGCCGCCCTCCGTATAAACATTGCTGATCAGATCGTAAAACTCCGGATTATCAATCTTCTCACGGCATTCATCGAGAGAATCAAACACACACGGCAAATCAAACACAGCAAGATCACCCATAAAGGAAACCTGCGGTGCCGTATTCTGTACGACAAACGGAATATCACCATCGGCACACGTTTCAAGCAGATCGCGGTCGCCGCCGAGCGTTGAGTTTGCGTAAACCTGAATTTTCATCCTTCCATCGCTCAGCTCTGAAATCTCTTCCGCAAACTTCTCAGCGAAGATCTGCGTTACCGTGTCCTCCGGGCTCGCCGTTGCCAGCGGCCAGGAATAGCGCTGTGTCGTCTCTTCTCCGGAAGAGCCGCAGCCGGCAAGCGATGCGCCAAGCGCAATGACAGCGGCAAGTGCCGTCACTTTTCGGAAAAGCTTTTTCTTTTTTGTCATCTTTTTCATCGTCCTTCGCTCCTCCCTATAAAATTCCAATCGAAATTGCCGGAATAAATGTAATCAACAGCAGTGCCACAAGGAAGAAACCGATCATCGGCATAGCCTTCTTTGCGATCTGCATGACCGGAACCTCGGTCAGGGAGCTTGCCACGAACAGGTTGACGCCGATCGGCGGTGTTACGAAGCCGATCGCCAGGTTGACAACCATGATCACACCAAACTGAATCGGATCCATACCGATTGCCTGTACGATCGGCAGCAGGATCGGGGTCAGAATCAGGATTGCCGGTGTGGTATCCATCACCATTCCCACAATCAGCAGGAATACATTGATGATCAGAAGGATCGCAACCGGGCTGTGGAAGTTGTTCAGGATAAACTCGCTGACCGTCTGCGGTACCTGCATCAGCGTCAGCACACGGGAAAATGCCGTCGATGCCGCCAGAATAAACAGGATCGGGGTGAAGGTACGAATCGCCTCAACCAGAATGGACCAGATGTCGCAGATGCGGATACTCCTGTACACAAGAAGGCTGATGATCAATGCATAGAATACGGAGATAACAGCCGCCTCAGTCGGGGAAGCGACACCGCTGTAGATACAGCCAAGGATGATCACCGGACTGAGCAGTGCAAAAAAGCTCTCTTTTAAAACGCGAAGCAGGCCTTTGTCATGCAGCACTTTGACTTCTGCATGGATCTTCTCTTTGTCCTCCCCATACCGTTTGCAGTGATAAACGGCATAAACCATCAGCAGCAGACCGATCATCAGACCCGGTACAATTCCGGCAAGGAACAGGTCACTGACCGAAGCGCCGGAAGCCATACCGTACATGATGAACGGAATACTCGGGGGAATGATAACGCCAAGGCCGCCGGCAACTGCCACAATCGCTGTGGAGAATGTCAGATCATAACCAAGAGTAGTCAGAATCGGAATTGTCATGCTTCCGACAGCAGCAACGGTCGCCGGAGCGGAACCGGAAATCGCACCATAAAAAAGGCAGGTGACGATAACAGCGCACGGCATACCTGCGGTGAATTTTCCGAGAAAATAGGCAAAGACATCAAACAGTTTTTTGGAGATGCCTCCCTTAGCCATGATGATACCGGAGAGGACGAACATCGGAACTGCCAGCAGGGGGAAGGAATCGAGACCTCCGAACATGGCACGGATCAGATATTTGGCTCCTACCGTAAAGGACGGGTCAAACACCGACGGAAGCACAGATGTGATTCCAAGGGTAATCGATACCGGAACAGCGATGACCAGCAATGCAACAAAAATCAAAAATAATACTACGACCGGCATTAGCGTTCCTCCTCGTTTGAATTTTTAATCGTATGAATGCGGTTGTCGATACCCGCGTTCAGGGCATTTTCTGTGGCGTTATCTGCTCCGGCATTTGCCTCAATGAAGGATTCCGGCGTATTGCGCTCCGGATGGGCCGGGTCGAAAACGTTCTCACCGCGTGCCACGCGGAACTCGATCATCCACCGCTGCAGAACACGAAAGGCAACCAGCACAAAGGAGACGAGCGGTGCTGCCTGGATAAAGTACATCGGAATTTTGCAGGCCGGGGAAAGCTGGCCGCTTTTAACCGACGACATCATATAGGAAAAAGCAAACGGAATCATATAGATGAAAAAAATCAGTTCAAATGTATGATTCACAATTTTGAAGATGGCTTTTCCTCTCCGCGGGAAAATCGCAACAAACTGCTCGATCTTGATGGAAAGGCATTTCTTACTGCAGTAGCTGACGCTTAAAAAACCGCACCAGATAAAAATATATCTGGTCAGCTCTTCCGACCACGACAGCGACATGCCAAGAACGTAACGACAGAAAACCTGGACTCCCATGATCAGCGTCATGGCGATCAGACCGATCACAAGAAGAAATTCTTCCAAGTTTTCATCCAGCCAGTGAAATATTCTCTTCATAAAAGGCATACCTCCGTTAAATTTATAACAGAACAATAATACAAAAGGGACATCGGCATCAACAGCAAAGCTAAAAATACCGGTGTCCCCTAAAGAAAAAACGGTTACATGGCTTTGTGAAGCAGATCCAGAACGGTGCTCAGATCATTCACACCCATCTGACCCGGTGCGGATGCTTTCTTTGCCGCGCCGAAGGTCATGGAAGAACCGAATACCTCACCGCAGAGACGGCTGATTACACCGGTGCCTGCCATAGACATGGTGATGATCGGTCTGTCCGCATAATTGGTGGCCATTTCCTCTGTTGCCGCAAGCAGGGTCAAAACGTCTTTCCTGTTCTGCGGCATAACAGCAATCTTCGGAATATCTGCGTTCATATCCTGCATTTTGCGCAGTCTGTAGATGATGTCTGCTTTTGCAGGAGTTTTGAAGAAATCATGATTGGAAGCGATAACCTTTACACCTGCTGCGTGTGCACCATCGATGATTTTTTTTACGATCTCGTCTCCGGTAAAAATTTCAACGTCGATCAGATCTACATATCCGGTCTGTGCTGCTTTGATGTTCAGCTCCGCATAGGCTGCCGGCTCGATAGCTTTTTCGCCGCCTTCTTTGGAGGTACGGAACGTCATCAGAAGCGGAATATTGCCGAGTGCTTCGCGGAGGTCTTTTAACACGTCCTCTACCTGCGCAAAGTCGAATACGCCTTCAAACCAGTCTACACGCCATTCTACAACATCAACCGGAATCGAATGGAAGGTTTTTGCTTCTTCGATGATATCGTTTTTGGTAACACCTACGATCGGAACGATGATTTTCGGTGCGCCGGCACCGATTTCAATATCACGAACTTTTACTGTATTCATGTGTTTTTCCTTCTTTCTTCAATTTAACCCTGACTTTTCTTTGCAGGCTTTTCTTTTTCACGTCCGGATTCCTTGGTACTTCGTACTTCCGCAATCCTTAACCTCATTTTAATTGTCCTGCTGTGCAAGTTCAACCATTTTTTTATAGCGGATATTTACAAACAGTCCAAGTGCAACACCAACTGCGGTCAGAACGATATTCATGGTCATAACGCCGGACGGCTGCATTTTAGATGCTGCGGTCAGGCGCTTGCATCCATTTTATTGCCTGCTCCCATACAGCTTATTATCGGAGTTCCTGTTTCCTGACATTTCATAACAAGTGAAATTTTTGCTGTCACAGTATCTACCGCATCTACAACATAATCATATTCCTCAAACGGAAATGTGTCTGCATTTTCAGGCAGGAAAAATGTCTTATAAACATTGACTGTAACCTTTGGATTTATTTCTAATATGCGTTCACGCATAATGTCTACCTTGTCTTTTCCCACTGTTTTTCTTGTCGCAATAAGCTGACGGTTCAAGTTTGTAAGACACACTTTATCATCATCTATCAAATCTATCTGTTCAACTCCGCTTCTGACAAGTGCATCAACCGTATAACCTCCGACTCCGCCTATACCAAACACAGCAACTCTTGATTTGTGAAGTTTTTCAATCCCTTCTTTTCCTATTAACAATTCTGAACGTGAAAATTGATTTTGCATTTAGACCTCCGTATCGTATACACTAGCAGATTTCTGCTCCTGCCGGCATTTTCTTTTCAGGTGTCATAAGCGACAGATTTCCTTCTGCATCTTCTGCGCACAGAAGCATTCCTTCTGAAAGTACTCCTGCAAGTTTTGCCGGCTTCAGGTTCACAAGTACCATAACTTTCTTGCCGACCATTTCTTCTGGTGTATAGTGTTTGCGGATTCCGGATACAATCTGTTTTACCTGACTTCCGATTTTTACCTGTGAGCACAGTAATTTCTTAGATTTCGGGACTGCCTCGCATGAGATGATCTCACCTACCTGAAACTGCATTTTTCCGAAGTCGTCAAATGTAATTTCTGGTTTTGCATCAATATCGATTACTGTCTCTTCTTCACCATCTGCCTGATTCTCTTTCTCTTCTGCTGTCATCTGTGGGTGAAGTTCTTCTACTTTCTTCATTACTTCTTCTACGTCTAATCTTGCGAAAAGAATTTCCGGCTTTTCTGTCACTTTTCCGTCACCGAGTTGTGCAAGAATCTTCTCAGATGTTTCTGGCATGAAGGACTCCAGAAGTCTTGCGCCTGT
>OGYV01002960.1_pt1 | contig 10360 bp, 10 predicted proteins | sample 1576651 | NCBI WGS metagenome assembly OGYV01 (sample SAMEA3541570, study PRJEB24748) | human gut metagenome | biome: human gut; feature: human-associated habitat; material: faeces | place: China | collected 2012
TTTCAGCATTTGCAGGGCAACCACTTATCATCGATATCGACTACCTCAGAAAGAAGAAGTTACTTCTGGACGAGGACTTCTCAGCTATGCCTGACTGGGATCCTGAGAAGATCGACTATGGAACACTTATAGAATTCAAGACTGGCCTTCTGAAGAAAGCGTACGAGAGATTTATCGACGCTGACTATGCAGATGATATGTCAGGAGACGAGGATCTCATGGCAAAGTTCGATGCATTTGTCAAGAATACATCATGGCTTGCTGACTACTCTCTGTTCATGGCAGGCAAGGATGCGCACGAGGGAATGCCTTGGTACATGTGGGAGGATTCACTGAAGAAGCCTACCGCAAGGCAGAAGACCGCATGGAAGAAGAAGCTTGCAGACGGCATCGGCTACTACAACTTCCTCCAGTTCCTTTTTACAGAGCAGTGGCAGGCCCTCAAGACATATGCAAATGATCTCGGAATCAGTATAGTAGGTGACACACCTATATTCCTCGCATGGGACAGCGCAGACGTATGGTCCAATCAGGAACTGTTCCTGCTGGATTCAAAAGGATACCCTATCGAGGTTGCAGGTGTTCCACCAGATTATTTCTCAGCTACCGGTCAGCTCTGGGGCAACCCTCTGTACAACTGGAAAAAGCATACCGAGACAGGCTATGCATGGTGGATAAAGAGAATCAAGTATCAGCTCACAGTAACAGATTTCCTCAGGATAGATCACTTCAGAGGATTTGACCGTTACTGGGCAGTGCCTTACGGTGAGGAGACCGCCATCAACGGCGAGTGGAAGCCAGCTCCAGGGCTGAACTTCTTCACACAGCTCGAAGCTAATCTCGGCTACCATCTTCCTATCATCGCCGAGGATCTCGGCGAGATAGATGATTCAGTCATAGAACTCAGAGACAAATTCGGACTTCCTGGAATGAAGATCCTTCAGTTTGCATTTGAAAATCCAAACGAGAACGACTTCCTTCCACATAACTATACACCTAATTGTGTATGCTATACAGGAACACACGACAACGACACCACCCTTGGATGGTATACGCAGGCTTATGAGGCTTCAAAGGATAAGCTCAGAAGATACTACAGCACTGATGCAAGTGATATCTGCTGGGTTATGATAAGAGCATGCTTCTCTTCTGTTGCCAACATGGCCATCGTTCCTATGCAGGACGTGCTAAAGCTCGACTCATGGGCACGTATGAACACGCCAGGCGTTGGAGAGGGCAACTGGGCATGGAGATTCAAAGCCTCAGACCTGAGCAAGCAGTTGTCAGACAGGCTTCTTGAGACATCAAAGCTCTATGGAAGATATACTCCAATACCGGAGAAGAAGGATTCTGAGGAGAAGTAATCATACGACGAGTCAAATCAATGCTGGAACATTTAAAATAGCATAAGGAGAATTATAATATTGAGAACAATATTTGCATATTTATTTGCCTTTCTGGGCATCATCCTGTGTACTCCGTATCACCTATATCTGTACCTTCTGGCTAAGAAGGATCAGGAAAAGGCGTACCGCCATGCCCAGAAGCTGGTCAAAGGCTTCTTTGGAATAGTCATGTTCATATGCGGTGCCAGGTGCACTGTCATAGGTCTGGAACGGGTACCGAAGGATCAGCCTATTCTGTTTGTCGGCAACCACAGAAGCTTCTTTGATATACTGTGCTGTCACAACGCACTGGACAGGCCTCTGGGATTTATGTCCAAGGACGGAATCCTGAAGGTTCCTATCCTTCCATGGTATATGAAGGACATAGGATGTACATTCCTTGACAGGTCCGACCTGAAGAAGGGACTGGAGACTATCATGCAGTCGGCTGATATCGTAAAATCCGGACATTCCATGATGGTATTTCCTGAAGGACACAGAAATGACGGCGAAGAACTTCTTCCTTTCAAGGACGGAGCATACAAGATCGCACAGAAGGCCGGATGTCCTATCGTACCTGTATCCATATGCGGAACAGACAATATCATGGAGGCCAACAAGCACAACTTTATCAGAAGTCACAAGGTGGTCATCGAATTTCTTGACCCTATCGACATAAATGGCTTGAAGCCAAAGGAGCGCAAGGAGGTTCTTGAAACCATTCCGGCACTCATTCAGAAAGCAAGGGTTAAGAATCTTCCCCTTGCAACAAAAAAGTGATCAGACTATAATAATCTGATCACGGCAAGACAAAACACCAATAACTAAATATAATCAGGAGGAACTAAACATGGCATGGTGGGTATGGTTGATAATAGTTGCAGTTATACTTATCGGAGGTCTTATTGCATTATACATAGTGGGCAATAAGCTTCAGAAAAAGCAGTCTGCACAGAAGGAAATGATGAAGGAACAGGCACAGCCTGTGACGATGCTTGTCATCGACAAGAAGATGCTCCCTATGAAGGATGCCGGATTGCCTAAGATGGTAATGGAACAGACACCAAAGCGTTACCAGAAGGCCAAGATGCCTATAGTAAAGGCCAAGATCGGACCTCAGATCATGAATCTTATCTGTGATGACGGTATATATGATCAGATGCCTGTCCGCGGAGAGGTAAAGGCTATGGTCAGCGGTATCTATATCATGAGCGTCAAGAATGTTCGTGGTAAGATCGAGGAGAAGAAGGGCAAGAAGACCTTTGGTGAGAAGCTTCGTGCAAAGCAGAGAAAGTATCAGGATATGTACGATAAGGATGTAGCCGAGTCAAAGCTCAGCAAGGAGCAGAAGGCCGCAGCCAAGGCTAAGGCCAAGGAAGAAAAAGAGAGAGCTAAAAAGATCCTGAAGATGTAACAGCTTGAAAGGAGATTCCCAATATGAAGAAATGTCATATTAACCTCCGCGAACTTGGAATAGCTTTACTCGCACCGATATGCATAACTTTTGTCCATGGGCTTATTCCATCATCTCTGGTATCATGTGTTATAATAATTATTCTCTGCGGATGTATACACCATATATATCCTTGGATATTCACCACAGGAGATAACCGTAACAATAAAAACAGAACAGGAACGAGATCACTCTCATTCCTGTTCTGTTTTTGTATTTTTATACTTATTGTCATAACAGGCCTCAGTCTGCAGTTCTTTTCGACCGGAATACTGAACGCCATTGAGCTCCATCGTCCAGAGCTTCTCGGCAGTTACAGAGACATGGTTCGTTCATCATTCTCTCTAAACAACGGTATCTTCAGAGTTACAACAGTCATGCTGCTTGCACCGGTCTGTGAGGAGCTTGTGTTCAGAGGGATCTCTCTGAGTTCTTCCAGACGTGCATTTACATGCAGACATTCAGATGCCATCGCCATCCTACTGTCAGCGCTGCTGTTCGCCCTTTATCACGGCAATTTAGTCCAGTTCTGCTACGCCCTTCCCATGGGAATCCTTCTCGCGCTGCTCGCCACATGGACGTCTTCCCTGCTGCCATCGATCCTTCTTCACATAACGATCAACGTATCTTCTTATTTCACCGGGATGCTGCCATTTGCACTGCCACATACAGGCTGTATACTTGCAACTGGTATCACGTCAGCCGCAGGCTTCATCGCCCTATATCTGCTGTTGCGCCGAAGTGGCAAATCACACAAAGTATCTTGACATGTGATACACATACACTTTTTCATCGGGATCCTCTTCGTATCCTGACAACTTGATGATATTCTTCAACACAAAATACCTGCTGTCCCTCATGACTCTCTGATATTCAAATGTCGGGTAGTACAGCATTAGATATATATTTCTCGGTGCCCTGCGCACGGAATCTATTATATTGTCTATGACCTTCTTGAACACCTCCGGGGAAAATGGATTGAAGAAATAGAAATAATTATCTTCATCTGCAACCTCATACTCTTGCGCCGGAATGTTATAGAAGTTCATCCTGTCTTCCTGATCATAAAATCTGCTCTGATAACCCGCGGCATTTTCCAGAAGCTTCTCGTATATGTCAGCATCTGCCTCTATACCCGTGGCGCGGCAGTAATGCCTTGAGTTGCCATAGAACAACACACGCCCCAGTCCGCAGCCAAAATCAACAAGTGTATCCTCCGGCTCCATGGACACGGCATTGAACAGGGTCACAAGATCCCTGTAGTAAGTCGCCTGATATATATTATTCTCCTCGGTGGGCTGCTCCGCACCTATACACAGCGTCGTATCTATAGACAAAAAATCATCAAACGCCTTCTCGTCATCCATATAGCTATCCTCACTCCACGGTTATCCTGAGTACGTTAAACGATACACATTCATTGCCATAATCCATCACATACACCACGACCAGACCAAGCCCCTTTTCCGTCTCCACGAGCTGATAGCCTTCAGTGAGTATGCTTATATTCATCATACCAACCGGAGTAGAATAAAATGCCTCTCTGGTCTCTCCCGGTCTGAACGACATGGCAGCACTGACTTCGCCCTTCTTTGTCAGGTCAAGTCCTAATTTGTCAAACTTCAGCAGATTTCTCGCCGGTTTCTCAAGATCCTCATAATACTCATCGTATTTCAGGTAAAATACCCCGTCCTTCTCATGAAGGCTTCCCCTGGTAACAAGCTCTATGGGTTCAACGTTGTTCTCTTCCCTGCTCGTCCTCTGCTCTCCAACTACTGTCACAGTAACATTCTTTACCATATAAACTTCCAATCTATGTAATTTTATAAATTTATCTCTCTTTTGCCATCTCAATAAGCGTTGTGACGAGAGTCTTTATATCGTATCCCTGAGCATTCCACAGCATTGGATACATGCTTATTCCTGTAAATCCAGGAAGTGTGTTGATCTCATTGAATACAACTCTGTTTGTTCCATTCTCAAGGAAGAAATCCACTCTGGAGAGTCCGAAGCCGTCAAGTGCTTTGAATATCTTCACAGCGTCTTCCCTTATCTCGTTCTCTGCTTCCTTAGGGATGTCGGCGCCGATAACCGTTCTCGACTCAGCATTGTTGTACTTTGCATCGAAATCGTAGAACTCAGCAGCGGCAAGTATCTCGCCAACTCCCGAAGCCTTGGTATTGTCCTTGTAACCGAGGACTCCGCACTCAAGCTCACGTCCAACTATCGTCTCCTCAACGAGGATCTTGTTGTCGTGCTTTACGGCCTCATTCAGCGCATACAGAAGGCTTGCTCTGTCAGTCGCCTTATTTACACCCTTTGATGATCCGGCCTTTGAAGGCTTTACAAATACAGGGTAATCAAGCTCAGCCTCAACTCTGTCCATAGCACTGTCTATGTCGCTGAAATCCTCTGCAAGCACAGGTACAAATCTCGCCTGTGAAACACCGATGTGATCAACGATTATCTTCGTATAGAATTTATCCATGGATGCTGCCGATGCCAGAACGCCACATCCAACATATGGAATATCTGCCATCTCGAACAATCCCTGTATAGTTCCATCCTCGCCATACATACCGTGAAGTACAGGGAATATGACGTCCACCTTCTGGCGCTCCACACCTGCATCGGAGAAAACTATAAGCTCTCTTCTGGTGTCCGGTGAGATCACTGCTGTGACCTTGCTGTCATACCAGCTTCCATCCGCTATACTCTCTATATTATCTGCCTTTAACCATCTTCCATCCTTGGTAATGCCAACCAATGTCATATTATACTTTTCAAGATCAACCCCCTTGGCAACTGTCTGTACCGATATACATGAAACCTCATGCTCTGATGATCTTCCTCCAAATATTACAACCAAATTTTCCTTAGCCATGACATGTGCTCCTTATACTTTAATCCGCGGTGCACCTGGGGCACACCACAGGTCAAAGTATAACACCTGGGAATCAACTTTTCAACGTCACTTATCCCCCAGATCTATACATAATGTCTCATACATTCCGGGCGGACAGTCCTCCCCGGAATCGCCAAAATACTCATAAGAAAATCCGGAGTTTGCATCGGCATCCACGCCCCACGCATTTGCCGCGCTCTGGGCAATGTCATTTATATCCTCCATCGCCATGACAAGATTGTGGCGCATCTGTATATAACTCAGATTCTCATTGTAGTCGTCCCCAAGCCACATGCCGATCTGCTTCATGACTGTGTTGCCCACATAGCTCTCAAGCTCATCTCTCTCATCCTCAGACTTCATATCGCCATCATAATCGACCTTAAGCCTTATGACCCTTCCACTGTCATCCAGTGAATTGTTGTACATGACCGCATCCGCCATTATCTCCCTCGACACCTTATCCTTATATTTCTTCACATAAGAAACCTGTCCAAATATCACACCGCCGACAATTCCTATGAGGACACCCAGTATGGCCGCCCTGAACATTCTCCACATAAACAATACCTCCTGATCATCTAAGTCTCTATTCACATATCCCATCTCTCGCGTATGTCGCCAGACACTGGCCTTCATAGTGTGTCTTAAGATATTCATTTGTATTGTTATCCCCGATTTTCTCCAGTATATTCTGTTCTATCACCACAGTCACATAGCTTGTAGCAAATTCCTTCTCAAGTTCGGCTGCAGCCTCGTTCATTACCTGGGTATCCTCCGCTACTATATACTCCACATGACTCGTATCGAGGGACTTCGCATGACTCTCATTATAACTTCTGCAAGCATCGGCAAATGAACCGGCGTCCACCTGGTACACCCCCTCCTCGGTCAGGGAATCCTCATCGTCGTCCAGTCCTGTTATGACCAGACTGTATCTCAGCCCGCCGCCGGCAGGCTCCTCCGTGCTGCGCTCTATGATGACCGCATTCACATAGTCCACATCCTCCACCGGCTTGTATTCACACCCACTCAATATACACGCCGTCAATAACACCGCCGCCAGTCCGGCAGATTTTTTTACAGGCCATTTCCCGGCAAGTGATGCCGCCGGCAATATTATCGATAGGGGTACATCCACCAGAATAAGATATCCGGAGATGATCTTTATACGGTCCTGCTGTCCGGGCAGCATCCCGGCCCACAGGCATACGGCAAATGCAAGGACTGCCCACAATGTCTTCCACAGCCATCTGTGCCGAACACCCAGTCTGTCCACAGCGCCCCATCCACCTATGACATTTGGAACCAGTGCCATCACACCGAACACGATGACAAGGTAACACACCAGCATGAGCGGCCTGAGCTTCACTCCGCCAGGCAGTTCCATGGCTCCCACTATATATAGTATATTTTTCTCCTTAGCCATGAGCGCACCCGTGCCCAGTGTACATATCACAATTATCGAACACATAATGCCTATTATGGTACTTGTGCCTACGGCTGCACACAACATTCCTCTTCGCCTCCGAATGACGTGTATATACACCAGCACCACCGTCTCCATAGCCGAGAATCCAAGAAAAAGCAGTCCTCCCCTAGCCATGATACGGCTTATGGTGAGATTCGCCCCGCCCTCGTCTCCTATCTCAGTCACAGTCTTAAGCACTGACAGATCAAGGTTACTCACAGAAGACAGAATGCCCACAGCCCCCGCCGCGACAGCGAACCAGAACACGGACTCCGCAAACCTGACCATCCCCCTTGTGCCACGGCTACCCATATACAAACATGCAAGCAGCAAGGGGATTGAGATAGCAATTACCGTGTATCTTTTCAACATTAACTGCCTGGAACATTCGGCAAGGACAAACAGCAGCAAGCCCATCCTAACGGCAGTTCTCGCCCCATAAATCAATGCAATAGTCCTATTTTTGACTTTACCGCTTTCGCTGTTCCCTCTCTCATCAATCTTCATGTATACAATATATAGTGCTATCACGTAAGCAAAAGCCATGCATAGCGTCAAAAAAAGTGACAAAATCAGGCAATTTCTTCCAAAATATGAGGGTATTAATGTAGCTACAAAAGTTATCATCCCTGGCAAAACAAGCAAAGCCATCTTAAAAAAGGCAGAAAACGTCACATTATATTTATCATTCATATCTATTTTCTCTTTCTGACCAACCTGCACCGCTCGTCAGGATTGCTCCATTTAGGTCTGTTGATCATTTTCTTTATAGGCACGCGGACAACAAAGTCCTTATATCCCTCGCCAGTGTATCCACAGGTCACGACAGGGGACATATACGGCACGCCAAAGCTGTCCAGGGATGCAAGATGAAACACGAGAACCAGCATCGCAAGGATAAATCCAAGTATTCCATAAAGTGCGCTGGTGATTATAATTACAAACTTAAGCAATCTGAAAACAGACGCAAACGCCTCATTCGGAATAGCAAATGAAGCTATAGCCGTGAGTGCCACAACTATCACAACCATGGTGCTGACTATCCCCGCCTCCACGGCTGACTGACCAACTATCAGACCGCCAACCACTCCTATCGTATTTCCAAGCTGGCTCGGCAGTCGTATCCCGGCCTCCCGGAGCAATTCAAACAAAAGCTCCATTATCAGCACTTCAACTACAACGGGGAACGATAGCTGGCTTCTCGCATCGGCTATCGCATACAGAAGCTTGTCGGGTATCAGCTCCCTGTGATAACAGGTGATCGCAATATAAAGTCCCGGTAGTCCCACCGCAATGAACGCTGCCACATACCTTATCATTCTGGCAAATGTCGCCACCGGCCATCTGTTATAATAATCGTCCGCCGTCTGAAACAGAGTGTTGATGGTGGCTGGAGCAATTATGACCTCAGGGGAATTGTCAAACACAACGACAACCCTGCCCTCCACCAGAGCCGCGGCCGCCTTGTCAGGTCTTGTGGTCGCCTGGTATATCGGAAATATCTCCTGCCATTTCTTCTCCATCAGATGTTCAGCCATACCGCTGTCAAACACCGCATCTATCTCATACTTATCGATGGTGTCCCTTATCTGCTGTACCAGCTCAGGCTCCGCTATATCTTCCATATAGAATATCCCGTACTCTGTTCTGGATCTGACGCCCATTGTCCCCTGTTCCAGCTTCAGATGTACGTCCTTGATCCTTCTCCTTATCAGAGCTGTGGATGTCCTAAAGTTCTCATTGAAGCTGTCCCTCGGCCCTCTCATTCCTCCCTCGGTGGAGCTTTCCTCTATACCTCTCACAGGGAAATGTTTCGATGACACTACTATTGCCTGATCGCTCCCGGATACAAATATAGCCGTATCCCCCCTGAGAACCGCCCTGACAACGTTGTCCATGTCACTTTCCTGGGTATAATCCGCCGTCTGACCCTCGCAGGAGATTATATGCTCCCACAGATCTGCCGTATCTTTATTCCGCCATTCCCAGGTTATTGGTTTTATTAATGTGTTCTCAATCAACTCATGATCGCACAGTCCATCTATATACACCACGTATATTGCCGGATCATCTCCCCAGGCACAGCGGTCCAGATCAAACCTTCGCTCCACGATATCGCTCCAGTTACCGAACATTGTCTCAATTTGTGTGATGTTTTCGTCTATTTTTTTACTGATTGAAGCCATCGTCCGCCGTAAACACCTCCAACATACCGTTTATCTTCTGTAATCTATCTTGTCCAACGGATGAGTTTTTATTCAGACATACACGTAAAAAGGCGGAACACGTTTTCACGCATTCCGCCTCTTATACAGGTATTTATTATTATGCATATTGTTATTTCTGTGCTATGACAACATTTGCGATCACAATCTGTTCCTGATCGTATATATGTATACGGGTTATCTCCTTGGCTTTCTCTTCATCCCTGGCTATTATCGCATTCATGAGAGCCTCATGCTCCGCTATAAGCTTGTCGTGATAGCTGAAATCCTTTACATACTCCACGCGGTATCTGTACACCTGCTCACGAAGACTCTGGGACATGCTGATCAGTCTCGGATTGTTCGTCATGTCCATTATAGTATTGTGAAATGCAACATCCGCATCTACTATCTCCGGGATTATCTTGGAGCTTACCGCTTTCTTAAAGTCGGCATAGGACTGCTTCAACCGCTCTTTTCCCTCGTCGTCTATCCTTTTGCAGGCAAGCCCTGCCGCAAGATCCTCAAGCGCCATCCTGATCTCAAGCGCATCGCTCAGATCCTTTGCCGTTATCCTGGCAACCTCTGCTCCCCTTCTCGGGATCCTGACCACAAGCCCTTCAAGCTCAAGCATTCTCATGGCCTCCCTGACAGGGGTACGGCTTACGCCAAGCCTCTTCGCAAGAGTGACCTCCATAAGTCTCTCCCCCGGCTCAAACTCACCGTGAACTATAGCATTTCTCAAAGTCTTAAACACTACCTCTCGAAGGGGCAGGTACTCATCCATATTCAATCTAAGATCCATCACATACCTCTTCTTATGTTATACGGGCTGACGGCATACGCAGCCTGTATCTCGTCCTTTTCACGCAGCATATCTACTACCCTTTGTGCCAGTTCTTTATCCCTGTTGTCATATATTCCGAACACTGTCGGCCCACT
>OGYV01002964.1_pt1 | contig 10343 bp, 5 predicted proteins | sample 1576651 | NCBI WGS metagenome assembly OGYV01 (sample SAMEA3541570, study PRJEB24748) | human gut metagenome | biome: human gut; feature: human-associated habitat; material: faeces | place: China | collected 2012
TAAATAAAAAAATGACAATGGAAAGTCAATTAAGTGAAGAAGAAACATTGTCAAAGGTAAAAGGTATTGTAGACTCTATAGAAGAGGGCGTAGATACTGTACTTAACAGAAAAGGAAATTATAATAAGGTTGAACTGTTGTTAAACAATTTGAACTGTCCAAACTGTTCAGCAAAAATTGAACAGAAAGTGAAAGAACAGGCTGAATTTAAAAATGTAATGTTTAACTTTGTAAATAAAAAAATGACAATGGAAAGTCAATTAAGTGAAGAAGAAACATTGTCAAAAGTAAAGGGCATTGTAGACTCTATAGAAGATGGAGTAGATACAGTTTTAAATGGCACAACTAATTTAAACAAAGTGGTTTTGGTATTAAATAACTTAAATTGCCCACATTGTTCAGCAAAAATTGAACAGAAAGTAAAAGAACAGGCAGAATTTAAGAATGTAGTTTTCAATTTTGTAAATAAGAAAATGACATTGGATAGTAAATTGACTGCTAAGGATACTCTTGTAAAGGTCAAAGGTATTGTAGACTCAATAGAGGAGGGCGTTGACACAGTTTTAGAAGAAAATAAGAAAGTTGAAGCTAAAAAGACTAAAGACTCAGATTTTGGCAAAAAGGCTATAGCTAGAATTATAGTAGGTGTTGTGTTAATGGGTGGAGGAATTGCCATTAACAGCAATTTCGGCTTTTTGTCAGAAATATTGTTTGTTTTAGCCTATGTTGTTTTTGGCTATGATGTAGTTATAAAGGCTGTTAAGAACATTTTCAAGGGAGATTTCTTTGATGAAAACTTCTTGATGAGTTTGGCAACAATATGTGCCTTTGTTATTGGAGAATGGACTGAGGCTGTAGCTGTTATGTTGTTCTATCAAGTTGGTGAATACTTCCAGAGTATGGCTGTAGACAAGTCACAAAAGTCAATTAAAGGACTTTTGGAAATTAAGGCTGATAGTGTTACAGTTGAAAGAAATGGAGAAGTTCAGGCTATTACTCCAGAGGAAATTAACATTGGCGACATTATAGTAGTAAAAGCAGGCGAAAAGGTCTGTGTTGACGGTGTAATTACAAAGGGCGAAAGTAGTTTTGATATGAAAGCTCTTACTGGCGAATCTGTTCCCGTAGAAAAGAAACAGGGTGATACAGTTCTTAGTGGCTCAATTAACAATGGTGCTGTAATATATATGAAGGCACAAAAGAGATTTGAGGACTCAACAGTTGCTAGAATAATTGAAATGGTTGAAAATGCAACAGCTAACAAGTCTAAAACAGAAAACTTTATTACAAAATTTGCTAAAATATATACACCAGTTGTAGTATTTTTGGCGGTGGCATTAACTGTCCTTCCTACAATAGTAGTAGGTGATTTCCAGCAGTGGTTATCAAGAGCTTTAGTTTTCTTGGTTGCATCTTGTCCTTGTGCTTTGGTACTCTCTGTTCCTCTTACATTCTTTAGTGGCATAGGTGCTATATCTAAAAAAGGTGCATTGGTAAAAGGTAGCACATATTTACAGACACTTAGCGGACTTAATACTCTTGTTGTAGATAAAACTGGTACAATTACAAAGGGCGAATTTACTGTTGTAGAAACTGACGGCGAAGATGATATTATGAAAGTTGCAGCATCTCTTGAAAGATTTTCAAATCATCCTATAGCACAGGCTATTGTTAAGTCCTATAAAGGGGACTATATCCACTTTGACACAACAGAGGAAATAGCTGGTTATGGCTTAATGGGTGTTAAAGACGGAGATAAGTATTTTGTAGGTAGCCAAAGACTTATGGAAAGAGAAAATGTGGCTTTAAACAATACAAAATATAATATATATGTATCTAAAAATAATGAATACTATGGTGCTATTAAGGCAGAGGATACAATTAAACCGGATAGTAGCAAGGCTATTGCAGATTTAAAGGCTTTAGGCGTAAAAGATGTTGTTATGCTTACTGGCGATAAACAGGATATAGCCGAAGAAATTGGCGAAAAAGCTGGTGTTACAAAGGTTTATGCAGGCTTGCTCCCACAGGGCAAGGTTGAAAAGGTAGAAGAAATTTATAGCAAGAATAATAATGCTGTTGTAGGTGCTGTAGGTGACGGTATAAACGATGCTCCAGTATTGGCAAGAGCTGATGTTGGTATTGCTATGGGTGGTATCGGTTCTGATGCAGCTATTGAGGCAGCAGATATAGTAATTATGAATGACGAATTGTCTAAGCTCCCAGTAGCTATAAAGTACGCTAGAATGACTATGAAAACTGTAAAAGAAAATGTATGGTTTGCCTTAGGCGTAAAGGCTGTAGTTCTTATTTTGGCAGCCTTAGGCTATGCAAATATGTGGCTTGCAGTTTTTGCCGATGTAGGTGTTGCACTTCTTGCAATATTAAATGCTACAAAGGTTATGAGAAAATAAAAGTGTGGCAAATAAAAAGAAGTTACTTGAAAAATAGTAACTTCTTTTTTGTTTACGATAATTAACCCCCAATAATTAGACATAAAAAGCTAACCATTGGGGGTTATTTTATACTTCTACACTTCGTTTCAGTTTCCATTTTTCTTGCTTAAATCTTACAATAAATGCAGCTCCTCGGAAACATTCGTCTGTTGCCATAGCTATCCATATACCTATAAGACCCATTCCCAGTTTAACACCTAAAACATAGCTTAGACCAACGGCTATAATCCAAGCTGAGAAAAGGCAAAGTATAACCGGTATATTGACATCACCGGTGGCCACCAAGCTGTTTACCATAGAAATATTTATAGAACGACCGACTTCCAACACAATTTCTACCATTAAAATCTTCTTGCAAAGGTCAAGTATAAATTGTTCTGATGTAAATATGCCTAAAATCATATTGCTATTAAACATCATTATAACAGTAAGTGAAACAGAAACAGCCATTGATATAAATACGGAGTTCCACACTCTCTTTTTAATACTTTCGTAATCTCCCTTACCGTAGAGATAGCCAACTAAAATCTGTGTTGCCTGTGCTATTGCCATAGAGTAGACATAGGCTATATTTGCAAGTATCATACAGTAACTTCTTGATGCAATAACCATTGTACCAAAGGTATTTACAAATCTAAGTATTATAAGCTGTGACATTTGGTAGCTGAATGCCTCGCCACCAGAAGGAACAGCAATTAAAAGTACCTTTTTTGCCATATTAAATGAGAAATACTTTAAATTCAAAAAGCCTAATCCCATATTTGTCTTTTTTAAGAAAACTAAAATTATAATAACAAGACCAATAAACTTACTTATATTAGTAGAAATAGCTGCACCAATAATTCCTAAACGAGGGAAACCGAACAAACCATTAATTAAAATTGCATTACCTAAAATATTTAATGTATTCATAATTATTGCCACAAAAGTAACATATTTCATTAATTTGTGACTTCTCAATATAGATGCAAAAACCATATATATTGCTTGAATTAAAACACAGGTACTAACTATAACAGTATAAGAACAGGTTTCGTCTAAAATTTCATTTGGTACTTGTAGCCATTGAAATAGTGGCCTTTGAAAACCATATATTAATAAGGTAACTACTATACTGAAAAAGCTCAAAGAATAAATTGATGCGTTAGAAACAGACTTTGCTTTTTCAGGGTCGCCTGCACCAAAATATCGTGAAATTAAAACAGTAGTCGCTACAGTCATAGAACTAAGCACAAGTATTATAATATTCATAATCTGATTACCATTACCAATGGCGGCAACTGACCCTTGTGAATAGTGGCTTACCATTATCTGGTCAATGTTACCAACCAACAACTGGAGCAAAAGCTCAAAGAACATTGGTATGCTCATTTTGAATATTTCTTTGCTAGTATTTTGATACATATTCTTTATCCTCCGTAATTTTTTATAGCAACTCATTCTATCATCAAAATATACAAAAATCAATGGTCAAAATACATAACCTTGTGCAAAAAATCAATGGAAAAATTGAATAAAAAGGAATATAATTTTTTTAGTAAGTTAGAACTCTAACAATTTAAGTTTTTTGTAATAAAAATATGTAATTGTTCTAAATAAATCTGTAGTACAATTACTATAGACAAAGATTAGGGCATTAATCTTATTTTGAGGGAAATTGTACTTTTGTTATTAAATCTTAATAAATTTTGGCATATTGTTAAAACTTTTCTAATGAAGATTTAATTTTGAAATGTTATAATTTTTATAGTTGGAGTTTTCCATATGGGTTGTATATTTCGATACGACCTCTCACAAAAACTTTTGGAGGGAATTTTAGAATGAAGAAGAAATGTATGCTTGCAGTTGGAATGTTATTAGTTCTTTCGATGCTTTCTGGCTGTGGTGCTAAAAAAGACGGTCCTATGGACCAGGTACAGGAAAAGGTTTCAAATGTAGAAGTTGAAAATCCTCAGACTGGTACTATGAAAGATGAATACAAGTATTCAGGTACTATTGAACCTAAGGATACAGTTGATGTTACAGCATCTATGACAGGTACAGTTAAGGCAGTCAACTTTAAAGAGGGTGACAAGGTAAACAAGGGAGATGTACTTTTCACTATTGATACTAAGGACCTTGAAAATACTATAAAGACTAACAAGGCTTCACTTGCTTCAGCTGATGCAAGTATACAGTCTGCTAAAACTAATTTAGAGCTTGCAAACGGTGCAACTATGCAGACTCAGATTGAAAATGCTAAAAATGCGGTTACTAATGCTAAAAACAGTATTGCAACAGCACAGACAGCTCTTGATACTGCTGGTGTTAGTGTAAACAATGCTAAAACTACATTAGACGATAAGCAGAATACATACAATATTAATAAACAGCTTTTTGATGCAGGTGGTCTTTCTAAGCAGGCACTTGACGATTCTCAGACAGCCCTTACTGCTGCTCAGAACGCATATACACAGGCTGTAAACTCTAAGCAGCAGGCAGAAGTTACTTTAAGTCAGGCTAAGTCTTCTCTTGAAAATGCTCAAAAGAGTTATGATATTCTTGTAAACCAGACTTCAAAGGAAAATGTAACTAAGGCACAGGATAGCTTAAATACAGCACAGGCATCAAGAAAGTCTGTTCAGGCTCAGATTGAGGCTAGTGAATCTAAGCTTAGCGATGCAGTTGTTAAAAGTCCTATTTCTGGTACAGTATCAGAATGTAATGTAACAGCTGGTGCTCAGCTTTTAACTGCTAAAACACCATTTACTATTGTTGACTTAAATACAGTTGATATTCAGGTTAATGTATCAGAAGATGTTGTTCCAAACCTCAAGGTTGGCGACTCTGTTCAGATTACTATTCCTACACTTTCTAATCATGCTATAACAGGTCATATTAGTGAAATTTCTGATGTATCTAATGCAGACGGTACATTTAAGGTAAAGGTAGAAATGAGCAATACAGACGGCAAGTTAAAGGCTGGTATGTTTGCAGAAGTAAACTTTGCTAAGTCTACAAGTGACGGAGCAGTTATTGTTCCTAGAGATTCAGTTCTCAGAGATGGCGATGACTACTATGCTTTCGTTATTGAAGATGGCAAGGCTAAGAAAGTTGATGTTACAATCGGTATTGATGCCGGCGAAACTATTGAAGTTAAGAGTGGTATCAAGTCTAGTGATAAGGTTGTAACAAAGGGTCAGACTTACCTTGATGACGGTTCTAAGGTAAAGGTTGTATCTGATAATGGTACAGAAATTACAGAGGCTACAACTGAAGCCACTACTGAAAACCCTAAGGCTAAGAAAAGCAAGGGGGAAAATAAGTAATGACTAAAACAGCAGTTAATCGTCCTGTAACAACTGTAATGTGTGTACTTATTGTATTCCTTGCAGGTATATTTGCTTATTCTTCTTTGGAACTTGCTTATATGCCTTCAGTTGATTTGCCAGTAGCATTGGTAAGTACAACATATTCAGGTACAGGTCCGGAAGAAATGGAAGACCTTGTAACAAAACCTATTGAACAGACAATGGCTACACTTACTGGTGTAGATACCATTACATCACAATCTTCAACAGGCTCATCAATGGTAGCTGTACAGTTCGTAGATGGTACAGATATTGATTCGGCTGTAAACGATATGCGTGATAAGTTAGATAGAGTTAAACATCAGCTTCCTGACGATGCAGATGACCCATCAATTATGAAGATGGATATTAATGCACAGACTATTGAAGTTGGTGTAACAAGTGATAAACTTAATCCAACTACACTTTATGAACTCCTTGATAACAATGTAACATCACAGTTTGAAAAAATTGAAGGTGTTGCATCTGCTGATATGAAGGGTGGACAGGAAAAGGAAGTCCTTATTACTGCTGACCCAGATAAATTAAGCAACTATGGTATCACATTGAGTACAATTTCTCAGACTTTAGCATCTGAAAATAAGAATACTCCAGGTGGTTCATTATATCAGGGTACAAACGAACTTCAGATTAAGGTAAAAGGTAAGTTCCAATCTCTTGAAGATATGAAGAACTTATTTATTACAACAAAGGGTGGCAACAGAGTTCTTTTAAAGGATGTTGCTACTATTGAAGAAACAACTAAGGAACAGGATAATGTTTCTTATATTAACGGTAAAGAGGGTATTATGTATTCTCTTTCTAAGCAGTCAGATGCTAACATAGTTACAGTTACAGATAATGTAAACAAAACTATTGAAACTTTGAAAAAGCAGTACCCAGACCTTGACTTTGCAATGATGTCTACAACTGCTGATTACATCAAGTTATCATTAAGTAATGTAACATCAACAGCTTTCCAGAGTGCGTTGATTGCCGTTATTGTTCTTCTTATTTTCCTTAGAGATTGGAAGACTTCATTGGTTATTGGTGTATCTATTCCTACATCTATTATGGCAACATTTGCCCTTATGTATCTTAAAGGTATGACAATGAATGTACTGTCAATGGGTGGTGTAGTTATTGGGATAGGTATGCTGGTAGATAACTCTGTAGTAGTATTGGATAATATTACGAAACACTATGCCCTTGGTAAATCTCCAAAAAATGCAGCCATTGACGGTACTAAGGAAGTAGGTATGGCTATATTTGCCTCTACACTTACAACTGTAGCCGTTTTCGGACCTATGCTTTTCATTACTGGTATTATGGGTAAGATGCTTCAGGATTTCTGTTGGACAATCGTATTTGCATTGTCAGCATCTATCGTTGTAGCCCTTACATTCGTTCCTATGGCTTTCGCTGTTATTAATGGTAAGGCAAAGAAGGGCAAAAAGAGAACTGGCGGTATTATAGGCAAGCTTGATTCTTTCATTGGTAAAATCCTTGACGGTTTGGATAATTTCTATGGTAGAGTTCTTGGTCTTGTATTAAGAAACAGAGGCAAGATGATAATTATAGCTATTGTTTTCTTTATTCTTTCAGCTTCTACATTTGGCTTAACTGGTATGGACCTTATGTCAAGAACTGATGAAGGTGCATTAAGTATTTCAGCTGAAATGCCTAGTGGTGCTAGTTTTGATGAAACAGAAAAAATGCTTAACAAGATTGTTACAGCAATAGGCGAAATTCCAGAACAGAAGAATATGACAGCCAATGCCGGTGGTGGTACATTTACAGGTGATGCCATTACAATCAATATTAACCTTGTTGACAAGGAAGACAGAAATAGAAGTACAGACGATATAAAGGCTGAAATTGAACAGAAGGTATCTAATATTGCCGGTGCTGATATTAAGGTATCAACTGGTAGTGCCGCTATGGGTTCAATGGGTGGCAACGGTTATACTGTTAATATCATTGGTGATGATAGTGATACATTAAAGATGATTTCTGATGATTTAATGGAAAAATTCAAGGAAATCCCTAACTCTACTAATGTAGAAAGTTCAATGGATAATTCAGTACCAGAAGTTAATATTGTTATTGATAGAGCTAAGGCATCTCAGTATGGTTTAACTACTGCACAGGTTGCATCTCTTGTATCAATGGCTAACTCTGGTTCAACAGCAACAGAATACAATGTAGACGGTACAGAAATTGACGTAACAATCAAGTACCCAGACGAAGATATTAATTATGTAAAAGACCTTAATAACTTAACAATTACAACTTCAACTGGTGCAGTTATTCCTCTTACACAGGTTGCTACTATTGAGATGTCAGATAGTGAAGTAACAATTAAGAGAGAAAATCAGCACAGATATGTTCAGTTGACAGGTGAAATTGAAGATATGGACTCTAGTGCACAGCAGAGTACAGTTAAGAAGATTCTTGATTCATATGTATTCCCAGAAAACTATTCTTACGAGTTTGATGGTACAATGGATATGATGAATGATACATTCCAGAGCTTGGCTATAGTATTCCTTGTAGCTATTCTCTTAATCTATATGATTATGGCATCACAGTTTGAATCTTTTGTATACCCATTCATCATTATGTTCTCAATTCCATTGGCTATTACTGGTGGTGTTACAGGCTTGTTCCTTACAGGCAAGAGTATAACTTCTACATCAATGCTTGGTTTCATTATGTTGGTAGGTATGGTTGTAAACAATGCCATTGTATTGGTTGACTACACTAACCAGTTAAGAGGTAATTCAGGTTGTACTTGTGATGAGGCTCTTATGATGGCTGGTCCTTCAAGATTAAAGCCTATCCTTATGACAACACTTACTACAATTATTGGTATGCTCCCTATGGCATTTGCTTTAGGTTCTGGTATGGAATCTCAACAGCCAATGGCGATAACAATTATCTTTGGTCTTACAGTTTCAACATTAATCACATTGTTACTTATTCCAGCATTGTACTCTTGTGTAAATAGTACAAAGCGTTGGCTTGACAGAAAAATTGTAAGTGCTAAAATAAGAAAGAGAGATAGAAAGGCGGTAAACTAAATGAATAAATTTATTTGTACTACACTTGCTTTTTCAATGCTTTTGACTTCTGCCGTTTTTGCTGACGGTCAGACTTTAACTAATAAAAGAAATTATAGCTTCGGCTCTGATGTTCAGGCTGTACAGGATGCAAAATATCCTGTGCAGGACTTGACTGTTGACGATGCTGTAACAAAGGCTATTGCAAACAGCAACACTATAAAGACATTAAAGGAATCTAAGGAACTTGCCGAAGATTCTCAGGACGATTTAACATTTGCTTTTTCATACACTCAGGACTATGCTACTAACCTTAGTCTTACAGTTCAGATGAAAAGATTACAGGTTGCTTTACAGCAGTATGATGAAAATACTGAATTAGCAAAGCAGACTATTGATTATTCTGTAAGAAGTATTTTCTATGGTATCAGAGAAGCTGAAAATGGTATCAAGCTCTATGAACAGAGTATGAAAGTACAGGCTGACCAGCTTAAAATTGCAGAAGTATCATTAAAACTTGGTCAGATGAGCCAGAGTGACTATGATGCAAAGGTAAAGGACTACAAACTTGCAGAGTCTAACAAGGAAACTTTACAGACTTCTATTGATAATGCCTTTACTACACTTAACCAGCTTATGGGCACAAATGCAAATCAGACTTACAATATAATTTTTGATGATGTATCTTATGAAAAAATGCCAGAAAATGTAAATGTTGATGGCAAGATTAACTATGCTTTAGCTGTTAATCAGACAGTAAAGGGCAAAAAGGACTCAGCTGATGTAGCTAAGTATGCTCTTGACAGATATAATTCAGTATATGATACTACAACTAACTACAAGGATAGCTTATATAATTATACTCAGGCATCAAGAGCTTATCAAGATGCAAAAGATGCTCTTACAACTTCTGTAAAGAAGAATATTAATGACCTTAAAGACCTTGAAAAGAGTTATAAGGATAACGAAACAACTCTTGAAAATATGGAAAGCCAGTTAAAGGTTTATGAAACTCAGCTTGCTTTAGGTCAGACAACTCAGATTGTTGTTGATGCTTATAAGCTCCAGATTGAACAGTTAAAGAATACTCAGCAGACAATCGTTTATAACCACGATTTACTTTTAAGACAGTTCAATAACCCTAATTTACTTGGCTAAAACAAAATAGCTTGTATTTAACCCCTGTTTAGTGTATAATGAACCTAAGGTTTATTATGAGAAGATACTCTGAACAGGGGGTTTTTTATGAGAAAACATTTGCTCTTGGGTTCTTTGTTGGCTTGTTTGCTCTTTAGTGGTTGTGCTACAGCTACTAATACTGACGCAACTCAGATACATAGTCAATCAGAAGAAACATCATCAGAATTGACTACTGATACTTTTGGCAAAGACCTAAAGGAAGGTGTTGATATTAATGTTAAGGTTCAAAGGAATGGTGAAATGTATAGAGTTATAATTTCGCCGGACTTTTTCGGTGTAAATGAAAACGAGGAAGA
>OGYV01002966.1_pt1 | contig 10337 bp, 2 predicted proteins | sample 1576651 | NCBI WGS metagenome assembly OGYV01 (sample SAMEA3541570, study PRJEB24748) | human gut metagenome | biome: human gut; feature: human-associated habitat; material: faeces | place: China | collected 2012
TATATCGTATATTATGATTTGTATAATGCCGATCATTATTGAGATATGGGAGGAATTAAAGTGGAGAAAATTAAAATCAAAAATTTAATATTTTCATATCCCAATAGCGAAAAAACGGCATTGAACGATATAAATTTAACGATAAATCAAGGTGAATTTGTGACGATTTGCGGTAAATCCGGATGTGGAAAATCGACACTTCTACGACATTTAAAACCGATTTTAACACCGCACGGTAAAACAAGTGGGGAAATATACTTTGACGGAAAAAGTATATATGATTTGTCTGACAGAGAGCAAGCCGAAAATATCGGATTTGTAATGCAAAATCCTGATAATCAAATTGTTACGGATAAGGTTTGGCACGAACTTGTATTCGGATTGGAAAGTTTGGGTATTAATTCGGCTGAAATTCGATCGAAAGCCGCGGAGATGGCGTCATTTTTCGGAATACAAAATTGGTTTTATGAAAATGTAGCCAATCTGTCGGGCGGACAAAAACAAATTCTCAATTTAGCGTCGGTTATGGTAATGAATCCGACATTGTTGTTGCTTGACGAGCCGTCAAGTCAATTAGACCCAATATCGGCACATGACTTTTTTACAATGCTTGAGAGGATTAATACAGAACTTGGCGTGACGATAATATTGAGTGAACACAATTTGAGCGAAGTATTTCCTTTATCCGATAAGGTTGTGGTTATGGAAGACGGCAAGATTACAGCCGAAAACACACCGTATAAAATAGGTGAGGAATTAAAGCAAAACAGTATGTTTGCAGCATTACCCACACCGACAAAAATATATTATTCCTTGGGAAATAATTCGGGTAATTGCCCTATAACAATTCGTGACGGTCATAAATGGTTGGAAAAACAACAGATTAACGAGCATTTTGAATTCAAGTCGGAAAAAAACAGAATTAATACCGAACCGATTTTAGAATTAAAAGATGTATGGTTTAGATATGAGAAAAATTCGGATGATATTTTAAAAGGCTTGTCATTTAAAGTTCACGAAAATGAATTTTATGCGATAGTAGGCGGTAACGGTGTCGGAAAGAGTACTGCGTTGTCTGTTATTTCAAAGATTAATAAGCCGTATAGAGGTAAGGTGTTTATAAATGATGATACCAAAGTGGTGGTGATGCCGCAAAATCCACAGAGCTTATTTTTGAAAAAAAGTGTACTTGAGGAGTTATATGACGCGGTATTTGATGTGGAAAAAGAAAAAAGGAAAAATGAGATTGAGTATGTAATAAAACTTTGTGAACTTGATAATTTACTTGAAAATCACCCTTACGATTTGTCAGGTGGTGAACAGCAGAGAGTGGCACTTGCAAAAATGCTTTTAAGAAAACCTGATTTGTTGGTGCTTGATGAACCGACAAAGGGACTTGACGCTTGTTTTAAACGAAAACTTGCAACGATACTCAAAAGTTTGCAAAAGAACGGTATGACTGTGTTAATGGTAACACATGACATAGAATTTTGTGCTGAATATGCTGATATATGTGCGATGTTTTTTGACGGTAAGATTGTCAGTGAAGCTCCTCCGAGAAAGTTTTTTGCGGAAAATAATTTTTATACCACTTCGGCAAAACGTATGGCTGACGGTATAATCGAAAATGCTGTATTAGACAAAGACATAATAAGAGCATTGGGCGGTGAAGCAGAAGATTTAACTGAAACGAATGATGAACTGAATTATATACTGCCAAAGAAAACGGTTATAAAGCAGGGCAAAAAAGAGTATAAAAAACTTAATGTACACAATGTTGTATTAGGGATAGTATTTGTAATTTTATTTGTGATGACACAATGCCTGTTTTGCGGACGTTACGATAATTGGAAGAACTATGTTGCACAAACGATAAGTATATTATTTATTGCCGCAGCAATGTTTAATTTAATACCGCGAAAAAAACTCGGAAAAGAATTAATACAGAACGAAAAGAGCAAAAGAAAAATATTAAAAAGAACAAAAATAGCAACATTGTTAATATTATTTCTTATTCCGCTTACAATTTTTATCGGGATATATTATCTCGGCGATAAAAAATATTATTTTATAAGCTTGCTTATTATATTGGAAACGATGATTCCTTTTGGATTTGCGTTTGAAAACCGTAAACCTAAAGCAAGGGAATTGGTTATAATAAGTGCATTGTGTGCAATAGGCGTAGCGGGACGTACTGCGTTTTTTATGCTGCCGCAGTTCAAGCCTGTTGCGGCAATAGTGATAATTTCGGGTGTGGCATTCGGCGGTGAAACAGGATTTCTTGTCGGAGCAATTACGGCATTTGTATCGAATTTCTTTTTCGGACAAGGACCTTGGACACCGTGGCAAATGTTTTCATTCGGAATTATAGGTTTTTTAGCGGGAATAATGTTTCAAAAAGGCATTTTACGCAAGACAAAAACAGATATGTGCGTGTTTGGATTTTTGGCGACATTTGTTATATACGGAGGAATAATGAATCCTGCGTCTGTTATAATGTGGCAGTCGAATATAAATATAAATATGGTGCTGTCATCATACGTAATGGGAATGCCGTTTGATTTTATTCACGCAGTATCAACAGTGTTCTTTCTCTTTTTTGCCGCAGAGCCTATGCTCGAAAAGCTTGAGAGAATTAAAATAAAATACGGACTTATAGAATAAGTCAAAAATAAAACATGAGGTGAAAGACTAATGAAGAAAAAATTTTTAAGTTTAATTGTAGCAGTAGCGATGTTATTCAGTGTTGTAACGTTTGTTGTACAGGCTGATACAGACGGAGCGGGAGATTATTTCTATTTTGATATTGAACACTTTGCTGAAGACACTACAAAAGAGATATATATGACCCCGATTAAGATTTATACAAACGGATTTTATGATTACAGCGGAGAATTTAAAACTTTTGGAAGTGAATTTAAGAGTGCAGCAGACGCAATAGGATATGTACTTGATTATTATATGAATAACGGTGAGTGTATGAGTGATTGGACTCCTACAACTACACTATTGGAGTATACAAACAGCAGTGGATTTTTCAGTGATTTTAAAATAGATAATTCCGTCAAAGAAGTTTCGTTTGATTATCCGTCAGCATTATATAATGATGCTATGGGTAACGGATTGAGTTCATACACCTATGAGTCGGCTAGCCTCGTAAGAGGAGATGTTTTAAGATTAGTTTTTAATGAAGGCGGATGGAATTCAGATCTAACATCACCGGCTGAGGACGTGCTTGTAGGTGCGGTAGCAGATTATTATGAAACATTGGCAACTGATCCAAAGACCGCTAAAAAAGCAGAATCGGCATATCAAGCGGCTTTAGAGAATTTTTTTGATGAAAATATACAAACAGAACTTGAAGATAATCTGATTAACGCATTGGTACCGAGCGAAGAACCGAAAACAACACCAACAGCAACACCAACAGCGACACCAATGGCAACAGCAGAGCCAACAGTGACACCAACAGTAACTTCAACACCTTTACCTGTACAATCTGCAACAGAACAAAACACATTAAAAGTTGAAAACGGAAAACTAACAGGTACATTAACGGTAAAACTTAACAGTAATCTTACAGAAGAAAAGAAAGTAAGTGTTATGGCTGCCGTATATGATTCAAACGGCAAATTGATAGGAATACAACCTAAAGAAATTTCTTTAAAGCCCGGTAATGAGAATCAAGTTGAATTTAAAGAAATATCTGCCGATTCAGCTGATGAATATACAATCAAGATTTTAACATGGAACGGAAATATATCATCATTGGCACCTATTTCAAATACTCTTGATTTAAGTATAAAATAGTATAAAGATTGGAGAAAAAAATGAGCGTAAAAAATAAATTTACAAGTATATTGTTGTCTTTATGTATGCTTGCGAGTTTTGTACCTGTAAATTTCACTGCATTTGCAAGCGATAAACCGGAACTTATAAACGGTGCTTATCAGATTGAAAGTGCGGAAGATTTGGTTTGGTTTGCCGAAAAAGTAAACGGTGGTGACAGAACAGCAAATGCAGTATTAAACAGTGATATTGACTTGGAAAACCAAAATTGGACACCAATCGGTAACGGATATAATTATATCAATAATAACGGTTACGGTATAGATGACGACACCGCATATAACGGTATATTTGACGGAAAAGGTCACAGCATTTCCAGACTTTTCATAGAAACCAAAAAGTACAATAAGCAAGGCGACAATCATTACGAAACGTATTGTCAAGGTCTTTTCGGAATTATAGGAAAAGAAGGAACTGTCAGAAATGTTACGGTAAACGGACAAATAAACGCACAGGCTGAGGGTAATGAATACATTAATGCGGCAAAATATATCGGCGGAATCGCCGGTATAAATGCCGGATTGATTATAAATTGTACAAACAACGCCGATATAACAGGTCTTGCTTATGTTGGCGGTATAACAGGTCAGCTTGGAGCTCAATTTAAGGGAAGTAACAGAGTAAGCGGAAATCTTATAAATGTTACAAATAACGGAACGGTTACAGCTACTTCCAAGAGCTTTGCAGAGGCAGGAGGAATTGTCGGTCAGCTTGCATACGGCGACATTACATATGCCGCAAACCACGGAAATGTATCTGCACCTTTTAAAGATGACGATATGTACAGTTATTTAAGAGGAGTTGCGGTAGGTGGAATTGTTGGCAAGGATATAAGTGTAAGCGAATGCGGAAAGATTGACAGAGCATATAATGACGGTCAAATAGGTACTGAAGACGGTAATTATTTCGGCGGTATTATCGGTTGCAACTATGCGTGTGACATAACTAACGTATATAATACCGGTAAGGTAATCGGTTACAATTACAGTAGCGGATTAGTAGGCTACAAGCTTGGCGGTACGATAGAAAATGCGTACAACAGCGGTGAAGTGAATACTCATACGGAATATCAACTAATCGGTTCAATGAAAAATACGACAGTAAATAACTTGTATAACATAGGTGACAGCACTAAACTTGTGGCACTTGAAAACGGCGGTGATATAAGAACGGTATATGCCGTTGACACTGTTTCGGCAAGTGATTTGTCAGACGCATTTACAGACAGTGATAATCTTCCTGTTATTGATTGGAGCAATGCGCCGACAGGGGAAGACGAAACATTTGATATTGAAAGCATTAATATCGAAAACGGTAAGATAACTGTATTGTTAAACAAAAAACTTGTAGGAACAAATCTTACGTTAAATGATTTTGAAATAAAATCATTTGTTGACGATAAAGAGGTCGAACTTAAAAATGTTCAGTTATCTCAATACATATCAGACGAAAAAACAGCCATAGACATCACATTTGACAAAGTAAATGCCGAAAAGACGCTTAAAATTTCGGTAAACGGAATTGAAAAGCAGATTGTAACGGATACGTCAAATTATTGGATAGACTATCGCACAGAAGAATTTAACGGCGGTAACGGTGATAAAGATAATCCGTATATTATTGCAAATGCAGAAGAACTCGCTTTGCTTTCGTATGAAGTAGAAAAGGGCAATGATATGTCAGACAAATATTTTGTCTTGAAAAATGATATAGATCTATCAGGCAAGAAGTGGACACCGATAGGTGTATCCGATAAATACATATCAAATAAATATCAAGGCAATGCTTTTAATGGTAATTTTAACGGTCAAGATTACAGTATAAGGGGAATAAATATATCTTCGGGCAGCTATCTTTCGGCACTTTTCGGAGTTACGGAAGAAAATGCGGTAATAAAAAATCTTTATGTATACGGAAATATAGAAAACACGAATGATACATATGGAATTGCGGCAGGGATATGTGCCGTGAACTATGGTTTAATATCTCATTGTATCAACTATGCCGAAATAAAAGGCGAAAACAGAGTCGGCGGTATAGTAGGTTATAACGGTGCGGTTAACAAAACGGTAACAAGCTGTGTTATAACTCAGTGTGAGAATAAGGGAACTATTACAGGTAAGGACGAAGTTGGCGGTATTGCCGCTTACAGTTCGGGAACTGTAAAAGAATGTACTAATAAAGCCACTGTAACTGCAACCGGCGGATATGCCGGCGGTATTGTCGGTTACAATTATGAGGGCAGTATACTTCTTGACAGTTGTTATAACAGCGGTGAAGTAAGTGCGTCAGCATATTCGGGTGGTATTTCTGGTAAATCATACAACTGTGATATTTCAAATTCATATAACAGCGGTAAAATTTCATCGCAAAACAATACCAACGGCGGAATACTGGGATATACAGTGAGCGGATATTCGGTTAAAAACTGCTATTTCATTAAAGATACCGCACCTATGCCGTATGCGGAAAATTCGGGTACGGGACTTGAAGTGAAAACAGAAAATCAGCTTGCAGATATGACTGAAATTTTAGGCAGTGCGTTTGTGAAATCGGATAAATTTCCTGTTTTGGCATGGGAGGTAAACGGTTCCGATGATATAGACACATCAACAAAACCTACACCGTCAGTAACACCTGCTTCAACACCTAAAATTGAAGAGAAAATACCGTCATATTCATCACAAGGAAAATGGTCAGACAGTGTGGCTGAAACATTTGACAGCGGGAACGGAAGTAAAGAAAATCCGTATGTTATAAAAACAGCGTCCGAACTTGCATTACTTGCGAAAAATGTAAATAAAGGTGAATCATATAAAGACGCATACTTTAAATTAAATAATAATATTGATTTAACAGAAAAGTATTGGATTTCAATAGGCAATGCGGAAGATAAAGCATTTTCGGGTCATTTTAACGGTAACGGATATGAAGTAAAACTAAATACCGAAAATCAAAAAGTAAGCGGATTATTCGGATATACCGCAAATGCAGAAATTACATTGCTTGGAGTAGACGGACTTGTAAGCGGTGAAGATATTGGAGGCGGTATTGTCGGTATAGCAAGGGACACTAAAATAGAAAATTGCTATTCAAATACTGCTGTTTTGGCAGATGAATATGTCGGCGGACTGGTAGGACAGCTTTTAAGCGGCAGTAAAGTGACAAATTGTTACGCAACGGGGACAGTAAAAGCAAAAAAAGCAGGTACATTATTCGGAGCATTTACAAACGGTGTATCGGCAGAAAATTTATATTACAGAATTATCGGCGATAAAATGCCGTATGGCGAAAATGCATCAACAAACACGAATATTGCCACAGGCAGAACAGACGAATATATGCAAAGCGACGCATTTGTGTATGATTTGTGGTGCGTTAAAGAACAAGAAGTTGACGGCAAAACAGTAGAAGTAGCACCGATATTTTATGTTGGAAGTAAATATCCGGTACTTAATAACGAATACAAGGAAAGCAAAATTATTTCGATAAATCTTGTATCATCGGGCGAAAGTCTTGAAACAGATACTTCTCATACATTTACAGCAAAGATATACGGTAAGAATTTAAACAAAAATATAACTGCAAAATGGAGCAGTGACAACAGTGCCGTTACAGTTGAACAAAGCGGCGATATTACAATTACAAATGGCGTAGGGACACTAAATGCAAGTATTATTATAGATTCCGCTAAGCTTGGCAATGCAAAGGATATAACTGTTAAATGTGAAATTGGCGGAATATCAAGTGCTGTTTCCGTAAAAGTTTCAGAACCTAAATGGAGCGGTAAAGGTACGGAAGAAGAACCGTATATTATAAAATCGTTGGAAGATATGAACATTCTTTCGGAAAGCGTTGCAGACGGAAATTCATATAAAGGTGTATACTTTAAACTTTCAAGCGATATTGATTTAAGCGATAGCAAAGAATTTAGTTCAATCGGTTATTGGGATGGATTAAAGTCAAACGATAACGGAGAATGGTGGGAGTCCGAGAAGAATCGTGCGTTTGAAGGTGTGTTTGACGGAAACGGTTTTTCTGTAAAGAACGCGATTCTGTATGCCGAAAACAATTATTTCGGATTGTTCTCATACATAGGAAAGAATGGTGTTGTTAAAAATCTTAATATAGATTCTACTAATAGATTGACCGCTCATAATAACGTAAGAAAAATTGCCGCTTTAGCCGGAATAAATCTTGGTACAATAGAAAATTGTACTAACAGTGCTGATTTCGGATTTACCGCCTCAAACGTAACATATCTTGCAGGAATAGTCGGCGAAAATTACGGAATTGTAACAGGTTGTGTGAATAACAGCAATATGACATCTGCCGGTAACAGTAAGTCGGGAATAGTCGGCGAAAATTACGGTACTATAAGAAAATCTGAAAATAACGGTGACTTATCGAATAGCGGTAATGTCGGCGGTATTACGATAGAAAACAGAAACGGCAAAGGTCAGGCACTATTGTTTATTGATGATTATGCAGACTTATCCGTAAACGGAGAAATTTCCGAATGTGTCAATAACGGTGCAATAAGCGGTAAATATGACGTCGGAGGAATTGTAGCTGAAAATTATAGCTGCGGTAAAATAGAAAATTGTGCTAATACGGCAGAAGTGTCGGGAAGTATGACGGGCGGTGTCGCAGGTCGTGCGTCAGGGTGTTATAAAAAAAGCGGTATCAAAAATTGTCAAAACAGCGGTAATATCACAGCACAAGGTTCATACGGCGGTGGTATAGTCGGTGAACTTATAAACGGCTTGGTATATTTCTGCGAAAATACAGGTGATGTAAACGGTGAAAACTATGCCGGCGGTATTGTCGGACGTAATTACAGTTCGACAGTTTTAGGGGAATCAGCTGTTGATTTCTCAAATAACTACGGAACTGTAACAGCTAAAACGTCAGCAGGCATCTGCGGTTATTATCAGGACGAAAGCGGTAAGTGTTATACAAGATATAATTACAATGGCGGAAAGAGCAAATGCGGTGTTTTGGGTGATGTTAATTCAAATTATGATATAAACAGCGTTGTTTGCGAAAATTATTGGTTGAGTGACGATAAAAATAATGCAAACGACAGCTGTAAAGGTGATATTGACGGTATCAATGCAATCACAAAAGCAGAATTAGACAAATATTCTGCCGAAACAGTTAATTTGCAAGTAGATAACAGCGATATAATTGTAAACGGTACTGCAAATGTTTCGTCAAATTCAGAAGTAAAGAGCAGTGACGAAAACATTGTTTCAATAGAAAACGGCGTTGCAGTCGGACATGGAATAGGTCAGGCATATTTGTATGCAAAATCAAGTCCTTATACATATGTGGCTGTATTGATGAATGTAGAAGAAAATCCTGATAATGTTGAAAAGATAAATGTAAGTTTCAGACTTATCGGCGAAGAAAATCTCGGAAGTGACTTTGTCTTGACAAAAGATACGAAGAATACATATCAAACATGGATTCCTGAAAAAGAGTATGAAGTAAAATTAGGAAGTACAGTGGGAGATGTATTCAAACAAGCACTTGACGATAACGGCTTAAAATATCGTGGTTGGGAAAACGGATATATCAGTACAATTCAATCACCGGAAGGATATTGGCTCGGTGAATTTACAAACGGTAAATATTCCGGTTGGATGTATACTGTAAACGGCAGTCACCCTTCATTGGGATTGAATGAGTATAAATTGATTGGTGATGAAGAAATCGTATGGCATTACGTTGACGATTACCGTCAAGAAGTTGCCGATTGGAGTGAATCGGATAAAACAGGTGACGGTTCACTTTATAATAGGTGGCTAGATGCAAAAGATACAGATTCAACACCTAAACCGACTCCGACAGTCACTCCGACTGCCACAAAACAGCCTCAAAGCGGTGGTTCCGGTTCGAGTGGCAGTACATCAACATCAAAACCGACAACAGCACCTACTGTTATACCTACGACTGCACCTGAAAAGGATACTACTCAAACAGTGTGGTTTACTGATGTAACGGAAAATATGTGGTTCTATCAAGCTGTCAAATATGCGTATGACAAAGGTTTTATGACAGGTGTAAGCGACAGTGAATTTGCTCCTGACATTACATTAACCCGTGCAATGTTCGTTTCGGCATTGTATCGTATAGAAAATGAACCGACAGCAGACGGTGAATTGCATTTCAGTGATGTAGCTGATGATTCTTGGTATGCTAAAGCTGTTTTATGGGCTTATAACAATGATATTATAAGCGGTAAAACAGAAACGGAATTTGATCCTAACAGTGATATAACTCGTGAACAAATGGCAGTTATATTATATCGCTATGCAAAAACTAAGGGATATAATTCAGACAGTGATGAAATTACATATTCTGATGTAAAAGATATTGCTGAGTATGCGATTGATTCTGTTAAATGGGCATATTATGCAGGAATAATGACAGGTGACGAAAACGGAAACTTTAATCCTAAATCCGGTACAACAAGAGCACAA
>OGYV01002974.1_pt1 | contig 10307 bp, 8 predicted proteins | sample 1576651 | NCBI WGS metagenome assembly OGYV01 (sample SAMEA3541570, study PRJEB24748) | human gut metagenome | biome: human gut; feature: human-associated habitat; material: faeces | place: China | collected 2012
AAACCATGGATGGAATCAATGAATAAAGAATTATTAAGGAAGAGGGAATTGCAGAGTTTATTAAGCGTGAAAATAAATCTAACATAATAAGAAAAGCTATTGTAAGTGATAGTAAAGATGTAATAAATAAAATAGACTCTTTAATAAAATTTACTGCTTATGTAATTATTAAAGGATTTATGGAGATATATTAAAAAATATAAAACGAAAGAGTAATGATTTAATAGTATAAATTTTATTGTTAAAACAGTAGGCTAAATGGAGCTTAAATATATTAATTTGCAAATGAACGGTAAAGGCTGGGAGTTAGATAAGTATGAATTTGGAGAAATTAAAACTAGAGAAAAACAAGCTGATTGATTTACAAAATGATTATTTTAATAGATTAATAAATGAAATTATATTATTGGAAAAAGAAATAACTGATTATAAATCAAAATTAGATGAATCAGAAAATACTATAAATAAGTTAACTTTAGAGATTAAGTTAAAGAATGAAGAGGAATTAGAGAATAAAAGGAAAATTGCTGAACTAAGAAGTGAATTAACAAAGGCTGAAGATGAAATTTATAATTTAAGAGCAATGAATCCATATACTAAATTAGAGTTAATTAAAGATTTAAAAGAAACTTATATAAAAGCTAGTGATGATGAGGCAGAAGAAATTTTAGATGAGATATTGGAAGAAATAAATATTATTGATGATAAAATATCAGAAGATGATATGATGGTTATAATGTATTTATCTTATATATATGATAGATTACAAGTAATATTAGGTACGAGCTCCAGGGCTAATAATTATTATTCAAGTTTAAATAAAGAGGCGAAATTACTCAAGATAATATCTCAAGAAGAAAATTGCAAGCCATATGCTAGTATGGATGAATGCACTCAAAGTTATATAAGTAAAGAAAAAGACTTATTTAATAAATTAGATATAAAATTAAAGAAAAGAATTATTGAAACTCTTTATGACATGTCATATAAAACTTTTAATGGAGTTTATAAAGAAAGTGATATGGAGTTAGGAGATAGTACTGTAAATATTAAAGCGTGGGTAAAAGAAGAAAATGATTTATCTTGGAAGCTTATAAGTGGAATATATTCATATAAAAATGATAGGATATACTTACCAGAAAATATGATTAAAGTTTTAGGTGTAAAACTTAATAAAAGTCAAGGTGATATAGATAAAGAGTTACTTAGTTTAAATATAAATGAAGTAAAAGGTAATGTTAACTTAGAAAAATCTAAAAAATATGAAAATTTATATAGTAGTTTATTAGAATATTTTATTGAGAATAATCTAGGAAAATCTTTATTAACATTTAATAATATTGTTGAAGATATTAATGCATTAAAATATTATAATAAAATGCAAAAAATAACATTATTATTTATAGGGTATTTAATAAAAAAAAGTACCTTTGGAGCTACGAGAATTATGAATAGTGGTGATATAGGAGTTAGTAGCGATACAATACTATATAAGAAATTAAGTGAGGGTAGAGATTATATTGAGTATTTAACTGAATATAGAGATTCTCTAAATTTGATTGATCCCAAAGTTAAGGGTGAAATTATTGTTAAAATGATTAGTATATCTAAAGATGATAGCAAAAAGCATAAGACTATTACAGTTATTAATCAAGAGGAGTTTGAGGTTGGAAATCTGAATGCTGAATCTGAAATTAAGAAGATGGGATATAGTACTTCTTTATCAAGAGTGGAGAGATGGAACATACTAAAAAATAAGGTTGTTCCAAAGCTTGGTAAGGCAAAAGTAATAGGGCATATAAGGTTTCTAATTAAGATGAATAAAAGTAGGAGTATTATGTTCAATGCTGTTAGTGAGTGGGAGTATGATTTAGAGCGATTAATTAAATTATAAGGCTTTAAGAGAAGGTAGTTGATATTTTTCAACTGTCTTTTTACAAAAACTTAAAAAGGGTTTATTGACCAAGACAATAAAAGGTTGTACAATATAACTATATTGACTAAGACAATAAAATCTAGTTTGTAAAGTGTGGTGGTAATATAAAAGGGTTAGAATATATATTAGCTTTGTATGATATGCAGCATATAGAATTAGCAGAAAAACTGGGTATAAAGAAACAAAATATTAATATGTGGATAAAAGGAAAACAAAATATTCCTAAAAAATATCTTCCTATATTAGAAGAGTTATTTGGCATAAAGGCTGATTACTTTAGCAAAGATATTGATGAAATAGATAAGTTAGAAATACAAAAGGAAAAGCTAAAAAGAGACTTAAAGCCAATAATAAAAAATGAGCAATCTGTTTATGCAGGAGAAGATATTAATGATATGGTTAAAGTTCCTATATATGATAAAGAAGAAATAAATTCTTTAGAGAGGAATATTGAAAAGGCTAAATTAATTAATAGATTTAAGAATTCTCTAGAAATGGCAGATCCGAATCCTTATATTGATACATACAAGCTTGTAGTAGAGGTTTTAGAAAAAGGACAACATGAAAGTATAGTTCATAAAACAATAGAAGCTCTTGCTCATTACTTAGAAGTTTTACCAGAAGGTATAACTACAGGGGAAGAACAGGCAGAGTTTGAAAGTGAAATATTTGAAGTCTTTGATGACAATAATTTTTAAGAAGTAATTAAAAGTTTGGAGGAATATAAATGTCAAGTGCAAACATTGGATTTGAAGAAACGCTATGGAAATCAGCAGATAAGTTAAGAGGAAGTATGGATTCAGCAGAATATAAGTATGTAGTATTAGGTCTTATATTCATGAAATATATATCAGATAAATTTGAAACTAAATATGAAGAGTTAGTTGAAGAAGGAGATGGCTTTGAAGAAGATAGAGATGAATACGAAGCAGAAAATATCTTCTGGGTACCAAAAGAAGCAAGATGGGGTTATTTAAAAGATAATGCAAAGGATCCTAAAATAGGACAAATCATTGATGATGCAATGATTCTTATAGAAAAGGAAAACCCTACATTAAAAGGTGTTCTTGATAAGAGATATGCAAGACCAGAGCTTGATAAAAGAAGACTTGGAGAGCTTATAGATTTAATTTCAACTATAAAACTTCATAAAAATGGTGAAAAAGACCTTTTAGGTAGAGTATATGAATACTTTTTAGGACAATTTGCAAGTTCAGAAGGAAAAGGTGGTGGAGAGTTCTATACTCCTACATCTGTAGTTAAAACTTTAGTAGAAATGATAGAACCATATAAAGGTAGAATATATGACCCAGCTTGTGGATCAGGTGGTATGTTTATTCAAAGTGAAAAGTTTATTGAAGAACATGCAGGTAGAATAGGTGATTTATCAATATATGGTCAAGAGCTTAATGCTACAACTTGGAAGCTATGTAAGATGAACTTAGCTATTAGAGGTTTAGATGGAAACATAGGACCAAACCAAGCAGATACTTTCCATGATGATTTACACAAAACATTAAAGGCAGATTATGTATTAGCAAATCCTCCATTTAATATAAGTGACTGGGGTGGAAATAAATTAACAGAAGATGTTAGATGGAAGTACGGGGTACCACCAGAAGGTAATGCAAACTATGCATGGCTTGAACACATTGTATATCACCTTGCACCAAATGGAGTTGCCGGAGTAGTTTTAGCTAATGGAGCTTTAAGTTCAAATACTTCTAATGAAGGTGTAATAAGAAAAAATTTAGTAGATGCAAAACTTGTAGATGCTATAGTAGCATTACCAGATAAATTATTCTATTCAACAGGTATTCCAGTATCTTTATGGATACTAAATAGAAATAAAATAGATAATCCTAAGTTTAGACAAAGAGCAGATGAAATACTATTTATAGATGCTAGAAACTTAGGAAATATGGTAGATAGAAGACATAGAGAATTAAGTGAAGGAGATATTAAAAAGATAGCAGATACTTACCACAATTATAGAAATTTAAATGGACAATACGAAGATATACAAGGATTCTGTAAAGCAGCTAAGTTAGATGAAGTAAGAGAGCATGAATATGTATTAACTCCAGGAAGATATGTAGGAATTGAAGAACAAGAAGATGATGGAATTCCATTTGAAGAAAAAATGGAAACTTTAACAAGTGAACTAGGAGAATTATTTGCAAAATCAAGACGACTAGAGGATGAAATAAGAAAGAATCTAGGGGGAATAGGATTCGATTTTTAATTAAGAATTGAGAATGGAGAATTATAATGAGTATTAAAATTTCAGATATATGTGATATAAATAGTAGTAATATATCATCAAAAGATAATTATGAATTTATTAATTATTTAGATACATCAAATCTAACTGAAGGCGTAATAGATACCTTGCAAAAATTAGTTGTTGGAGAAGATAAAATACCAAGTCGAGCTAAAAGAAAAGTTAAAAAGAATGATGTATTAATATCAACTGTAAGACCGAATCAAAAACATTATGGTATTTTAAGAAAGTTAAAGGAAAATCTTATCGTTTCAACAGGTTTTGTAGTCTTATCTGCAAAAGAGGATATAGTAGATGCAGAGTACCTATATAGATATCTAACTCAAGATTCAATTACAAACTATTTGCAAGCTATAGGAGAAACTAGTACATCAGCTTATCCTTCAATAAAACCTAGTGATATTGGTAGTTTAGAAATAGAATTGCCACAACTAGAAGAACAAAAAGCAATAGCAAAGGTATTATTAGATTTAGATAAAAAAATAGAAATAAATAATAAAATAAATAAAAAACTAGAGGAAATGGCTCAAGCTATTTTTAAACAATGGTTTGTTGATTTTGAATTTCCTAATGAAGATGGTAAGCCATATAAAAGTAGTGGTGGAGAAATGGTTGAGAGTGAGTTGGGGATTATTCCTGAAGGATGGAAGATTAAGGAGTTAAAGGAAGTCATAAAATTTAACAAGGGCAAAAAACCTAAAATAATTACTGATAAGGAATTTGACAATAGTAAATTATATTTAACAATAGATGTTTTAAATAGAAATTCTATTCAGTATGCAATAAATGATAAAGTTGTTTTAGCTAATAAAAAAGATATATTAATGGTTATGGATGGAGCAAGCTCTGGAAGTTTATATTATGGATTAGATGGAATTGTTGGATCAACATTATCAAAATTAGTAATAAATGATGAATATATAAATGACGATATATTGTATTATTTCCTTAAACTAAATGAGTTTAATATAAAGGGGCATTTAACAGGCTCAGCCATACCACATACGGATAAGGAGTATGTAAATAGATTAATTATGTGTATTCCGAATGATAAAGAACTATTAGTTAGAGTTACTAAAATACTTTCAGATATTAGAGAAAAAGTAATTATAAATAATGAAGAAAATAGTAGGTTAATAAAATTAAGAGATATATTATTACTAAAGCTTATGTCAGGTGAAATTAGAGTTCCGTTAGGGCATGAATAAAAAATTATTTAAATTTTTAAATTTAAGTACTGTTTTAGTAAATAAAAAGTTATAAATATTTTGGGAGGTTAGTATTAAATGAAATTATCAAAAGTTGAAAGATTAATGTTAGTAAATCAATATTTAATTTTAGAAGGCTTATATCCCGATGAAAAGGAGTTTTATGCCAATAATAGAAAAGCAATAGAAGAAGGGTTTGAACTACATTATTCAGATTTATTTGCAGGAATATCTGATGAAACTTTAACAGAGGAAGAGTGTAGAGAAGTATTAGATATCTTAGATATGTTTAGAGCAATTACATTTTCTTATGAAAAATTACAAGATAAGACAGGTATTGATGAATATCGCATAAAATTTCATGGATTTGATTTAAATGATGAATATGAAGGGAAAAGAGTTATTTATTCTAGATATTTTATAAATGATTTAGATAGATTTGAAGAATTGAAATACGGAAAGGGATATGCAGACTGTAATAGTCATACTTTAATGATAGATGTATATAGGAGAATGTTAAATAAATGGAATTGTATTCAAAGAAAATACAAATTAAGTAAAGATGATATTTTAAAGATTATAGAGTAGTTATGAGGTATATATGGAAGAAAAAATAGGTGATATTACTGTATGGTTAGAATTTGCAATAGCAATGATTTCAGTTGGGGGAGCAATATTTTCTTTTTTTAAAGCAAAGAATATAAAAGAAGATGTTGAATATATAAAGGAAGTAAAGAAAGAAATCATTGAACGAGAAAAAATTCAAGAGATTGCAAAAGTAAGAGAAGAGATAACTAAAATAAAATCTGTACTTAAGGGATATTTTTTAACAAAGAAAAAAGCTACATCATTTGGAAGAAGCTTTAATAAGGATATAGAATCAATAAAAAGTTCTTTAACTGTCATAAAAGAGAACAGATATATATTTATAGATGGAAATGAAAATAAATCTGATTTAATATACTCAGAAGTAAATTCACTAGTAAATAAGATGATTGATTATGAAAATAATGAAGAAGAACTATCGAAGTTTGCAAGAGATGTAGATACTAGTTTAGATAATTTTTTGGCAAGTTTAAAAGAGTTAAATAATATTAAAAAATATAGATAGTGATTTAAAGTTGTTATGATATTATCTAAGTATGTATTAATAAATGGAGGAATGGAAGGTTGAGTTTATTTGAAAATTTCACAGAAGATCTCTTAGAGCAAGCAGCTATTGAGATACTTCAAGAATTAGATTATAGTTATGCTTTTGGACCAGATATTGCCTATGATGGTGATACTCCTGAAAGAAATAATTATAAAGATGTTTTATTAGAACAAAGAGTTAAAGATGCTTTATTTAGTATAAATAGACATTTACCAGAAGAAGCTTTAGAAGAGGCTTACAGAAAAATTATTACATTTAATAGTCCAGTATTAGTTGATAATAATAAAGAGTTTCATAAGCTTTTAGTTGAAGGTATAGATGTTTCTTTTAGTAAAGATGGAGCTATTAAAACTGAAAAAGCTTATATTATAGATTTTAAAAATATAAATAAAAATGATTTCTTAGTAGTAAACCAATTTACTATAGTTGAAAAGGAAGAAAGAAGACCAGATTTAATTATTTTTGTTAATGGTATTCCTTTAGTAGTAATTGAATTAAAATCAGCTAGTGATGAAAATGTAGGTATTGAAGAAGCTTATAATCAAATTCAAACTTATAAAAATGATATACCAAGTTTATTTAATTATAATGCTTTCTGCATATTATCAGATGGTATAAATGCTAAAGCTGGTACTATTACTTCTAATGAAGAGAGATTTATGAATTGGAGAAGTATTGATGGTGAAACTATTGCATCTTTAGATGTACCACAATATGAGGTTATGCTAAGAGGTATGTTATCTAAGGAGCGTTTATTAGATATAGTAGAAAACTTCTTATTATTCCAAACTTCAAGAAAAGCAGATTATGATGCTAATGGTAATAAAATTGGAGATAAAGCAGTTAACATAAAAATATTAGCAGGTTACCATCAATATTTTGCAGTTAAAAAAGCAGTAGAAAAAACAAAATTAGCTTGTAGTGAAAGTGGAGATAAAAAAGCAGGGGTTATTTGGCATACTCAAGGGTCAGGTAAGAGCTTTTCAATGGTATTCTATGCAGCACAATTAGTAAAGCAGTTAAACAATCCAACAATAGTTGTTTTAACAGATAGAAATGACTTAGATGATCAATTATTTGGAACATTTGCTAAATCAGCTGATATTTTAAGACAAACTCCAAAGCAAGCAGATGTTAGAAAGCTTTCAGATGAGCAAAAACAATCTAATGTTAAAGCTAAAGATAATTCAAAAGAAGTAAATGGATTATTTGATTTACTTAATGATAGAGAATCTGGTGGAATTATATTTACAACTATCCAAAAGTTTAAGCCTGAAGATGGAGAAATGCCTGCTTTAACTGATAGAAGAAACGTAATTATAATGGCAGATGAAGCTCATAGAAGTCAATATGGATTTGAAGCTAAAACAGATAAAGAAGGTAATGTTAAATATGGATATGCTAAATATTTAAGAGATGCACTTCCAAATGCAACATTTATAGGATTTACTGGTACTCCAATTGAGCTTGATGATAAATCAACTCCAGTGGTATTTGGTGATTATATTGATATTTATGATATGACTAGAGCTGTTGAAGATGGAGCTACTGTAAAAATATATTATGAAAATAGAATAATCAAGCTAGATACTAATGAAGATATTATTGAAGAAATTGATGAAGAGTTTGATGAAATAACAGAAGGTCAAGAAGATAATGATAAAGAGAAGTACAAGAGCAAATGGTCAAGATTAGAAGCTGTTGTAGGTTCTCCAAGCAGAATTAAGAAGTTAGCAGAAGATATAGTAAACCACTATGAAGAAAAAGCTAAAACTGTAGATGGAAAAGCTATGGTTGTTTGTATGAGTAGAAAAATCTGTGTTGATCTTTATGATGAAATAATTAAATTAAGACCAGATTGGCACTCTGATGATGTTGATAAAGGTAAAATAAAAGTAGTTATGACTGGTAGTGCAGCAGATAATGAAAGATTGCAAGTTCATATTGGTGGTAAACAAAGAAGAGATACATTAGCTAATAGAATGAAAGACAATAATGATGAATTAAAAATTGTCATAGTAAGAGATATGTGGCTAACAGGTTTTGATGTTCCATCAATGCATACTATGTATATAGACAAGCCAATGAAAGGCCATAACTTAATGCAAGCTATTGCTAGAGTTAACAGAGTATTTAAAGATAAATCTGGTGGAGTTGTAGTTGATTACTTAGGAATACTTGAAAGCCTTAAAAAGGCATTAAAACAGTATACAGATAGTGATAAACATAATACTGGTATAGATACTTCAGCAGCTATTGCAGTAATGATTGAAAAGTTAGAAGTATTAAGAGATATGGTGCATGGACTAGATTATTCAGGATATATGGGAGATTCTCAAGCACAAAGAATAAGAGCTATTACTACTGGTATGAATTTAGTTTTAGGTTTTGATGAAAAAGATCAAAAAGAATTTAAACAATTTGCTACAGAATTAGCAAAAGCTCATGCTTTATGTGCAGCTACAGATGAAGGTAAAGAGGTTGCTTTAGAAGTAAGTTACTTTAAAGCTGTAAAGGCAAGTTTAGTTAAGCTAGATACTAAAAAAGTAGTTAAAAAATCAAAGCAAGAAATGGAAGCTAGAGTTAACCAATTATTAGAAAAATCAATAATATCAGAAGAAGTTATTGATGTATTCGATACTTTAGGAATAAAAAGACCAGATGTTTCTATTCTTTCAGAAGAGTTTTTAGAAGAAGTAAAAGGAATGAAAGAAAAGAATCTTGCAGCTGAAATGCTTAAGAAGTTATTAGAAGGTAACTTAAAGGCTATGGAAAGAACTAATTTAGTTAAATCTGAAAAGTTCTCAGAAAAGTTAAAGAAAACTTTAAATAAATATAGAAATCAAGCAATAACTAATGCAGAAGTTATTGAAGAGTTAATTAAGATGGCTCATGATTTAAAAAATATGAAAACTAGAGAAGAAGAGCTAGGATTAAATTCTGATGAAATTGCTTTCTATGATGCATTAACTGATGATGATGCAGTAAAAGAGTTTATGACAGATGAAACTTTAAAGATGATTGCACATGAGTTAACTTATGCTATAAGAAGAAATATTTCTATTGATTGGAGCATAAGAAAAAGTGCCCAAGCAGGTATGAGAAGGATAATTAAGAGACTTTTAAAGAAATATGATTATCCACCAGATAAATCTAAGAAAGCTTTAGAAACTGTTTTAAGACAAGCAGAGTTAATGTGTGGGAATGTTGATTTTAGTGATGAAGAATATGAAATGGTAGCAGAAAGTGCTAATAACTATAATATTAAATAAAAAATAGAAAACATTTTTATAAAAAAGGAGTTGTTATAACAATTCCTTTTTGTATAAGGAATTTAAAGTAAATACAATATTCATGGAATGAATTATTAAAAAAGGGGAGAGTATTTATAGTAGAGATAATAGTAAATTTTCCAAGGAAATTAAGCAATAATAAAAAAGATATAAATTTTTTACCTAACTTATGGCATTCATTAAAAAATGTGAAAGATACATTAATAATACTTGATTTAAAAAGTACTACTTATATAGCTTCTAATCTATGCTCAGCATTAGGATTGATACTTGAAAAGATTAAAATTAAAAATAATAAAATATACTTTAGAAATATACCTAATTATTTGAGGCAAATTTTAATTAATAACGAATTTCTTTTAAGTCTAGAATCTCAAAAGTTTCAATGGAGTAGATATAATTTTTTAGCTTATAAGAAATTTAAGGTAGAAGA
>OGYV01002985.1_pt1 | contig 10280 bp, 9 predicted proteins | sample 1576651 | NCBI WGS metagenome assembly OGYV01 (sample SAMEA3541570, study PRJEB24748) | human gut metagenome | biome: human gut; feature: human-associated habitat; material: faeces | place: China | collected 2012
TGATTTATTTACTTTTTATTTCTTGTGTTTTGCACCTCTCTATAAAAAATATAATATAGGAGTTGATACTGATGAAAAAAAGAGGTATAAGTATTTTAGTTGCTTTGACAATGATGTTCACGTTTGTTTCGGTTAGCGCTGAAAGGAACATAAAAATTTATGTTGACGGTACAGAACTTGAATGCGACAGTCCTGCATTCATTGAAAACGGAAATACTATGGTGCCTATGCGTAACATATTTGAACATCTGAATGCTAAAGTGGATTGGGACAATGATACTAAAACAATTACGGCTAAAAAGGAAGATACCGAGATTACTTTGCAAATAGGTTCTCAAACTTTGAAGAAAAATGAAAAAACGGAACAATTAGACGTTATGCCTGTTATCGTAAATGATACTACATTTGTTCCTGTCAGAGCGGTGTCACAAGCTTTGGATGCGAATGTGGCGTGGGATGATAAAACATCAACTATAAAAATTTCTTCGGATTATTCTGCGGCGAGCAGTGATAATGAACCGACCGTAACAATGTATGCACCTGACGGAAGAACAATTGATATTGCACAATCAGAAGTAGAAGCATACCAAGCAGTCGTCTGACCGTTTGGAACAACCAGCCATAAGAAGTACCGACCTTGGTATATTTGTATCCCATGTACGCACTCGGTGTCGGCACTTTATTGGTTCTCAGGTATTTTGCAATAGAATTGATCGACATATCCTGATGCAGGAACATATCAAAAACCATTCGTACAATCTTAGCGGACTCCTCATCGATTTCCCACCGGTTATGATCACCGTCAACCAGTTTGTACCCATAAAGCGGATGTGATTTCAGTTTGACTCCATTCATGCCAAGGGTATGTTTTGCATAAGTGATCTTTTTGGAAATATCCGCTGCATACATTTCGGCAAAGATACTTTCAAAAACAAACAGATCATTTTCTGTGTTATAGGAATCATAATTATCGGTTACGCCGATCACTCTGACATGGTGCTGCGGCAGAACAAGTTCCACATACTGCCCCACCAGAATATAGTTTCTTCCGAATCGGCTCATATCCTTTACAACAATGGTTTCGATAATACCGTTTTCTACATCTTCCATCATACGCTGAAAATCAGGTCGGTTAAAGTTTGTCCCTGTATATCCGTCATCTGTGACAACTTTAATGTTATAGTACCCTTTGTCAGCTGCATACTGCTTGAGCAGTGCAACCTGATTTTCAATACTCTCACCATCTTTGCCGCCCTCACTGGAACGGCGGGCGTAGAGTATATCCAATTTGTCTGAAAAATTCATGTTCAGAACTCCTTCCCGAATCATGAATACCGGTATTCACAATCATATTTGAACGTTCAATGTTATATCCAATCTTTCCATAAATTTATGCTGCGGATATTGTAGCATATTTGTATTCAGAAAAACCTGTAGTTGAATGTGAAAAAGGACGAAAAGTGTAAATATTCAATAAACAATCGGATTTACAGCAGAAAACCGGTTACGTTTTCCTCTAAAAATTGCGTGATATATGAGAGGAAAAGCGATGCAGAAAAGAGAATGGGCTGACACAGCTGATCTGGAGTAGCAAGCAACGATGATGTGGCACGAACGGTCAGAAAATGACCGCCTGCCAATCATCCGCTTGTTAGGGAAGAATCCCTAAGACCCTCTGAAAAATCACCTGACGGTGTATAAAAATAACCAACAATAATCACATTATTTTCTGCAAAACCAATATGGAGAATTACAGAACGTTTGGTACACTCATGGATACCAAACATAATCCAGCGTGGAAGAAAATCCGTCAGATCTCTGACGAGGCGTGCAAAGAAATGGAAAACAGCAGCAAGGTTTATCATGGAAAGAAAAACTTCGCTATGAACCAGACTGTATTATTCTGCGGTCTGATACGTTTGAGGATTTTCTTGAAAAGTGCAGATTAAACGAAATCGAAACAGTTTACAAACCAGAAAACACGATTTCTCTTAAATTTCGTATGCAGGGATAACAACCGCTTTGCCAGAGCAAAAACGCTGGGATATTACTATCTTCCTGAGAATATTCGGCGTAGAATCAGACAGTTTTCATCGCACAGAAAGATGATTCTTGACCGTGATAAGTTTGATAATAGGGGCTTGCAGTACTGGGCAGATATTCAGAATATCACGATTACAGCAACAACAAACTTGCGTGTATCTATATCAAATGGGCAGAGGAACATTGTCCTGAACGTTTGCAGGCAGAAACAGATAAGGGCAGAATCTATGTTCATATTGACGAGCGTATCACTGAGTGTGAAAAAGAAAAGTGGAAAATCTGGAATAAAATGCGTGCTACTGATCCTGAATATGCACTTGCGATGAAAAATGCCGACACGGCTAAGGTTTGGCAGCTTGAGAATCTCTTTGAGTTGCAGGCTGAGGAGATTGCAATTCAGACGTGTTTGGTAATGTAGCCATTCCTTATTTCTGATCAAAAATCAACAAAACTCGTTTGGTTTAGTTTTAGCCAAACGAGTTTTATTTTTTACTCCCTGAGATTTTCTTTGAGTTTTACTTTTCGATATTCTTTTGGTGACATACCAATGTATTTATGAAACAGTCTGCTGAAATAAAGCGAATTGGTGTATCCAACCATATTTGCAATTTCAGTAATGGTGTAGTTCGTATTTTCTAATAAACTTTGTGCGTTGGAGATTCGCAACTTTAAGATATATTGCAGCGGACTGGAACCTGTGATTTCTTTAAAGCACTGAATAAACCAACAGTTGCTAAGCCCTCTGGATTCGGAGTACTCCTCAATGCTGATTTCTGTGTTGTAATTTTTAAGAAAATAGTGCATCGCAAAAGCAACTTCTTTTTCACTGGTGCTGCTGAATTTCTTTGCACTCATGATTGCACGGCTTATCAAAATAAAAATATTTCGCAGCTGCAAAGAAATCAATTCATCATACCGTGGTCTGCAAAGCTGCAATTCCTGAATCATCTGACCAAATAACCACTGATAATCGGGAGATGTTCCGATATAGAGAATATTATTTTGCAGGTTGATATTGTAATACTCTAAAATTTCTTCTACTTCATTTCCGGTAAAATGCACCCAATAAACATCGGTTTGATCTGCACGATAATAAACATATTCCTGTGGTTGATCCGGCAAATATACAATAATATTTCCGGCTGAAACCGTTTTTTCTTCTCCATGAATGAAAAAATGTCCTTTTCCGTAGGCAATATATAAAAGCTGATAATCTTTTCTTCCCTTCGGACGATGTGTTACTACTTCAGAACGATTTTTCACACGATAATTTCCACAGCTTGTTACAATCAAAGGTTTCGTATTATCCACTACAGTAGATGTAGAGTTGTTCAAATAGGCAACATTTATAAACATAAAAAGCATCTCCTTGCTTCTATGACTATAGTATATCACACCTGAGCACTGATTGCAAGAAAAAACCTAAACTTTGTGCATATATTTTATAACTTTGTGTATTTTTTAGGCCGTTTTGTGTGGTATAATAGAGTTAAGAAATGAGAGAAAAGAATTAAAAAAAGACGTCTTTCATTGTAATTCTATGTTGAATTCAATAAAAATTCTTTATACTCAAAAAAAATAATCATCTATTCTGACGATGGCATTATTTCGCTTTTGCAAGATGAAAAGCAGTTCGTATCATTCATTATGGGAAAATTCTGTCCATGTGGGCATACAAACAATGAAAGGAGCTCTATTATGAGCAAAGAAAAAACATACTTAAAGTGGTATAACAAAGTCGGTTATGGTTCTGGCGATGTTGCAGGGAACGTTGTCTATGCATTGCTGACATCATTCGTAATGATCTATCTTACCGACACGATTGGATTAAACGCAGGTGTTATTGGCGTTCTCATTGCTGTATCGAAGATTTTTGATGGAATAACAGACATCATTTTTGGTACGTTGATTGATAAGACACATACGAAAATGGGCAAGGCAAAACCGTGGATGCTTTATGGTTTTATCGGCTGCGCAATTACCTTGATTGGTGTATTTGCAATCCCGATGAACATGGATAATTTTGCTCAGTACGCATGGTTCTTTATCTGCTACACACTTCTTAACAGTGTATTTTATACAGCAAACAACATCGCATATTCTGCTCTGACCGCTCTTGTTACAAAGAACAGCAAGGAAAGAGTTCAGATGGGTTCTTATCGCTTTATCTTCGCATTTGGAACAAGCCTCCTGATTCAGGCTGTTACATTCCAATTTGTTGAAGCAATGGGCGGTGGTGCAAATGGCTGGAGAACAGTCGCAATTATTTATGCGGTTATCGGTCTTATTGTAAATACAATTTCCGCTCTTTCTGTAAAGGAACTTTCTGATGAGGAACTTGCAGACAGTGAAACAAAAACAGAAGAAACCAAATACAGTTTTGGAGAAGCATTCAAAATTCTCGCACACAACAAATATTATGTGATGATCACAGTAACCTATATTTTGCAGCAGTTCTATGGTGCGATGATCGGTGTTGGAACATACTATGCAAAATATGTTCTCGCAGATGAGAATATGTTCGGCACATTTGCGTGGTTTATCAATATTCCTTTGATTATCGCCTTGATCTTCACTCCTACCATCGTACAAAAATGGAACGGCATATATAAGCTGAACAAATACAGCTACATGGTAGCAACAGTTGGCAGACTTCTGGTAGCAGTTGCCGGATACATGGGAAACATTCCGCTGATGCTTGCATTTACAGCACTTGCAGCACTCGGTCAAGGTCCATGGCAAGGTGATATGAATGCAGTCATCGCATCATGTTCTGAATATAGCTGGCTTACCAAACACAAGCACGTTGATGGAATCATGTACTCCTGCACATCACTTGGTGTAAAAATTGGTGGTGGACTTGGAACAGCAATTGTCGGTCTTTTGCTCGACTTTAGCGGATTCAAGGGCATTTTGACAGTACAGCCTGATTCTGCTATCAATATGCTTCACATTATGTATCTAATCGTTCCGTTTGCACTGGATCTGATCATCGCATTTATTCTTTCTAAGATGAATGTTGAAAAGGCAAATGCGGAAATCAAAGAAAAACTTGGAATATCCGAAAATGAAGTTGTGATGGAATCACAGAACTAAAATGGAGGAAACAATATGAAATATACACTCGACTGGCTGACCAATCCGGAAGTGTTTGCAGTCAACAGAATTGCCGCACATTCCGACCACAGAATCTATGCAAACCATTTGGAAGCCGATGCAGACAATTCCTCTCTGATTCAGAATCTGAACGGCACCTGGAAATTTGCGTGGGCAAAGAATCCATCTGAATGGCAGCAAAAGTTCTATGAAGAAAGCGACAGCACTGACAATTTTGACAACATTCAGGTTCCGGGACACATGGAATTGCAGGGATACGGCAAACCGCAGTACGTCAACACAATTTATCCTTGGGAGGGACAGGAGCATCTCCGTCCTCTGTTTATCTCTGAAAAGGACAACCCTGTCGGCAGCTACGTCAGATATTTTGACTTGAACGATGCTCTGAAAAATAAGCGTGTATTTATTTCTTTTCAGGGTGTGGAAACTGCTATGTATGTCTGGCTGAACGGCGAATTTATCGGCTACAGCGAAGATTCTTTTACACCGTCTGAATTTGAACTGACACCATATATTCGTGAAAAGGGCAACAAACTTGCTGTCGCAGTGTTCAAGAGAAGTTCTGCCAGCTGGCTGGAAGATCAGGATTTCTGGAGATTCTCCGGCATTTTCCGTGACGTATTCCTTTATGCGGCACCGTCTGCCCATGTTCGTGATATGAAAGTGATTTCAGATTATGACGGTACAAACGGTATCTTCTCTGCAACGCTGGATATTGTGGGCAAGTGTTCTGTGAAATCGATCTTGACAGATGAAAATGGAACGGTCATTGCAGAATCCAATGAAAAGGAATCCGTAAACTGGACAATTGAAAATAGCAAGCCTTGGAGTGCCGAAATACCGAATCTCTATACGTTTACAGTGATTCTGACAGACGAAGACGGAAATGAAATCGAGGTCAGCAGAACCAAAGTCGGATTCCGCCGATTTGAACTGAAAAACGGAATCATGTGTTTAAACGGAAAACGTATCATTTTCAAGGGCATCAATCGACACGAATTTGATGCGAAAACAGGCAGAGCAATCACAAAGGAAGATATGCTGTTTGACATTCAGTTCATGAAGAAAAACAATATCAATGCAGTTCGTACCTGTCATTATCCGAACAATTCTCTTTGGTATCAGCTTTGTGATACATATGGCATTTATCTGATTGATGAAACCAATCTGGAAACACACGGTACATGGCAGAAGCTTGGTGCAACAGATCCGTCTTGGAATGTACCGGGTTCACTTCCGGAATGGAAAGAAGCTGTACTGGACAGAGCAAAATCGATGTATGAACGTGACAAGAATCACGCAAGTGTTCTCATCTGGTCTTGCGGAAACGAATCCTACTGCGGAGAAGATATTGCTGCAATGTCGGAATATTTCAGAAGTGTAGACCCGACAAGACTGGTGCACTATGAGGGCGTTACAAGAGTTCCGAATCATCAGTATGATTCTATCACGGATATGGAAAGCCGTATGTACGCAAAACCGCAGGAAGTGGAAGAATACCTGAAACAGAATAACGGCAGACCGTATATCAGCTGTGAGTATATGCACGCTATGGGCAATTCTCTTGGCGGTTTGAGCCTTTACACTGACCTTGAGGACAAATATGAGGCTTATCAGGGTGGTTTCATCTGGGACTACATCGATCAGGCAATCGAAACCAAAAATGACGACGGGAAAACGGTTCTGGCTTATGGCGGAGATTTTGAGGACAGACCAAGCGATTACGGATTCTGCACCAATGGTGTGATCTATGCTGACAGAACCTATTCTCCAAAGGTTCAGGAAATGAAGGCTCTTTACTCCAACATCAGAATGTCCATTCAAAACGGAATGCTTACCGTAGAAAACCGAAATCTCTTTGCAGATACAAATAACTTGTCCTTTGTTGTACGATTGGAAAAGAACGGCGTTGTTCTGAAATCCGATACATTTTCTCTGAATGTTCCTGCCGGAGAAAGCAAGACACTGAAACTGACACTTCACAAAATAGACAGTGCAGGAGAATATGTTTATCATGTTTCCGCCGTTACCGCAGATCAGACACTATGGGCAGATGCAGGGCACGAAATTGCCTTTGCACAGGAAGTGTTTGAAGTGAAAGATAATCAGATTCCGGAAACCACATTGCAAAAGCCGACAATTGTATACGGTGATGTTATCATTGGTGTTCACGGAGAAAACTTCTCCATGATGTTCGACAAAAAAGAGGGCGGCATCAGTTCTCTGAAATACAATGATTTTGAATATATCACACGCACACCAAAGGTCAGCTTCTGGAGAGCAATGACGGACAATGACACCGGTGCTTCCGAGCCATACAATCTTGCACAGTGGTATGCCGCAGGCAAATTTGCAAAGTATAAAACCGTTTCATGGCTGGAACAGGAAGATGCTTTGAAAATCACATTCACATATCAGGCTGCCTGTGTTCCGACTTTTGAGTTTACTGTAACCTATACCGCACACTTTGACGGAAAGCTGGGCGTAAGTGTAAATTATGTAGGAGTAAGAGGAATGTCCGATATGCCGGTTCTTGCATTGGACTTCAAGATGAAAAAACAGCTTTGCAATTTCCAGTATTACGGACTCGGTCCTGATGAAAATTACAGTGACCGATGCAAAGGGGCAAGACTGGGATTGTGGAAATCTACAGCAGAAGAAAATCTTTCCGGTTATCTCAATCCGCAAGAATGCGGCAACCGTACCGGTGTAAGAACGCTCTCAATCCATGATGATATGCAGCATGGTCTGACGTTCCAAAAGGCATCTGCTCCGTTTGAAATGAGTGTACTGCCATACAGTGCCTATGAACTCGAAAACGCAATGCATCTGGATGAACTTCCAAGTGTTCGCTACACATGGGTCAGAATCGCTGCAAAGCAAATGGGTGTCGGCGGCGATGATTCCTGGGGTGCACCGGTGCATGAGGAGTACAGAATTCATGCAGATCAGCCGATGAAATTGGAATTTGTAATTATGCCCTTAAGATCGTAAGAAGAAAGTAAAGCAATGAAAATATAGGATTTTCAAGACAATGTTACTTGTGGTGGATTTGATAATATCTTCGCAAATATTTATAAGCCACAGGATATAGAAAGTCAGAAATCACGATTATGAGTGCTGTGGAGAAATTCACAGCACTGTATCCGAATAGAAATGATATACACGTTTATTCTGCTCCGGGTAGGACAGAAATCGGCGGTAATCATACCGATCATCAACATGGCTGTGTCATTGCAGGAGCAGTTGACTTAGATGTTATCGGTGTTGCAGCATTTCATGACGAAAACATCATCAGAATTAAATCAGAGGGATTGCAGCTCGCTTTAAGGATTTAGGTGTAGAAATTTCCGGATTTGATTATGTATACAACTTCAAATGTACTTGTTGGAAGCGGTATTTCTTCTTCTGCTGCATTTGAAACATTGATTGCAACGGCAACAACGGCAATTGACAGCTATTACAATAACAATCAGATTGGAGCGGTTGAAATCGCAAAAATCGGACAATATGCAGAAAATTTTTATTTTGGCAAGAAAAGCGGATTGATGGATCAGATGGTTTGCTCCATTGGTGGATTTGTTTTTCTTGATTTTCAAAACATTCAAAATCCATGTATCCAACAAATTGATTTTGACCTTTCAAAAACCGGCTATTCATTGATCATCACAGACACCAAAGGAGATCATTCTGATTTGACAGATGATTATGTAGACGTTCGTACAGAAATGGACGAAGTTGCAGAATATTTCGGCAAAAAGGTTCTTCGTGAAGTTGATGAAAATCAATTTTGGGATAATCTCCCTGATATTAAAAAGAAGATTTCTGACAGAGCTGCCTTGCGTGCAATTCACTTTTTTGGCGACAATTATCGTGCAAAGGCAGAAACGGAAGCTCTCAAAAACAACAGATTTGAGGATTTTCTCACGCTTGTAAACGAATCGGGAGATTCCTCCATGAACTATCGAGAGTGTGAGATTATTTCTGTAAAATTAATTTTTCTATGATAAAATACTTAGTTTTATTTGGGCAGATAAGCAAAATTCAGCTTATCTGCCTTTTTGTAATATAGCACGGATTTTCTTCCGCGTCAAGAGCGGTCTTGTAAAAGACCGTATTTTTTACACTATATAAATATAAAAATATATGCTAAACAAGTCGTCCATCATACATAATTGACAGTTCTCCGTAAACTCTGCCCCAATTTCTAAGTGGCATTGTCCACTTCTTTGTTGCTTCAAATGTTGCCAAATACAGTGCCTTTAGAAGGGCTGTATCGCTCGGGAATACGCTCCTTTGGCTATTCAATCGACGTAGTACACTATTAAGGCTTTCTATTGCATTTGTTGTATACATGACTTTTCTGACTTCGGCGGAAAATTTGAACATTGGTGATAAAACATCCCAATTTTCCTCCCATCTTCTCATCGCATTAGGATATTTTTCTTGCCATTTTTTTGTGACACTCTGCATACGCTCGTATCCACTTTCTTCATTCGGTGCATGATATATGCTCTTTAAATCATTTGCAAATGCTTTTTTGTCTTTTTCCGCTACATATTTCAACGTATTGCGCACTTGATGGACAATACAACGTTGATACTCCGTATTTGGATAGGCTGCTGCTATTGATTCCTTTATCCCTGATAAGCCATCTGCACATAATATCAATATATCCCGTACACCACGATTTTTGAGTTCATTTAAAACTCCAAGCCAATATTTCGCACTCTCATTTTCACCTATAGTTATGCTTAAAACTTCCTTCTTACCCTCATCATTTACACCGAGAATTATGTATGCAGCTATCTTCTTTACTATATGCTCTTCACGGACAGAAAAGTGGATTGCATCAATAAAAACTATCGGATACACAGCTGATAAAGGGCGTTGTTGCTATTCCTCTATTTGTGGTAATATTTTATTTGTAACGGCAGTTACCATACTTTCACTTACCTCAAAACCGTATATATCTTCCACAATATCAGAAATTTGTCTTGTTGTCATACCTTTTGCCGACATAGCAATGATTTTTTGTTCTATTTCTGATATGTCCTTCTTTCGCTTAGGGACTATCTGCGGTTCAAAATCACCGTCACGGTCTTGTGGAACATCAATAG
>OGYV01003001.1_pt1 | contig 10236 bp, 7 predicted proteins | sample 1576651 | NCBI WGS metagenome assembly OGYV01 (sample SAMEA3541570, study PRJEB24748) | human gut metagenome | biome: human gut; feature: human-associated habitat; material: faeces | place: China | collected 2012
GTTTTAAATTTATTCCGAGACAGGGGCTCAATATGGCCGGAAAACATACCTGCCTGCAATGATAATATTATTTCTCAATAAATTTAAAACAGCTTCTTATTTCACCCCTCCGTCACTTCGTGTCACCTCCCCTATATTTTGCGTTACAAAACATAGTGGAGGAGTAAGTGCTTTGCAATGCCACAGGGTATAGGTGGGGTGGTTAAAGGAATATTCTCTTTTTTGGTATAAGGATAGATTTTACACTTCTCCCCTATCGCATATGCGTGCGCAGGGCAGGAGGTTAATAGTATTCTGTCGTTAACACCTTTTTGTGTTTTTCTTGATTTAGCTCTTCCGCTTTTCGAGCACTCCCGCTATATCTCTGCGTAACACAGTGGGAGAGATTGGTATGAATTTCGCTTTCTTCCCTGCTTCGATTTTTGTCGTTGCAAAACACCTCGTAAGGCTGCGGGACGCAGAAGGGAAGAGGACTTATAATGCTGCTTCAAATATTCTTTTTCATATCTGTCTGTGAATACAAGAGAGAAGTTAAAGGAGAATCGCCTCCGATTTTTTTTTAAGCCGATATCCCGACTAATTATCGACCGAGCCATTTTTGTCCGATTTTGTTCAAGTGCTCCAATTCCATTATCTTCGCAAATGGAAAAGGAGAAAGTAGATGTTTGTTTATCGAGACGAGGAATTCGGGGAGATTTATATTCGTTCGGATAGTCGGGCGTGCCGTTTGATATTTAGAGTAAAGGATAATGGTTTGCAGATTACTTGCCCGGAAGGATATGCTGTAAACCGGGTGAAATCGGCGGTGGACGATAACCGTGAAAAACTGAGGGCGTTGGTGTCTCGAAGCGCGACGATACGGAAAAATCGAGTTTTGTCTACGGGCGATAGTATTCCTTGTTATGGAGGAGATATATGTTTATTGCCGGGTGTGTCGAATAAGTTTTTATTTCGGTATGAGGGTGATTGTTTACAGGTGTTTTGTCCTCCGGGAATCGATTTGAATGAGACGAATGTACGGAAAACGTTGTCGCGGGGAGTGGGTCGTTTCGTTTACAGAAGGGCGCAAGAGGTTTTACCTCGGAGGCTGAATCAAATCTCGTCGAGATTGGGGTTGCCAGTGGTTTCGGTAACGATAGGTCGCGGGCGGCGAAAGTTGGGGCATTGTACCCGTCGGGGAGAGATACAGTTGTCGTTTTATTTGATGTACCTACCCGAAGAGTTGATCGATTATGTTATTTGCCATGAGCTCGCTCATCTAAAATATATGGATCACAGTCCATTATTTCATGCTTTGTGTAATCGTTATTGTGGGGGCAGAGAACTTTTGTTGCGGAAACAATTGTGTTCTTTCGCATTTTTATTATATTAAATAAGAATATATTTGTTGAAAAATATTTAAATTTTAGGTGCGAATTATCCTATTTTGGTTCGTAGGGAATCTGTGGAGTTGCGTATTATATAATATTGTGCTATCTTTGTGGCGGTTGGAATGGAAGAGGGGGCAATGATGTCCCCTCGTTTTTTTCTTTGCATAGAGTCGTTATGATAGATAAAAAAGAAATAGAGGCATTTGTTGAAGAAGGGTTGACCGGAAGCGACTGTTTCGTAGTCGATGTACAAGTAAAACCCGATAATGTGATTGTCGTGGAAATAGATAACGAAGAGGGTGTGGATATAGATCGCTGCGTGGCGTTACATCGTTTTTTGGAATCGAAGCTCGACCGAGATGTCGAAGATTATGAATTGGAGGTTGGGTCGGCAGGGATTACCTCTCCGTTCAAAGTCCTCGGGCAGTACAAGAAAAATATAGGCAAGGAAGTGGAATTGTTGACCAAAAACGGCATGAAACTTTCGGGGATATTGAAAAGTGCCGATTCGGAGAAATTTGTCGTGACGATAACCAAGAAAGTAAAGAGCGAAACCAGTAAACGAAAAGTGGAGGTCGAGGAAGACCTCGCTTTTGGATATGATGAAGTAAAATATACAAAATATCTAATCAGATTTAAATAATATGGCAAAAAAAGAGGAACCCGTTAGCATGGTCGATACCTTTGCAGAGTTCAAAGAGTTGAAGAACATCGAAATAACTACGATGATTAGTGTGCTGGAAGAATCTTTCCGCAACGTATTGGCAAAGATGTTCGGGACCGATGAAAACTTCGATATAATCGTGAATCCGACGAAGGGGGATTTCGAAATATGGCGTAACCGTGAGATTGTGGAAGACGGAGCGGTGACCGACAGTAATTTGCAGGTTTCTTTGTCGGAGGCTCGGAAAACCGACCCCGATTTCGAGGTCGGCGAGGAGATGACCGACGAGGTGCATTTCGAGAAATTCGGTCGTCGAGCTATCTTGAACTTGCGCCAAACGCTGGCTTCGAAGATTCTCGATTTGCAAAAAGATGCCATTTACAATAGATATAAAGATAAAATAGGCGAGTTGGTAAGTGCCGAAGTTTACCAGATTTGGAAAAAGGAGATGTTGTTGGTCGATGACGACGGTAATGAGTTGTTGCTGCCGAAAGCCGAACAGATACCTTCGGATTTTTACCGGAAAGGTGAGACCGTACGGGCTGTCGTGTTGGAAGTCGATAACAAGAACAATAATCCTAAAATTTTGGTATCCCGCACGTCCAATGAATTTCTTCGCCGTCTTTTCGAGCTCGAAGTGCCCGAAATTCACGATGGTTTGATTTTGATAAGGGCGATTGCCCGTATTCCGGGAGAGCGTGCTAAAATTGCCGTTGAATCGTATGACGATCGTATCGATCCGGTAGGAGCTTGCGTGGGTGTGAAAGGTTCGCGTATACATGGTATTGTTCGGGAATTGCGCAATGAAAATATCGATGTCATTAATTACACGGCTAATCCATCACTGTTTATACAACGCGCTTTGAGTCCGGCTAAGATTTCTTCGATTCGGTTGAATGAAGAGGAGAAGAAAGCAGAAGTATTTCTTAAACCCGAGGAGGTCTCGTTGGCTATCGGTAAAGGCGGCTTGAATATTAAGTTGGCTTGCATGCTTACGGGTTACAATATTGATGTTTACAGAGATATAGACGAGGAAGAAGAGGAGGACATTTACCTCGACGAATTCAGCGACGAAATCGACGACTGGGTGATTGAGGCCTTGAAAGGTATCGGATGCGCCACTGCGAAGAGTGTGCTTGCGTTGCCTCGTGAAACATTGATCGAGAAAGCCGACCTCGAAGAGAACACCGTGGACGAAGTTCTCGCTATTTTGAAAGCGGAGTTTGAAGAGTAATTCGTTTTCGGGACCGATACAATGCGGTCTTTGTGCCTTTTCGGAGGCATCTTTAATTCTTCCATTATTTATAAACTAAAACTGAGTATGTCGATAAGGTTAAATAAAGTAGCAAGAGACTTGAATGTAGGAATTCAGACGGCGGTCGAATTTCTTCAAAAGAAAGGTTTTACGGTTGAAGCTAACCCTAACACCAAGATAACCGACGAACAGTATGCACTGCTTGTCAAGGAGTTCAGTAAGGACAAAAATTTGAAACTCGAATCGGAGAGCATGAGTCTTGAACGTCATAAGGAAAAGAGCAAGGCGACATCGGCTACCGAATCGGAGGAGGGGAATTCTTCATCGGCAATAAAGGAAGAACCGAAGGAGCTGAAAACAATTATTCCCGAGACACAACGCCCGAAAGTGGTCGGTCAAATAGATCTCGACGCGTTGAATCGTCCGAAGTCGTCCGGACATAAAAAGGAAAGTCCGGTAGAGAAAAAAGAGCCGGTTAAATCGGAGGAGAACAAGGCCGAAGTGAAAACGAAAGAGGAAAAACCAGAATCGGCGGTGTCGGCCCGTGAAGAAGTGAAGCCTGCCGAAGAAGAGAATAAGCCGGTCGCCGAACCTAAACAAGAGGTTGTCTCTCAATCGAAACCTGAACCTCAAATAGTTGAACCGAAAGTAAAAGAGGCGGTTGTCGAGCAAGAAGTTAAAGAAGAAAAGGGAGTTGAGGAATCCCATGAAGACGAGGTGTTTACCATTAATCGTCCGGCGTTTACCTCGAATATCAATGTCGTCGGTAAAATAGATCTCGATGCGTTGAATCAACAGACTCGTCCGAAGAAAAAGACGAAAGAGGAAAAACGTAAAGAACGGGAGAGTAAAGAGAAACAGAGACAAGAATCACACAAGGCTGCCGGTGGCGACGATGCTAATCAGCAAGGTGGTGAACGTAGGAAGCGTCAACGAATCAGTAAAGAAAAGGTAGATATATCGAAAAGCATTTCATCGATGGGTGGACAACCCTCCCGTGGAGGAAATGGTAAAAATAACGGAGGAAATAGACCGAATAAACAAAAACAACGTCCTATAAAGGCCGAGGTGAGCGAAGAAGATGTACAAAAGCAGATAAAAGAGACATTGGCTCGCCTTACCAATAATACAAAAGGACAGAAGAAATCGGCCAAATGGCGTAAAGAAAAACGCGAGGCTTTCTCGAATCGCGAACGTGAGCTCGCCGAAATGGAGGAAGCTGAAAGTAAAGTGTTGAAGCTGACGGAGTTTGTTACGGCAAACGATTTGGCTTCGATGATGAATGTTCAGGTGAACGAGGTTATCGCTACCTGTATGAGTATCGGCATGATGGTGTCGATCAATCAGCGTCTCGATGCCGAGACGATCAATATCGTTGCGGAAGAATTCGGTTTTAAGACCGAATATGTAAGTGCCGAGGTGGTCGAGGCTATTCATGAAGAAGAGGATAGGGAAGAAGATTTGACATCTCGTCCTCCTGTCGTGACCGTGATGGGACACGTGGATCATGGTAAAACTTCATTACTCGACTATATTCGCAATTCGAATGTGATTGCCGGGGAAGCCGGAGGTATCACTCAGCATATCGGTGCATATAATGTGAAATTGGAAGATGGACGTCGTATCACTTTCCTCGATACTCCGGGTCACGAGGCATTTACGGCTATGCGTGCCCGCGGAGCCCAGATGACTGATATCGCCATTATTATCGTCGCTGCCGATGACAATGTAATGCCCCAAACTGTCGAGGCCATCAATCATGCTTCGGCAGCCGGTGTTCCCATTGTGTTCGCTATCAATAAGATTGACAAGCCGAATGCCAATCCTGACAAGATTAAAGAGGAGTTGGCTAATATGAACTACCTCGTAGAAGATTGGGGCGGTAAATATCAGTCGCAGGAGATTTCGGCTAAAAAAGGAACCGGAGTACATGAATTGATGGAAAAGGTTTTGTTGGAGGCCGAATTGCTCGACTTAAAAGCGAATCCCAACCGGAGGGCTACCGGTTCGATTATCGAGTCCACTTTGGATAAAGGGCGTGGATATGTTGCTACCGTATTGGTGCAAAATGGGACTTTGCATAAAGGCGATGTCGTGTTGGCGGGAACCAATCACGGAAAGGTAAAAGCTATGTTCAACGAAAGAAATGCCCGTATCGAAGTTGCCGGTCCGTCGGCTCCCGTTCAGATTCTCGGTTTGAACGGTGCTCCTCAGGCAGGTGATGTGTTCCATGTGATGGATACAGAGCAAGAGGCACGCGAGATTGCCAATAAACGCGAGCAATTGCAACGTGAATTGGGCTTGCGTACTCACAAGTTATTGACCCTCGACGATATAGGTCGTCGTATAGCTGTCGGCAATTTCCAAGAGTTGAATTTGGTTGTGAAGGGCGATGTGGACGGATCGGTAGAGGCTTTGAGCGATTCGCTTATCAAACTATCCACCCCCGAAATACAAATCAACGTATTGCATAAGGCCGTAGGACAAATATCCGAATCGGATATTACGTTGGCCGCCGCATCCAATGCTATTATCATCGGATTCCAAGTGAGACCCTCCGTGGCTGCTCGCCGATTGGCCGAGAAAGAAGGAGTCGATATACGTCTCTATTCGATCATCTACGATGCTATCGAGGAGGTTAAATCGGCTATGGAAGGTATGTTGTCTCCCGAAATCAAAGAGGAGATATTGGGTACGGCCGAGGTTTTGGAAACTTATCATATCACGAAAGTTGGTACGGTTGCCGGCTGTATCGTGAAGGAAGGTAAGCTGAAACGGTCGAGCAAGATACGTTTGATACGAGACGGTATCGTGATTTATAGCGGAGATTTAGGTTCTCTGAAACGCTTCAAAGACGATGTTAAAGAGGTGACTACGGGATTTGAGTGCGGATTGAACATCACGAACTACAACGATGTTAAGATAGGCGATCTCGTAGAGGCTTATGAAGAGGTAGAAGTGAAAAAGACGCTTTAAGAAAGAAACGTTTTTCGGGAATAGAGAGGCTGCCTCGTAGGTACGGGGCGGCCTTTGTTATCGCCTTTGACGGATAATAAGGCGGAAATACGGAGTATTCAAAATAAAAAAGTAATTTTGCAGGGTTAAGAATCGGGAGTGTGAGAGATGAATTATGTTGATTTTACTATCCTATTGATCGCCGTTATAGGTTTTCTGTACGGACTCATCAAAGGGGTTATCCGTCAAGTAGGTTCGTTGGGCGGGTTTATCGCAGGTATAGTCGTCGCCCGATTTTTCGGAGGTTCGTTCTCTGCATTGTTGAGGGAGATGTTTGATTTGCCTGAGGGTGTGAGCCGGGTTATCGCATATTCGTTATTGTTCCTTATTGTTTACATTATATGCGTTCAACTGATGAGGCTGATACATCACATTACGCATCATGTGGCATTGGGGTGGCTCGATAGATTGGCCGGGGCTTTGTTCGGCGCCGTCAAATATTTGGTCATATTGAGTATAGTGCTTAATCTCGTCCATATTATCGATCCTAAGGGTAAACTAATTCCGGAAAAAGAGACGGCTTCGTCACAGTTCTATGGATATACATTGCGTGTAGCTCCGTTGCTCTTTTCGATGGCACAAGAGCAGTTCGTTTCGGAAACCAAACCGACGAGGGGATTGTTTATACCTTATTCGATATGCAACGAGCCGTATCTCTGTTGTGAAAATTGTAAAGCAGATTAAAAATGAAACAGGATAATTCGAATGAAATATTAAACGACGTTACTACTAACGATTATAAATACGGATTTGTAACCGATATAGAGACAGATATTATTCCTACCGGATTGAACGAGGATATTATCCGCCATATTTCGGAGAAGAAAAAGGAGCCGGAATGGTTACTTGAATTCCGTCTGAAAGCATACGCTTACTGGAAAACGCTCGAAATGCCGCATTGGGCTCATTTGAATATTCCCGATATAGATTATCAGGCTATCAGTTATTATGCTGCTCCCAAGACCAAAGAGGCTCCGAAAAGCCTCGATGAAGTGGACCCTGAGCTACGCAAGACATTCGACAAGCTGGGAATTTCGCTCGAAGAACAGATGAAACTGTCGGGTATAGCGGTCGATGCGGTGATGGATAGTGTGTCGGTACGGACGACTTTCCGGGAAAAACTGGCCGAATTGGGTGTGATTTTCTGCTCGTTCAGCGAGGCGGTGAAAGATTATCCCGATTTGGTGAAACGTTATTTAGGCTCGGTCGTTTCGTATCGGGACAATTTTTTTGCAGCGCTTAACTCGGCCGTATTCAGTGACGGCTCGTTCGTTTATATTCCCAAAGGAGTCCGGTGTCCTATGGAATTATCTACCTATTTCCGTATCAACGCCGCTAATACGGGACAGTTCGAACGAACATTGATTGTTGCCGATGACGACAGCTATGTGAGCTATCTCGAAGGTTGTACGGCTCCTATGCGTGATGAGAATCAATTGCACGCAGCTATCGTGGAAATTGTAGTGCATGATCGTGCCGAAGTGAAATATTCGACCGTGCAGAATTGGTATCCGGGCGATAAGGACGGGAAAGGCGGTATCTATAATTTCGTGACGAAGCGAGGCATGTGCAAAGGCGATCACTCTAAGCTCTCTTGGACGCAGGTGGAGACGGGGTCGGCCATTACTTGGAAATATCCCAGTTGTGTGCTGGCGGGCGATCATTCGGTCGGGGAGTTTTATTCGGTGGCTGTTACCAATAATTATCAACAAGCCGACACAGGAACGAAGATGATACATATCGGGAAAAACACCCGCAGTACGATCGTATCGAAGGGTATTTCGGCGGGTCGTAGCCAGAATAGCTATCGAGGACTCGTGAAAGTGTTGCCGAGTGCCGAGAATGCAAGGAACTTTACCCAGTGTGACAGTTTGTTGTTGAGTTCCGATTGCGGGGCACATACTTTCCCGTATATGGAGATTCTGAATGATTCGGCCGTGGTAGAGCATGAAGCGACTACTTCGAAAATCAATGAAGACCAAATATTCTATTGTAACCAGCGTGGAATCCCTACCGAGGATGCCGTGGGTCTTATCGTGAACGGATATGCCAAAGAGGTGATGAATAAACTGCCTATGGAGTTTGCCGTTGAAGCGCAAAAGCTATTGCAGATCTCGTTGGAAGGTTCGGTAGGTTAAGGAAAATAGTAGAATGATATGAAAAGGATTGCGTATCGTTTTTTTCTCATTGTGTTATTGAGTGTTTTGGCTGTGGAGGTTTTTCCTGTTTCGGCGCAAGAGGGCTCGTGGTTCGATGAAGGGAATTACGATGAAGAATGGCTTGACAAGAATTTCGATAACGATGTGATGATTATTTCCACGCCCGAGGAGTTCGCTGCTTTTGGTGAATATATGACAAGGTCGCTGTGGAATTATCCGAACAAGACCGTTCGATTGGCGGCCGATATGGATATGTCGGCTCATATATGGGAAACTCCTTCCATTAAAAATTATTTTAGAGGTGTATTCGATGGTGACGGTCATAAGATCAGCGGATTGACGATAGTGCCGCATATGGGTGGGGGCGGTTATTCCGACGATTATTTCTATGTTTTGTCCGGTTTGTTTGGATCGGTTCGTGGAACTTCCGAGATAAGAAACTTGGAGTTGGACGAAACTTGTCGGATAGCATGTGCCAAAGAGTACGATTTCTTTTTCGGAGATTTGGAGTTCCAGATAGGGACGATAGCTGCATCGGCGATTGGCGATGTGCGTTTTTCTCATTGTGTCAATCGAGCCGATGTCGTATTTACTCCGTGGCTTCAAAAGACCGATTCTCATGAGATGGTATGTTCTGTGAGCGGATTGGTCGCCCATGCCGATGGAGCGACGATAGACCATTGTTCCAACGATGGGGAAATAATAGTGGATATAGGTGAGCATAGCGATCTTACCGATGTATGGGTGTCAGGCTTGGTCGGACGTAGTCGGAGTGTTTATGAGAAAGGCGGTAGTCTTATTTCGAGTGTCAACGAAGGGAACATCTCGGTTTCGAATGCCAAAGGTGATATATTTGTGGGAGGACTTTCGAGCAATTATACATTTCGTATAGACAGTTGCGAGAACCATTCGGTCGTTAAGGTGAATGCCCGTGAAGGGAGTGCTTATGTCGGCGGGGTTTCCTCGGCGAGCATGGGTATAACGTACAGTTTCAATAGGGACTCCGTGATTTGTGAAAGCGATGGTTTTGAAGTACAGGTAGGAGGCGTTTGCTCTTATTCCTTTTATAATAGTTCGCAAACCGATTCGTTGTACACCTGTGGAAACGAAGGTGAGATCGAGGTTAAATCGAATGGTTCGATGTTATCGGTCGGGGGAGTGATGGGTCAGAATACAGATTGCCCGGTTGTAGATTGCTGGAATCGTGGAGGTTTGAAAATCGAAAGTTCGGCTCCCCGCTCTTCGTCCCGTTGGAATGCTATTTATGCAGGTGGACTGGTCGGATATTGTGAAGAACCGGTGTACAATAGCTATAATCGAGGAAATATCTCTTTAATCGACGCACATATAGATGTGGAAGGTTCTTCACAGGGAAGCGTCGGAGGCTTGGTGGGAAAGGCTTATAAGTTATTGTGGAATAGTTATTCGACGGGTGATGTATACAGCGATGTCGCTAGTGTCAAGGTGTGCCGGTTGAGTGAATCGAATGTGCATTCTTGCTATTATAACAGCGATGCTGTTGTGGAGGGTACAGAAGTCGGCGAGAACGGTATTGCGTATAGCACAGCAGAGATGCAGTCTGCCGGGAGCGGTTTTTTGGATGCCTTGAACAATGCGGTGAAAGGCGATGCCGTATGCCGGAATTGGGAATATTTTCCCGGGGAAAACGACGGCTATCCGGTGCATATCGACCGTATTGTCGATGGAGTGGATTCGCCGGCAGATCATTCGGTGCAGTCGGCCTGATACAGCCGGTGTTCCCGCAGCAGGGGC
>OGYV01003018.1_pt1 | contig 10166 bp, 8 predicted proteins | sample 1576651 | NCBI WGS metagenome assembly OGYV01 (sample SAMEA3541570, study PRJEB24748) | human gut metagenome | biome: human gut; feature: human-associated habitat; material: faeces | place: China | collected 2012
CAAACAGGTTGGTTTATCGAATCTATGTGGTCTCAAACCATGGTTATCCACATGTTACGTTCACCAAAACTACCATTTATTCAAAGTCACCCAGCACTATCAGTTGTTGTGACAACCTTATTTGCTGCTTTCTTTGTGACTTCTCTTCCATACAGTCCATTGGCTGGTTTCTTAAAACTCAGCCATCTAAACGGTCTCTATTTCATTCTCTTGTTTATCATCATTACTTTGTATATGCTTAGTGTTACCTTTGTGAAGCATATCTATATTAAGAAATACAAAGAATGGTTATAGGATAACTATACTTAGAAAAAGAGCATAAGCTCTTTTTTCATTACCGTCCATTCTGCCAAAACTTTTTCATTTATGGTATAATAGGGCGATTATAGATAATCAGAGGCCCTAAAAAACGTTAGTTATGAGGACATCTTTTCTAAGAAATGAGAGACTATGTTTCCAAGGCCCCTTTCTTTCGTTGGCCATCCCAGTGGGAGGTTGAGGTCCTGAGATTTGGGGCTCAAGGCTAAGACCGTCACGAAAGAAATCATCACAAAAAAATATTAAGAAGGAAAAAGAAAATGAGTAATTACGCTATTATCCTTGCTGCGGGTAAAGGAACTCGCATGAAATCAGATCTTCCAAAAGTATTGCACAAGGTTTCAGGCATCACTATGCTTGAGCACGTCTTCCGTGCAGTTTCAGCTATCGAACCAGCTAAAAACGTTACTGTTATTGGTCACAAGGCTGAACTTGTTCGTGAGGTTTTGGATGGTCAATCTGCCTTCACCATGCAAACTGAGCAGTTGGGGACTGGTCACGCAGTAATGATGGCTGAAGAAGAGTTGGCTGGACTGGAAGGGCAAACGCTTGTTATCGCCGGTGACACGCCTTTGATTACTGGTGAAAGCCTTAAAAACCTTATTGATTTCCATGTTAATCACAAAAATGTTGCCACTATCTTGACTGCAACTGCGGACAATCCATTTGGTTATGGTCGTATTATCCGTAACGAAAATGGCGAAGTGACTAAGATTGTTGAGCAAAAAGATGCCAACGAATTCGAACAACAGGTCAAAGAAATCAATACAGGGACTTACGTTTTTGATAATAAACGCCTCTTCGAAGCACTTAAAAACATCAACACCAACAATGCTCAAGGGGAATACTATTTGACTGATGTTATTTCTATTTTCCGTGAGAATGGTGAAAAAGTAGGTGCCTTCACTCTTCGTGAATTTGAAGAAAGTCTCGGGGTTAACGACCGTGTTGCCTTGGCTACGGCAGAAGATGTTATGCGTCGTCGCATCAACCAAGCTCACATGGTTAATGGTGTTACTTTCCAAAATCCAAACGCTACTTATATCGATGTCGATGTGGAAATTGATCCAGATGTTGTCATTGAAGCTAATGTAACGCTTAAAGGTAAAACTAAGATTGGTGCAGAATCAGTGCTTACCAATGGGACTTATATTGTTGATTCAACAATCGGTGCTAAAACTGTTATCACTAACTCAATGATCGAGCATTCAGTGCTTGAAAAAGGTGTTACAGTGGGACCATTTGCCCATGTTCGTCCGGATTCACTTCTCAAAGAAGGCGTTCATATCGGTAACTTCGTTGAGGTTAAGGGTTCTACTATCGGTGAAAATACTAAGGCTGGTCACTTGACCTACATTGGTAATGCGGAAGTTGGTTCTGACGTTAACTTTGGTGCAGGGACAATCACTGTAAACTATGATGGTCAACATAAATTCAAGACCCAAATTGCTAATAACGTCTTTATCGGAAGCAATTCAACCTTGATTGCACCGCTTGAAATTGGGGCTAACGCTCTCACAGCGGCTGGTTCAACTATTACAGATGATGTGCCAGCTGACAGCGTAGCCATTGGACGTGGCCGTCAGGTCAATAAAGAAGGCTATGCCATTAAAAAACCTCACCACCCAAGCCAACAAAAGTAGGCTTAAGACTATCTGAGCTAGATTCTCTTGTAGAGTAGAGGTAGCTTAGAATGAGGTCAGAAGTAAAAGGAGTCAATTCATGGAGTTTGAAGAAAAAACACTCAAACGTGAGTCAAAATTTAAGGGACATATTTTTGAAGTTGCAGTAGACGAGGTCCTCTTGCCAGACGGTAAGACAGCTGGTCGTGAACTCATCTTCCACAAGGGAGCAGTAGCCGTTTTAGCGGTTACCCCAGAAGGGAAAATCATTATCGTCAAGCAATACCGTAAGGCTATTGAGGCGGTTTCTTACGAGATTCCTGCGGGTAAGCTGGAAGTCGGTGAAGCTGGCGATGAGATGGCTGCAGCGGCGCGTGAACTTGAAGAGGAGACTCAATACAAGGGTGATCTGGAATTGATTTATGAATTTTACACAGCCATTGGCTTTTGTAATGAGAGAATCAAACTCTATGTAGCGACCAACCTTAAACCTGTGGAAAATCCACGTCCACTTGATGATGATGAGTTCCTTGAACTCTATGAATTGACCTATGAAGAGTGTATGGAACTTGTAGCGTCAGGGGCTATCCAGGATGCCAAAACTATCATCGCCCTCCAATACTATGCACTTCATTTCGGAGGAAAATAAGCTATGGGAAAACCACTTTTGACCGACGATATCATTGAGCAGGCCAAGCGTGGGGAAATCGATTTAGAGGAACATCCTTATTATGAGGACTATGATCAAGAGTTCTACGATGAGGATTATGAGGCTGATTACCAGCCTTCTGCCTACAAGAGCCGTCGAATTGAGAATGCTAAACGCAATCAATTTCAACACAAGCTTAATCGCATCCTCTTTTGGGTTGTGGTCCTCTTGATTCTTCTCTTCATTGCTGTCTTTTATTTCTAAAAAGTCTATGAGTCAGATAGCTCTAGCTACTGATCCAGGAAAGATTACAAGCTGAAAAGGAACTATATGAAAATCGGAATTATCGCTGCTATGGAGCAGGAGTTAGTGCTTCTAGTGGAGCAATTGGAAAATAAGGTTGAAGAAACTGTTCTTGGCAATACCTACTATACAGGACATTTGGGAAAACACGACGTCGTTTTGGTACAATCAGGTGTTGGTAAGGTTATGTCAGCCATATCTGTGGCTGTCTTGGCAGACCATTTTGGCGTTGATGCCCTCATTAACACTGGTTCTGCAGGAGCAGTAGCACCTGGACTTAAAATTGGAGATGTGGTTGTAGCTTCAAAATTAGCCTATCACGATGTTGATTTGACATCTTTTGGCTATGACTATGGGCAAATGTCTATGCAACCACTTTACTTTGAAAGTGACTCTACCTTCGTAGAGACTTTCGAAAAGGTCTTGGCTCAGGCTTCCATTGATTCTAAGATTGGGCTTATCGCTACGGGTGATAGCTTCATTGCGGGTCAAGACAAGATTGATGCTATTAAGGGGCATTTTCCAGAAGTCTTGGCTGTAGAGATGGAGGGAGCAGCTATTGCTCAAGCCGCACACAGTGTCAAAAAGCCTTTCATCGTTGTACGTGCCATGAGTGATACAGCTGCTCATGATGCTAACATTACCTTTGATGAATTCATTATTCAGGCGGGGAAACAATCAGCTGCTATCTTGGTTGAGTTTCTCAAAGAACTTGCCTAAAATACATTAAATGAGTGCTTATGCTCATTTTCTTAATTAATTTAAAGATGACTGCTATTCATTTAAGAATGGCAGTTTTTTTCTGCTTTTAGATAAGAAAACCTTCTCATTTTTTAAAGAAAAAATCTGAATTTTAGCATTTTTCAGACGGAAATTGAATTAAAATTATGGCAATAAAATGAGAAAGAAAAATAATATTAAAAGAGAGACTCCGAAAGAAAGCTTATCATATAAGGGTTTACAAATTTCACTATCTATTGATATCTTAGAAAGCTTTACAAAACCTCCAAAGGGGTAAATAATTATCTTGCAAAGTTCTGAAAATAGTGTATAATTCAGAATGAAAAGGGTTACAAAAATGTTAAGATTTGTAAAAATGGGAGGATAGAATCATGAATAACCGATTCGGTGATTCGAGGCAGCGTTTCTCCATCCGTAAGTTTACGGTGGGCGTTGCTTCGGTCTTACTTTCGTCTGCAGTTTTTGGTGTAAGTACCGCCAAAGCAGATCAAGCTGAAGAGCCTAAAGGCCAACCAGCGACGAGTGTACTTGAGGAAGCCAGTGAGTCTGATGGTGGGGGCCAAAGGACAAGCACTAGTGCCTCAAGTCAAGAAGTGACAGCTGAACCTACCGTTCAAGCAGAAAGTACCAGTGCTATCTCAGTAACTGCTGTTTCTAGTGAAGTTGCGCTTCAAGAGCAAACGGTTGCAAGCTCTGAGCAAACAAGTTCATCACAAGATAAGACTAGTGAGGGGCTCAGTGAGAAACCTGTTACAGTCAATGAAACACGAGAAGCTAGCGCTAGCGACCTCGCTGCAGCAAACAATACGAGTTCCGCTTCGTCTGATAATTTCGGACTTAAGGTTACCAACCTAAGTCGCCCGATTCCATCGGATGTCAAGGTGACAAAGACAGGAACTGAAATCACTGTTCAAAATCCTGATGTGGAAATGGAATTTCCGAACGGAAATAGTAAGTACGCTACTAGCAAGGTTGTCTACCACAATATTCCTTTCCCTGATGATATGACCATCAATGAAGGGGATCAGGTCATTTTTAATTTGCCTGAGCAGTTGCGTTTCCGTACTAGCTACGATATCAATGTCTATAATCCAGACAATCAAATTGTAGGTCTGGCTCAAATTGATCCTGAGAAGAATCGTGTCACAACGACCTTTAATAACTATTTCCAAACACATCCCAACAATAAGCTCATGAGTTTGGAGTTGGATACCCTTTATTCTGAAGAAGTAGATGAAGGGGAACATCTTACTCTTGATTTTGAGGGACGTATCATTCATGTTTCAGTGGGTAAAGTGCAATCACCTCCTCCAGGTCAAGAAGTTATTTCTAAGTGGGGTAGTCAAGACAAGCATGATCCAACTATCCTAAATTGGCAGATGCGTCTCAATTACTCAAGACGTCTCCTTAACAACTTGAAACTGGTTGATACTTGGTCTGACAATCAAAGATTTGTGGACGGTTCTTTGCAACTTCGCTACATTGATTCGGCAGATCCTTGGATTGACAAGGGATCAGCTATGGATCTGATTAAGAGTTTCTCTTATGATGATAGTCATTTTGAGCTTAAACTCAATCAGTTGGACCGCATGGTTTATGTTTGGTATCAAACCCGTTTGACACAACCTGTTGAAGAATCAGCTAACCCTGTCAACCGTATTAAACTTCATGCTGATGTTGTTTCCGATTCTTACAAGTCAACTATTCGCTTGGTTGGTGGCCGAGGAGATGCCATCGGAGATAACCTCGCTCATTTCAATCTTGAGCTTGAGAAGGACTTGGCGGGTAGAGACCTTAAGGATAAAGAATTTACATTTAAATTAGTTGATGTGACTGATAGTGCCAATCCTGTTGACTTAGGGAAAACCACTAATGATGCCAAGGGTAAAATCGTCTTTTCAGATCTCTCACTCAGTAAGCCAGGTATCTATCATTATCGTGTGACAGAGGTTCCGGGTAATGACGAAGGTGTGGTCTATGACAAACTAGAAGCCAATATCACCATTCAGGTTGTTCGTGAAACTGTGGACAATCAAGTCAAATTGGTTGCCAAGGTTGCCTATCCAGAAGACATTATCTTTAACAATAAATTGGTAACACCAGCCAAGGCCAAAATTGCATTTGGTAAGGAATTGACCAAGGCAGGTGTTAAACAAGATCTAAAAGCAGATCAATTCCAATTTGTTCTCAAAGACCGTTTTGGAAAAGTCCTTGAAACTGTTGGTAATACAGCTGATGGTCAGGTTGCCTTTAGTGAGTTAACCTTTAACAAGGTAGGTACTTACAACTACACTGTTGAAGAGCTTACAGGTAAGGATGACTCAATTGTTTATGACAGCATGAAAGCTGCTGTTTCTATCACGGTAACACGTGATGGCGACGCCCTTGTTTCAACCGTGGTTAATCCTAAAGACACTATCTTTAACAATAAGTTTGTGACTCCAGCTAAAGCCGCTATTCAGTTCAGTAAGGAATTGACTAAGGCTGGTGTTAACCAAACTTTGACTGCTAATGAGTTCCAATTTGTCCTCAAAGATAGTGCCGGTCATGTTGTCGAAACAGTTGGTAATACAGCTGATGGTCGTGTTGCCTTTAGTGAACTTCATTTTGATAAGGCAGGAACCTACACTTATACTGTTGAAGAAGTTAAGGGAACTAACGAAGATATCATCTATGATGGTATGAAAGCGACTGTCTGGATTACAGTGACACGAGATGGTGATGCTTTGGTATCAACAGTCGCTAATCCAAAAGACACTGTTTTCAATAACTATGTTAAAGACGTGCAACCAGCTAAGGCCAAATTCGAATTGACCAAGGTTCTTACAGGTCGTAACCTCAAAGATGGTGAGTTTAGTTTCGTTCTCAAGGACGACAAGGGTAATGTTATCCAAACAGTGACCAATAATGCACAAGGAAACATTAGTTTTGAAAATATTGTCTACGACAAACCAGGTGTTTACTACTACACTGTTGAAGAAGTCAAGGGCAATGAAGCTGACGTGGTTTATGATAACATGGTGGCTAAGTTCCAGGTGACCGTTACTAAGACTGTAGGTGAAAAGGAAAATCTGCTTGTAGCAGCTGTCCTTCTTCCTTTGGATACAGAATTTAACAATAGTTACATCCCTCCAAAACCTCCTACACCGCCAACACCGCCAACACCACCGACACCACCAAGTGTCCCACCTAAACCACCAGTGGTTCCGCCAACACCACCAACTCCGCCTACTCCACCGGTGACTCCAAAACCAGCTAAGCCAGTTCAATCCTCTGAGAAATCAGGACCTCAACTTCCAGAGACTGGTCAAGCTAACGATACTGCCTTGCTTGCCCTTGGTGTGGCAGCAGAAGTGGCAGCAGTCATGGGTGTAGCATATAGCCATCGTCGCCGTAAAGACGTTTAAGATGATGACCTAAAAGATCGAGTATTCTCGATCTTTTTTAGTATTTGGCCACCCATCTCATTAAATGAGAAATCAAGATAAAGCCAACTGCAAGATGAAATTTCTACTAAATTAAGCTATAATGAAGAGTATGAAAGTTCTACTTTATCTTGAAGGAAAATCGGTTCTTGAAAAATCAGGAATCGGACGGGCTCTCCACCATCAGATGCATGCCTTGGACTTGGCGGGGATTCCCTATACAACGGACATCTTGGGTGATTATGATGTCGTTCATATTAATACTTATGGGCCACGCAGCTTGATGTTGTTGCATGCTGCAAAACGCCGTGGCAAGAAGGTCATCATGCATGGTCATTCGACACGTGAGGACTTTGAGAATTCGTTCATCGGTTCTAACCTTTTGGCCCCACTTTTTGGAAAATATTTGGCCCACATGTACCAAAAGGCTGATTACGTGATTACGCCATCTGAGTATTCCAAAAAATTGATTCAGTCTTACGGAGTTACCACACCAATCATTGCTGTTTCAAATGGGATTGATTTGAAAAAATACGGTAAGGATCCACGTAAGGAAGAAGTTTTCCTAGACTACTTTGGTATCAAGGAAGGACAGCCAGTGGTGATTTGTGCGGGTCTTTATTTCCAACGCAAGGGAATTGAAGATTTCGTCAAGGTTGCCGAAAAGATGCCTCATGTTCGTTTTATTTGGTTAGGTAGTATCAGCAAATGGCTGATTCCTAAGAAGATTCGAGACATTGTCAATGGTAAGCATCCTGATAATGTCAGCTTCCCAGGTTATTTCAAGGGAGCCGTCTTCCAGGGAGCCATGAGTGGTGCTAATGCTTTCTTTTTCCCATCTTACGAGGAAACTGAAGGGATTGTGGTGCTAGAAGCCTTTGCCAGTCACCAGCATGTAGTTTTGCGTGATATTCCTGTTTATGAAGGCTGGGTTGATGACAAATCGGCCTCATTTGGGGACAACGTGGACGAATTTGTAGTAGCCTTGCAAGATATTATCGATGGTAAAGTGGACAAACGTGAAGAAGGCTATAAGGTTGCAGAAAGTCGCTCGATTGATGATGTCGCCCAAAAGCTTGTTGAAGCCTACAAAGAAGTATTGGAGATTTAAATGCGTATCGGATTGTTTACAGATACCTATTTTCCACAGGTATCAGGTGTTGCGACCAGTATTCGCACGCTGAAGACGCAGTTGGAAAAAATGGGACATACAGTCTTTATCTTTACGACCACTGATAGAGATGTTGACCGCTATGAAGACTGGCAGATTGTCCGTATTCCGAGTGTGCCTTTCTTTGCTTTTAAGGATCGCCGTGTAGCTTATCGTGGCTTTTCCAAGGCACTAGAGATTGCCAAACAATATAAGCTTGATATTATTCATACGCAGACAGAGTTTTCATTAGGTCTGCTAGGGATTGCCATTGCACGCGAACTTAGGATTCCTGTTGTGCATACCTACCACACTCAGTATGAAGACTATGTCCGCTATATTGCCAAAGGTATGGTTATCCGTCCAAGTATGGTTAAGTACATTGTTCGTGGCTTTATGAGCGATTTGGATGGAGTCATCTGTCCGAGTGAGATTGTTTATGACCTCTTGCTCAAGTACAAGGTTGCAGCTGAAAAACGTGTTATTCCAACTGGGATTGAACTTGAAAAGTTCCAACGTCCGGAGATTACTGAAGATGATGTGGCGGACTTGAGAGCCAAGCTTGGTATTGCTTCTGATGAGACCATGTTATTGAGTCTCTCTCGTGTGTCCTATGAGAAAAACATCCAGGCTGTGCTGGCTGCTCTCCCTTCGGTTTTGGAGGAAGATGACAAGGTGCGTTTGGTAGTGGCTGGTGACGGTCCTTACCTACCAGATCTTAAGTCTCAAGCCAAAAAACTTGGTATTCAGGACAAGGTGGTTTTCACTGGTATGATTGCGCCTAGTGAGACAGCACTTTATTATAAGTCTGCTGATTTCTTCATTTCGGCATCAACCAGTGAGACTCAGGGCTTGACCTATCTGGAAGCCTTGGCTAGCGGTACCCCAATTATTGCTCATGGAAATCCTTATTTGGACAATGTCATCACAGACCAGATGTTTGGAACGTTGTATTATCATGATAATGATTTAGCTGGGGCCATTTTGGAAGCGGCTATAGCAACGCCAGAAAAAGACGAGACTATGTGGGCTGACAAGCTTTATGAAATTTCTGCGGAAAACTTTGGAAAACGTGTCTATGAGTATTACTTGGACCTCACGATTTCTAAGGATTTCCACAATGATTTGAATGGTGAAGATAGTACCATGAAACGCTTGACGCGTATGGTGACTTACTTGCCAACCAAGGCCATTACCTTGCCTGTTAACGGCTCTGTTCGTATCATCAAAGGCTCTGCTAAACAGGTCAAGAAAATCAAAAATATTACGAAACTTTTGGATTAGGAAAGCTATCAGATTTTCCTAGTCAGATTAAATCTTAGAATTGATTAATAAAAGAGATAATTAGCTTGAAAAATTACAGTTTCATGCTATAATAACGCATAGAGACATATCAGTCATGGGAAATCTTTCAGAGAGCGTGTGTCGCTGGGAATCACGCAGAGGACATGATTGGGACTACTCGATTAACTTTTTATGCAAACATAAAACGGTGGCCACGTTAGAGCCAATCAGAGGTGTAGGACAGACGCGTTTTTTGTCGTACACGAACTAAGGTGGAACCACGTTGCGACGTCCTTTTGAGGATGTCGCTTTTTATGTTGTTCGGGATACTTTGAAATTTTTAGAATGTCTAGTATAGATAGAAAAGCTTTTCTTTGGGACTAAATATTCTCTCTATTGATTACAAAAAGGACTATTTAGAATGAAGTGGCACTATCTTTTTAGTTGAAGGAGAATTTATGGGGTTCAAATATGAAGCTATCAAGGCCTACTTGATTGACCACGGTGTGGATGCTAGTCTTGCTGAGACTATGCATGCTATCTATGCTACCCAAAGCTTTGTGGAACAGCCAATGCTTATTTTCTTATTGTTTTTACAGAAAAAGAGGTTTTCATTATCTCGATTACTCCTTTAGGAAAATTAGGAAAGATTATCGCTACACTTCCTGAAGAGA
>OGYV01003019.1_pt1 | contig 10165 bp, 5 predicted proteins | sample 1576651 | NCBI WGS metagenome assembly OGYV01 (sample SAMEA3541570, study PRJEB24748) | human gut metagenome | biome: human gut; feature: human-associated habitat; material: faeces | place: China | collected 2012
GTATTCTTTTTTCAGTGGTTTTTATTCAAATGGAGGCTTTGTGTCGTTGCCATCGCCTAGATCGACTGGGGTTTCTTCGGGGGCAGAGCCATCTTCTGTGGCTTCGCCTTCGGGCTTCTCCTTGGCGGCTGTCATGCGGGCTACGGCGCATACGCGGTCGTTGTCGTCGACGGTCATCATCTTGACGCCCTGGGTGGCTCGGCCGGTCTGGCTAATCTCATCGGTCTTGACGCGAATGACCGTCGCGCCTTCCGTCACGATGAACAGCTCGTGCTGCGGACCCACCGTCTTCATGGCCGCGAGGTTTCCCTTACGCTCGGTCATCTGGATGGTGTAGACGCCCTGACCGCCGCGGTTCTGCTCCGGATAGTCCGCGACCGGCGTGCGCTTGCCGTAGCCGCGCTCGGTGATGACAAACAGGTCGCCGTTGCCGTTGGTAACCTCCATACCCAAAACGCTCACGCCGTCCTTCATGCTAATACCGCGAACGCCGCTGGTGTCGCGTCCCGTGGCGCGAACCTGGTCCTCGGGGAACATGATCGCCTTGCCCGCAGTGGTGGCCAGGATGATCTTGTCGCCCTCGCACACACGGCGCACGGCGAGCAGCGCGTCGTCGTCTCTCAGATTGATGGCGATCAGGCCATCACGGCGGCTGCGGTCGTAAGCGCTCATCACGGTCTTCTTGACCATGCCGCTCTTGGTGGCAAACATCAGGTACTCGTCGGCGGGGAACTCGCGACAGCTGATGACGCTCGCGATCTTCTCGCCTTCCTCAAAGGGCAGCAGGTTGACGATCGCGGTGCCGCGCGCCTGGCGCGTACCCACCGGCAGCTCGTGCACCTTCAGGCGGTAGACCTTGCCCTTGCTCGAGAAGAACAGCACGTACTCGTGCGTGGATGCGATAAACATCTCGTCGATGACGTCGTCCTCTTTAAGGTTGACGCCCGACACGCCCTTGCCGCCGCGCTTCTGGGCGCGGTAGGCAGCCACCGGGATGCGCTTCACGTAGCCGGTGTGGGTGATGGTCACGACCATGTCCTCGTCGGCGATGAGGTCCTCGACATCCAGATCCTTTTCGACATGGCTGATCTCGGTGCGGCGTTTGTCGCCGAACTTTTTCGAAATCTCGCGCATCTCCTCCTTGATGACGCCCAGGATCTTCTCCTCATGCGCCAGCAGGTCCTCGTAGTAGGCGATGGCGCGGCGCAGACCGTCCAGCTCTTCCTGGATCTTGTCGCGCTCCAGGCCAGTCAGGCGGCGCAGCTTCATCTCGAGGATGGCCGTGGTCTGCTCGGGCGTAAAGCCAAAGCGCTCGATCAGGCGGCCGCTTGCCTCGGAGTCGGTCTGCGAGGAACGGATAATGCTGATGACCTCGTCGATATGGTCGAGAGCCATCAAGTAGCCCTCGAGGATATGGGCACGCGCCTGGGCCTTCTTAAGGTCAAAGCGAGTGCGGCGGGTGACGACGTCGACCTGGTGGTCGATGTAGTGCTGCAGCATCTCGCGCAGGCTCAGGCATTTGGGAACGCCGTTGACGAGCGCCAAGTTGTTGGCGCCAAAAGTCGTCTGCAGCGAGGTGTACTTATACAGGTTGTTGAGCACGACCTGCGGAATGACGCCCTTCTTGAGCTCGATGACCAGACGGATGCCCTTTTGGTTGGACTCGTCGCGCATGTCCGAGATGCCCTCGATGCGCTTGTCGTTCACGAGCTGGGCGATCTTCTCCTGCAGGGTGCCCTTGTTGACCATGTAAGGGATCTCGGTAAAGACCAGGCGGCTGCGACCGGTCTTGGTGGATTCCACGTGGGCCTTGGCACGCACGGTAATGGAGCCGCGACCGGTCTCATAGCTCTGCCTAATGCCGGCGCTGCCCATGATGATGGCGCCGGTGGGGAAGTCCGGACCGGGCATGATCTGCATAAGCTCGTCGACGGTGGCGTCGGGATTGTCGATCAGGTAGCAGGTGGCCTCGATCGCCTCGGTGAGGTTATGCGGGGCGATATTGGTGGCCATGCCGACGGCGATGCCCTGACTGCCGTTGACCAGCAGGTTGGGAAAGCGCGCGGGCAGCGCCACGGGCTCGGCGAGCGACTCGTCGTAGTTGGGCTGCCAGTCGACGGTATCCTTTTGCAGGTCGCGCAGCAGCTCCATGGCAGGCTTTGCCAGGCGGCTCTCGGTATAACGCATGGCCGCCGCGCCGTCGCCATCGATGTTGCCGAAGTTGCCGTGGCCATCGATGAGCGGTGTGCGCATGGAGAACCACTGCGCCAGACGAACCATGGCCTCGTAAACCGCGAAGTCACCGTGCGGATGGTACTTGCCGATAACTTCGCCGACCGTCCAGGCCGACTTCTTATGCGGGCGGTTGGGGTAGATGCCGCTCTCGTTCATGGCGTACAGGATGCGGCGGTGCACCGGCTTTAGGCCGTCGCGCACGTCCGGCAGGGCGCGCGCCGTGATGACCGACATCGAGTACTCGATGAACGACTGCTTCATCTCGCGGCCGAACTCCGAAATCTGGAGCTGACCGCCGTTGATATCCTCGCCGGCCGAGGCGCCGCGGTCGACCGCACCGAAGCTCTCCTCGAGCTCGGCGTCGTCATCCTCATCCTCTTCATCCTCGGCGTCGGGGTTATAGGAATTCGGATCGCCGTCCTCGCCCTGCTCAGCGCGGGCGAGCAGGCGCTTCAGATCATCGGGCATGCCGGCGTCGCCGGCCTCGTCCACACCCTCGTTGTTGTTGATATCGTCTGCCACGTTACCTCCTCTTAAGCGTCAAGGAACCGAGCATCATGCGCATGCTTTTCAATGTACTCGCGGCGATAGCCGACCTCGGAACCCATGAGCTCGCGCACGGCGCGGTCCGCCACCACGGCGTCCTCGATCGACACGCGCTGCAGGATACGGGTCTTGGGGTCCATCGTCGTCGAGGCAAGCTGCTTGGGGTCCATCTCGCCCAGGCCCTTGTAGCGCTGAACGGTATAGCCCTTGCGCTTCTTGGTGATCTTGCCGTCCTTGGCTTTGCCGCCCTCGTCGTTGTCGTCGGGGTTCAGGCCCAGGCTCTGAATGGTGTCGCGCAGAATCTCGTCTTCGGGCTGGCGGCCGTTGGGATACACGTAATGGATCTTGTTGCGTACCTTAATGCCAAAGATGGGCGGGCAGGCAACATAGACATAGCCGGCATCGATCAGCGGGCGCATGTACTTGTAGAAGAACGTCAGCAGCAGGATGCGGATATGCGCACCGTCAACGTCTGCATCGGTCATGATGATGATCTTGTGGTAGCGCGCCTTGCTGATATCGAAGTCGCCACCGTCGCCGGCGCTCGTCGTGACGCCGCAGCCGATCGCGGTGATCAGGGATTGGATGGTGTCGCTCGAGAACGCGCGGTGGTCACCCACGCGCTCGACGTTCAAAATCTTGCCGCGCAGGGGCAGAATCGCCTGGATGTCTCGGCGACGGCCGTCCTTGGCCGAACCGCCTGCCGAGTCGCCCTCTACGATAAAGAGCTCGGTCAGCTCGGCATCGCGTACCGAGCAGTCGGCGAGCTTGCCGGGCAGCGACGCCGTCTCGAGCAGGCTCTTGCGGCGGGTCGCCTCGCGCGCCTTGCGGGCGGCGTTGCGGGCCTTGCATGCCTGCTGGGCCTTCTTGACGATCTCGCGGGCGGGTTTGGGATGCTCCTCCAGATAATCGGTCAGCCCATCGGTCACGATCTTGAGCGTGAGCGCGCGCATGTAGGAGCTGCCGAGCTTGGCCTTGGTTTGGCCCTCAAACTGCGGGTCGGGCAGCTTGACCGAGATGACGGCCGAAAGCCCCTCGCGCACGTCGTCGCCGCTCAGGTTGGCCTCCTTCTCCTTGAGTAGGTTCTGCTTGCGAGCGTAATCGTTGATCACGCGGGTGAGAGCGGTGCGGAAACCCTCGAGATGCATGCCGCCCTCGGGGGTGTAGATGTCGTTGGCAAACGACATGACGTTCTCGCCATAGCCGGCATTCCACTGCAGGGACACCTCGACCTCGCCCATCTTGGTCACGGGCGCATCCGGATCCGACTTGCCCTCGATATAGATGGGCTCCTTGAAGGCCTCGGGAACGTCTTTGCCGTCGTTGAGGAACTTGACGAAGTCGATGATGCCGCCCTCGTAGCAGAACTCCTCCACGTGGGGAGTCGCCTCGCGCTCGTCGGTCAGCACAATCTTTAGATTCTTATTGAGGAACGCCGTCTCCTGCAGACGGTTGTGCAGCGTATCGAAATCGTAGACACAGGTCTCGAAGATCTCGTCGTCGGGCCAGAAGTTGACGGTGGTACCCGTCGAATCCGAGGTGCCCACGACCTCCATCTTCTTGACGGTCTTGCCGCGCGAGAACTCCATCTCGTAGACGTTGCCGTCACGGCGCACTTGCACGACCACGCGCTTGGACAGCGCGTTGACGACGGAGATGCCCACGCCGTGCAGGCCGCCCGAGACCTTGTAGGCCGAGTTATCGAACTTACCGCCGGCGTGCAGGATCGTCATAACGACCTCGAGCGTCGGGATCTTTTTGATGGGATGCTCGTCGACGGGGATGCCTCGCCCGTTGTCGACGACCGTGATGGAGTTGTCGGCGTGGACCGTCACCTGAATCTCGGTGCAGAAACCGGCCATGGCCTCGTCAACGGAGTTGTCAACGATCTCCCACACCAGGTGGTGCAGGCCGCTGGCGCTCGTCGAGCCGATGTACATGCCCGGGCGCTTACGAACGGCCTCGAGACCTTCGAGAATCTTAATCTCGCCGCCATCGTAATCGTTTTCGTTTGCCACACGTCCTCCTTCAGCTAAGAAAATGTGTACAGCCTTACTAGTTTATCGTAAAAAAATACCCTCGGGAACGAGGGTATTTGGCTCTACAAGGCCACCAGATGCGATTTAAGGCTCTTTTTTGCTTTGCACGCCCTTGGCCCACTCGGCACTGGCTCTCATGGCATTCTCGAGGGCCTCGCGCAGTTTTTGATCTTCGATGGGCGCCACTTGGCGCTCGATCTCGCCGCGTTCGGCTTCGCTTAGATCGGCGTGCGGAGCCGGCGGGCGCTCGGTCACGGCCGGGCGCAGGCGCTCCTTGGCAGCCGGCGGCGTGTGACCGGGCGCGGTCGTTTTGAACACCAGGCCGTCCACATGCGCGCCGGCCCGCTCCATGCGTGCCCGGATGATCTCGCGCAGCAGCGTCATCTCCTGCGTCCACGAGGGCGAATCGAGATACACCAGCAGCTCATTGGACTCGGGCAGGTAGCGCAGGCCCGTCACGTGGCGTCCCTCGCGCGTGCCCGAGCACACCGCATTCCAGGCGCGATAGACCGCACGAGATTCCTCTGCAGCCTCCATTTGCGCGCGGCGCTCAGGTGTTGCGGCCGCCAGGATGCGCTGACGCTCGGCATCCAAAAAGCCGCCAAAGGCAACCGTTCCGTTCTCGCGCTCGTAATTAGCACGTCTCACCCATGCTCACCACCTTGGCTCGATCAAGCAGGTCATCGGTAAAATACCCCAGATTGGTGGTGGTTATGACCGTCTGGATATCATCACCGATCAGCTGCAGAAAAGCGCCTCGCCGCCCGGCATCAAGCTCGCTCATCACGTCGTCCAAAAGCAGCAGTGGCGCGGTGCCCAGGATATCGCGCGCCACGGCCACTTCTGCCACCTTCCAGGCAAGCACCAGCGTTCGCTGCTGGCCCTGGCTGGCAAATGAACGGGCCGATCGGCCCGCGACGGAAAACTCAATCTCGTCGCGATGCGGACCCACAAGCGTCACGCCGCGGCGCATCTCCTCATCGGCACGCTCATCGAGGGCCGCGAGCATATGCTCGTACGCCCAACCTTTCAGTTCCTCGCGCCCTTCGGCTTGAGGCAAATCCCCCAGCGTGGACACATAGGACACGTCTGCGTCCTCACCGGACGCCACCTGCCCGTACGCGGCGCGCACATGGCCCGCCAGCCGGTCGAGCAGGGCCAAACGATGCACGAGCAGGGCGGACCCGGCGCGGGCGATGGAGTCATTCCATGCGCCAAGCATCTCGCGGCAGCACCAGGACTCCTTGAGCAGGGCGTTGCGCTGCGCCACGCAACGCCCGTAGGTGCTCACCAGGTCGGCGTAACGGGCGCTCAGCTGAACGCCAAAGTCGTCGAGGGCGGCGCGGCGCACACTGGCGCCGCGCTTGACCATATCCAGATGATCGGGGCAAAACAGCACGCTCGGCAAAACCCCGCGCACGCCGGCGGCCGAGCATCTCTTGCCGTTACGGCTAAACGAGCGCTTGCCGTCCTCAACGCCCAGCCCCATATCGAGCACGCGGCCATCGCCCTCGAGTCTCAACTCGAGCCTGCACGAGCCCGTGCCGTCGTGCACGAGCTCGGTAGCGGTGGGATGCCTAAACGAGGCGCCGCTCGTCAAAAGCTGCAGCGCCTCTATGAGGTTGGTCTTTCCCGCCGCGTTGGGCCCCGCAAGCACCGTCACGCCCTCGTCCAGGTCAAGACGGTAGCTATCGAAACTGCGGTAGCGCGCGACGGAAAGGTTGCGGGCAAACATGGTCATGACGCAGCGCTAGATGCGAACCGGCATGACCAGGTACAGGTAGTTGATCTTGTCGTAGGACTTAAAGATACCCGCCTGCGAGTAGCTCTTGAGCTCCAGCGTGATCTCCTTCTCCTTGGACAAGGCATTGAGGCAGCCAAAGATGTAGTGGTAGTTAAAGGCGATGGTGCCCGACTCGCCCTCGGCCTCGACATCGATTGTCTCCTGCGCCAGATCCTGGTCATTGGAGATGGAGGACAGGCCCATCTGGCCGTTCTCGACATCGATCTCGAACTTGACTGCGGGGTTCGCGCTCGCGATGACCGCCACGCGCTTGAGGGCGGCATTAAAAGCCGCCACGTCGATCTTGACGCTCGTCACGCACGAATCGGGGATGAGCTGCTTGTAGTTGGGGTACACGCCCTCGATACGGCGCGACACGTAGGTGGTGTTGCCGGCCTCAAAGACAACCTGGGTGTCGGTGGCGCCGATCATGATGGTCGCCTGGCTGGCCATGATGCTCAGGGCGTCGTTGAAGGCGTCAGCCGGGACGTTGAGCTCAAAGGACCCCTCGAGCGTCGAGGTCTCGACCTGGGTGTCGCATACGGCCAGGCGGAAGGAGTCGGTTGCCACCAGGCGCACGGTGTTGTTCTCGACCTTCATATGCACGCCTCCCAGGATGGGACGGGCCTTATCGGTCGAAGTGACGCGCCATACGCGCCCGACCATCTCGGACAGGATGTCGGTCGGGAGCTCCACTGCGCTCTCGATAGCATAGGCAGGGAACTCGGGAAAATCGTTGGCGTCGAGCGTGTTGAGGCGGAAGGAGCTCTTCTCGCATCCGATCAGCACCTGACGCTCCGAGAGCTCAAAGGTAACCGGGGCGTCGGGAAGGGTCTTCGTAATGTTCGAGAGCATCTTGCAGGGAATCACCATCTCGCCCTCTTCTTCGACATGCGCGGCAATGCGATGACGAATCGAGATGGTGTAGTTTGAGGTTTGGAATTCCAAGATGCCGTCCTGCGCCTTAACGAGCACGCCCGACAGGATGGGAAGGGTAGATGCCGAAGCGACGCCTTTCATAACGACGCCGATGGCTTGCGTGAGCGAGCTTTGGCTGACGGTGAACTTCATCTTTTAATACCTTTCTATAGATATAAATATCTTAATAATAGTAATAGCACTGACGAAACTGTTGATTACTTCCAAAAGCGCTGGTCAACCCCAAAAAGAGAATCGACAGCACCCTGTGCGCAACCGACCGCGTTTTCCACGTTCAAAACCTGCGGAAAACTTTTCGTCGCCTTGGGGTGAGTTTTAGACACGTTATGCCCGGCGTTTCGACAAGTTTTCAACAGATGTCTCTATTTCCCTACGAGCGCAGTGTAATTTTATCTCGTAGCGACTTGAGGTCCTCGGTTACGGTGCGGTCTTCCTGAATCATCTTCTGAACCTTTTTGTAGCTCGTGCTGACGGTCGAGTGGTTGCGGTTGCCAAACTCCGCGCCCACCGCCGTGGTCGTCATCTCGCACATCTCGATGGCCAGATAGATGGCGATATGACGGGCTTTGGCTATGTTGGCGTTGCGCCGCGGTCCGATAAGCTCCTCGTGCGTCACGCCGTATTGCTCCTCGATGACAGACTGGACCGTCTGCACGTTGATCTTCTTGGCCGACGTATCGAAGTATTGGCTTGCGATGGCGTCGATGTCGTCGAAGCTGAGCTCGCTGCCCTCGCGTTCGCGGTCTCCTGCCTCGCCGGCGCAGCGTTCGCAGAAGCTCTCGAGTTCGCGGATGTTGGTTCCCGACACCTCCGCCATGTGTTTAAAATGCTCGTCGGTCAGATGCCCACCATCGCCGCCATAGGCCGCCAGCAGCGAGTCGTCACCCGCCTCGGGTGCGGCGGCTATCGTGTTCTCGTAGTAGCGCTGCAAGATCTTGTATTTCATCTCGTAGCTGGGCTCCGCCACCAAACAGAGCATACCGGCGTTAAAGCGGCTGGTCAGGCGTTCGTCCATGCTCAGGTCTTTGGGTGCGCGGTCGGCTGCGATGACGACTTTTTTGTTATTGCGGATAAACTCGTCCATGAGCTGGAAAAAGTAGTCCACGCTTGCGCGCTTGCCGATGATGTTTTGAATGTCGTCGATAATGAGCACGTCCACGCCGTGGTATGCCTGCATGATGGGGGCGTTGCTCTTCTTTTGGCGGTCGAACTCCGTCATCAGGTCATCGAGGTACGCCTGTGAGTTGGCGTACTTTACCTTGATCTCGGGCGACTTTTCGGCGAGCTCGTTTTTGATGGCGAGCAGCAGATGGGTCTTGCCCAGCCCCGATTTGCCATAGATGAACAGGGATGTGCATGTGCCGCGTTCGTCCGCGAGTGCGGCAAACTTGAGAGCCGAGCGATAGGCATGGCTGTTTTCGGGGCCGTAGACAAAGTTTTCGAAGGTGAATTTTGAGTTGGCCGCGAGCGGCGCGCCATCGGTGTTCTGCTCGATCGGTGCCGCAGCTGCGGGGGCGCTCATGGGCGATGTGGAGGCTGGTTTTGCACTCTTTGCAGGCGCCTCGCCTTTCATCTGGTTCATCATGCGGCGGAAATCGTCGGCCGAAAGCGTGTTTTTGATTGCGATGCCCGAATCCTCGCCCGGTGTTGCGTCGTGCGCGATAGGCATGTGTGTGGCAGCGGACATGGGGGCCGCCGGCGTCGAGACGGTGGGCATGGTTTCACGGGAAACATCGCCGATTTGATGCTCGGGAGCCGACACTGTGGTGGTAGCTGGCGCCGCCGGGGGAACGACGGGTGCCGCGGGTGCGGCGTTATCTGCCGCGGAGCCCTGTGGTGCCACGATGTTGAGCGCAATCGGTGCAAAGGCGATCTCTTCCAGGTACGCCTCGATGGTCGGCTGATGCTTTTTGAGCTGAGCGATGGCAAATCGTGAGGGGGCCTCAATCGTCAAGGTGTCCTCGGTCAGGCTCACAGCACGCGATTGCCCCAGCATGTTGATGAGGCGCGCATCTTGGCCGTCGCGCTGACAAAAGGCGATGGCATCCCCCAGGATGATGCTTGCTTCCTCGTCCACTGTCTCTCCCGTTCCTTAAGCTTGGGCCCGCACGCGAGCGCTTCCGATTTCGGTCAGATGGTATTTCTGCCCATGTTTGACTATCAAGCCCGTCTGCGCCAAATCGTTGAGCGTGCGCGACCAGGTGGGTGCAGAGTTTCCAAACGCCCGCGCCAAGTCCGTCGCGCCGCACTCTTGATGTTGGGCCAGATACCCTAATGCAGCGTTGCCGCGTTCGCTTATAAACACGTCCGACTGCGGTTGTGCGTATTGATTCGCCGCATTAGGATACATCATTTGAGCTGCTGGTTGTTGAGAACTCTGCATGGGCGGCATCTGCTGTTGAAAACTTTGCGGCCACTGTTGGTAAGGCTGCGGCGGCATCTGCTGAGTCCAGGGGTTGAGGTTTCCCTGCGGCATCTGCTGATACGGCTGCTGGTACGGCTGAGGATACTGCTGTGGATACGGCTGGGCATATCCCTGCTGCGGCATATATTGGGGAGGATACCCTTGTGGGTACGGTTGGTAGCCCATTTGCGCGACGTTTGGCATGGCCGCCGTCTGCTG
>OGYV01003022.1_pt1 | contig 10159 bp, 10 predicted proteins | sample 1576651 | NCBI WGS metagenome assembly OGYV01 (sample SAMEA3541570, study PRJEB24748) | human gut metagenome | biome: human gut; feature: human-associated habitat; material: faeces | place: China | collected 2012
AAAAAATGACTAATAGCATTGATGAACAAATTGCTTTTCTTCAAAGTCAAAAACAAGCAATTAATGAAGCTTATCGTCGTAATGCTATTCCTAATGCAAATAATGGTACAACTCAAAATCAGCAAGTTCCAACTCAAGGAATTTGGGATGCTATTGATGCTGAAATTGCACCACTTACACAAGAACAACAAAATATGCTTCTTAGTAACCAAGATTATGTAAATAACTATAATGCTTTACAAAGTATGGTTCAAGCAGAAGTTCTTAATTTAGTTAGAGGAAAAATCGAAGCTAGTGAAGATGGTAAACATTTACTTGAAGAACAACTTAAACTTGTTAAGTTGCTTAAAAGTAAAATTGTTGAAGTTACTAACAAAGAAATGGAATTGTTTAAAGCTTTTAAAGAAGCTAGTAAAACTAATCCTAATTTAACTTATGAAGAATTTTTAAAGAAGTAATATTATGGTTGAAATTGGTAATGTTAAAGAGGTTATTAAAGATTATATTATTAAACAATTAGTATCTATGGGTGAAAGTTCTCCAGCTATAAGACTTTTAATTCCTTTAGCTAAAAGAGCGATTACTAATAATATTAATAGTTTTGATAAGTTTTTAAGACCTATTGCAGATAAAGATGGTATGATTGATATTGAAGGTATATTTGATGAAGAAATGGAAGTTATTAATAATATTGATAATTTTAATTTTGATATACCTTTTATTGGTGGCGGTAATATTTCTAAAGGTATTATATCTCTTGAAGTTCCTTATGTGAATAAAATTGTTGCTCTTAATCAAACTGATTTAGAAATTTTAAAAGAATCATTAATCAGTTTAAAAACAAAGTAATATTATGAGAGAAATGCCTTACATTCAACCTTACCATGTTGGTAATCGTCGTGGCGGTAATCAAAATATTCTTGATGAATTTCGTGAATTTCTTGATGCGCGTGGAGGACGAGGTGGTCGTGGTGGTAGAGGTGGCATGAGAAATCGTATTGGCTATGATACTTACGATACTTATGGTCGCTCTACTAATAAAAATGACCGAGAAGAAAAGATTTTAACTATGCTTATGAGCGGTGGATATAATGACGATGGCTATCATTTTGATGAGTATGAAGCTAAAGAAGTTGTAGAACAAATGTATCATGTTAAAGACAATAAGAAATATATTGGTGAAAAATATGATATGAATAAAGCTCATGAGATTTGTGAACGCTATAAAGAAGTATTACCTAATGATGTTGAACCTTGCGATGTTTATGTTGCAATTAATGCTCAATACCATGATTATGCTAAACTATTTGAAGAATGGTTTGGTGGTAATATAGATAATAAAGTGTTTGAAAGTGCTATTACATTTTGGTTTAAAGATGTAGATTTTGATGGTGATAAAGTATGGGAATATTTCCACATGAATAACTAATCATTATTGTAAAACTGTAAAAGGGAATTATCTTCGGATAGTTCCCTTTTTTATTTATCTAAATTTTAGTATGGACAAATTTATTGATGTAATTGTAGATGGAATTCTTAGTAATTTTGATTTTGGATTTATGTTTATTGTTAATATTCTAACTTATATTATTATTAAAGTTATTGATTACTTTAATGGTGATAATAAAGTTCCTACTTGGCAAAAACGATGTGTATTAGTAATAAGTATTTTTACTATGGCTATGATTTATATTGCATCTGGGTATGATAATACTATTATGCTTGTTAATAGTGCTGTTCTTGCTCCTGTGTTTTGGAGTTGGGTTGTTAGTCCTATTCTAAAGAAATTTGGAGTTGGCTATAAAGATATTGATAATACTATTGGTTAAGATTGTATAAGATTGATTAGCTAGGTTTGATTGACTAATTCAAGCCCGCTATATCCTCTACGGGGAGTATAGCTTGCCGAATTTGGCTAGTTTTAAACCTAGCTGATTAACTGTACATGATTTAATGAAAGTCTTGTTATGAGCCTAAAAAGTGACTCTATGAACGTACATAAATATTTACAATATTAAATTTTAAAATAGTAAAGTTATGAGAGTTATTAAGACTAAACATTTTCCTTTTAATGGTTATAAAGCTATTAATCTTTTTGGTATTATATTTACTAAAGGTGAATTAAGTAACAAAGAACTTAATCATGAAGCTATTCATATAGAACAAATGAAAGAGATGTTATATATCTTTTTCTATATATGGTATGGTATTGAATATCTTATTATAAGACTATTTCATATTAAACAACATGATGCTTATAAAGATGTAAGTTTTGAAGAAGAAGCTCATATTAATGATGATAATCTTAATTATATTAGTAAACGTAAACATTATACTTGGACTAAATATCTAGGTATTAATAGTTCTAAAACTGCTTAATTAAAAAATGTTAATAATATTGTTAAACTACTTGTTATTAATAATATAATTTATATTTGTAACAAACTAAATTCTAAAGATATGGAAGATGATAAAAGAGTTAATTATAAGTTAGATGCTATTAATAAACTTATTAATAATCTTAAACTTAGTATTTCTGGTAATAAAGAACATGATGAGCTTGGAGAAAATAATGTTATAGTTAATCTTGATGAGATTAGTCAAAAGATTACTGAATTGCATGAAATGGTTAAAGCTGAATTTGATGAATTTGAAAATCAACATAAAAGTGAATCAGATGAAACTCAAACTCTTCTTACTGAAAAATTTGATTTAGTTCATTCTGATTTAGCTACTATTAGTGATAAACTTACTACTATTGATACAAATATAAAGAATATGAGTAGTGCATTACAAGGTAAGTTTAATGCTTTAATTGCTGCCGTTAATGATATGAAAGCTAGTAATGATACTAAGAACGATGCTATAATTGCTGCTCTTCAAAGACTTGTAACTAAAGTTAATCAAAATACTAATAATATTAATTCTCTTGATGGTCGAGTTGATGCTCTAGAACAAGCTTAATATGAATTTTAATTTAGTAGAAATGTATAATGGCTTATTAAGATTTAATAAGCATATACTAAATGAACTTGCAGAAGGACTTAAACATTTACCTAATTTAGATGGAGTATCTAAAGGAGATAGTTTAATTATTAATGAACAAGGTAATCCAGCTTGGGGTTCTGCTGCATTTATTCCTACTTTTGAAAATGCTGCGTATGGTATTGAATGGACTAAAGATGACAATGATATAATCAGAATTGGTAATGCTAAATTTCATAGAGAACTTCCTATTCAAAATAGACTTAAAGGTTGTGTCTATAATGAAAAGAAAATCAGTTATTTCCTTAATCCTACGGGTTGGGCTAAACCTCTTGAAAATGGTCTTATTCCTCCTCTTGATGGAAGTGATGGCGATGTTGGGGTAAGAGTTCCAGAATTTTATATATGTGTTAAAGATACTGGTACTAAATATCAACTTTTGGATAAGTGATTTTAATATTGATGGAACATTTACTAGAGTTCATCCTTTTATTATAAGTCATACCAAAACTATGACTAGAACTAGAGAAGATGGTAAAGAAGAAGTATTTAGTGCTTGTATTAAACATGATGATACTAGATATTTAGGAGGAAATAAAAGTTCTTCTGTTGTTGCTACTAAATTACAAGGTAGACCTAGAACTGGAATTAATTATGATAAAGCAAATAAATTTTGTGCTAATCGTGGCGATTGGATTACAATGATTGATTATCTTGAATATTGTGCTATACAAGCTCTTTGTTATATTGAGTATGCAAATTTTGATAATCAAGCTGCATTAAATACTAATTTAACTAGTGATGGATTTAAACAAGGAGGACTTGGTGCTGGTGTTACAAATTTAGCTTGGGATAGATGGACAGCTTTTAATGACAATAATCCTATTGTACAAACTTATTGGACTGCTGAACATAATATTGGTAATGGTAGTACAAATGGTGACCATTATGAACTAGGAAATTATAATACAGATGGTAGTAATCTTAATACTTATCCTGCTGTTTATCGTGGTATTCTAAACTTTTTTGGTGATATATGGACATTTATTAGAGATGTAGTTATTGTAAATCGCAATGCAAATTATAGTGTTTATCTTCTTAAAAAAAGGTGTTAATCATGCCGATATTACAATAGATAATATTCAAGATAAATGTTATTTTATAGGTGACCAAGCTAATAGTAATAATTTTATTACTGAATTTGATTTTAGATTTGGTCCTTATTTTATTCCTAATAAAGTTGGAACTAATAAAAAAGCTGATTATAATTGGATAAGAGGTAATAATGGACAAGATACAGATAAAGCTGTTCGTGTGCTTCTGCTTGGCAGTGGCGCTAATTACGGTTCTCAGGCTGGCTCTGGTAGCTTTTATTCTAATTGGGCTCGGTCGGATTCTCATGGTAATGTCGGCTTCTTTACCACAGTTAAGCTTGATTAAATAAGTCCACGTGGAACTGTTGCTAGGAGTAGTTGGTTAATTAATTTGTTTTCTGTTTTTGTATTTCTCGATACTACTCCTGCAACAGTTTATTATAATATTAAATATAATAAACTTAAAACATAATATATTATGACTAAAGATAAACTTAAAGATGATATTATTAGAACTATATGCTGTTTAAATAGTGATATATCTAATAAAGATAGACAACTTCTAATTAAATTGTTTAATTCTATTGTTGATTATACTAATAATACTGAGCTTGAGCAAGAACTTGCTCAACTTCAACAAAAATACAATGAATTAGTTACAAATATTAATAAAGTAGAAAAATTAGCTAATGATGTAAGAAATAAACATAATTCTTTATATTCTGATATTAAAAATAATCTTAAACCTAAAGTAAATAATATTGATGAAAGAGTAACTGCATTAGAAAATTCAAGTCAATCTTAATATGGCTAGTCTTAATCAATTAGTTAGTGAATTTGCTCATGCTGTTGGCAATCCTAATAGTATTCCTCTTAGACGTAATCTTCGATATGCTATTCTTCATGGTCGTAATGAACTAATTCGTAAAAGTTATGAAAATCATAAATATGTTGATAAAGGTTTGCAACAACGTATTCGTGTTTCTATTGTTAATGTTCCTGATGGTGATTTATATAATAGTCAAACTTTTGGACTTCCTGCAATTAAACGTACTAAACAAGAAGTTCCAAAACCAGTTAGACTTATTAATAACTTACCTTTCCAATCAATTAGAACTACCGGACATACTGGGATAGAAATACCATTTGCAAAAGAAGCTAGTGCTAAGTTTTATCATTATCTTGCAGGTATGTGTAATCTTCCTGTTTATGATTATATTAATGGTTATATTTATTTCTTTAGTAATAATAAAGATTGGTTTCAAAATATAGGTTCTATTATTATTGAATCTCCATTTGAAATTCCTTATCTTGTTCCTACTGAAACTGTCGAAAAAGCTAAAGATGTAAATTATGACCCTATTGATGATGAAGCTAAATACGATGATGATGAATTTCTTATTCCTGAAGATATGATTGGAGCTCTTAAAGAGATTGTATTTAAACGTAATCTTATTGAAGTTCCTCGTCAAACAAATGAAACTCCTATTGATAATTTTGTAACTAGATAAATTATGATTAAAGATATAGATATTAGTCATTATTATAAAAAGTTTATCGAAACTTCTAATGACGATATGGCAAAATATAATAAAGAACTTGAAGTTATAAATAAGATGAAGGCTGATTGTCGTTCTTATATTAAAAGTAAAAATCAAGTTATTAAAGATGATTTAAAAATAAATCTTAATGAATATGGGTTTCAATTTCTTAATGATAATGTTGAATTAATTAATAAGTTAGAGCAATTAATTAATAATCAACTTAGTTATACAGTTGGAGAAAAACGTATTGTTCTTCTCCAACTTTTGCGTTATTGTAACTTAGCTAAAAAAGCAAATGATTATATTATTGCTCTTAAACTCGCTACAAGACGTTCTGAATTAAGTCTTTCTGATTATAAAAAGTATATTCATAGATATTATAGTTATGGTGTTCATAAATGTGTTCTTGAAGGTTATGCTTATCATTTTAAATATGAAATTGGTGATTTAGTTATTAATTTTTGGAGATATAGAGATAAACCTAGAGATACTTATGTTGATTGGAACGCTACTAGACTTAAGAAACAAGAAATTATTGATGCTGGTCTTAAACCTTATGATAAAGAAGAAGCAGAGATATATAAAATTCGTGGACTTAAATATGATGGTATTCCTTATGTAGTTTATAAAACTAATAAAGAGTTTTATGAAATACAACTTATTAATAATGGAACTCATAGTTATAGTGCTATTAAATTTAAGTATGCTAATTATATTAATAGAGAGCTTCGTGGTAAAGATGCTAAACAACTTAATTCTGAATGTAAAACTGTTGATGATATTTTTAATCTTAAATTAGGATTAAGAAGTAAACTTCTTGTTTATCTTGAACGAGAACCTAATGCTCCATTTAAATATATTAGAAATGTTAATCAACAAAAGTATGAACGTGGAGCACATAATAATGGTAATAAAACTAGATATAAAAACTAATATTATGGCAAATAATAAAACGATTACGATAGAACATATTATTGGTAAACTTGATAATGATTTCAATCCTGATGGAAGTGATTGGATTCCTAGAGTTCCGGCTTGGTGTGTTGATGCTATGAATGAACTTAAAGTTCTTCGTAAAGTTGATAAGAAAATGAAACTAACCGTCATTAATAAGATAGCTAAAAGTAAATGTTGTCTTATTGATGACGGTCTTAAAGTATATGATAGTAATGGTTGTGAAGTACTTAGAACTGATACTAGTAAATATAGATGTGGTGATACTAAATCTGCTCCATCCTCTACGGGGGGTCAAGCGGAGGACGAAAGTCCGGAGCGTTCTACTAATAAAGACTATCTTGGTATGCCCGATGATTGTTGTCCTAATGGTTCTAGAACTAGAGAAGTTATTGATACTGGTAAAGTAGGATGTAATCCTGTTGTTTATACAGTTCATAATAATACTGAATGTCCAAGATGCCAACATGAAGTACATTCTCATTGTCAGACCCCCCGTGGAGGATATGATAAGTCAAATCATAATTATATTCTTATTGGAGGTAATACTATTGAACTTAATTTTAATGATACTTGTATAACAGTTGTTTATAAAGATATTGAAACTCAATATAGTGATAATTATCATTGTGAAGTTCCTGTTATACCTGCTAATGGTAAATTAATTCAAGGTCTTACTTATTATTGTATGGCTCGTATGCTTATGAGAGGATATAAACATCCTGTATTTAATCTTTCTGCTAGTCAATATGGAACTAATCCTTTCTATCTATGGGAAAGTATGAAGAAAGATATTAAGACTAGTATTTTATTAGATGAACAAAGTGATGATGATAGTGGTTGGAATGAGTTCTTTTATAACTTTACTTTTCCTAAATAATTATGAATATACAAAAGAAACTTAGTCTTAATAAACATCCCGGTGATTGTGTACCTTATTCATTAGTTGCTGCTAAAAATGTTAAAGTAAGTAATGATGATAGGATGATTGTTAATGAAGAAGGACTTGAAGATTGTAAAGTAATTGCTAATGCTATTCATGAAGATGGTATTAATAATTTTAAAATAGTTGGTGTTATTCCTACTAGTACTGAACTTATTTTATTTATTGTTAATACTGATTCTAATAGTTCTTATATTTATAGATATAATGAACAAGCTGATAATTGTTATAGAGTAAATAGTAATTGGAAATATAATGGTGGAAAAATTAAAGGAACATATACTTATAATGTTAAAAATCATCTTATTATAGCTATTGCAGAAAGTAATGCTTCAGTTGATGTTCCTCTTAAAACTATTAATATTGATTTAGATTCTGACCGTCCTGATTCTGAAATGTCTATTATTCCTCAAATAACACTACCTACTATTAGTAATCTAAACTATGTTAGTGGTGGTGCTTATAAAGGATTTTATTTTCTATTTATTCGTTATAAAATTGATAAAACTAATTATACTAAATGGTATAGTATTGGATTTCCTATTTTTAATGATGTTATAATACCACAAGTTATTAATAAAGTTTGTTTTAGAAAAACTAATGTTTATGAACCGAAAGATGAACCAAATGGTTATTGTTATGGTAATACTGATTCATTTAGTGATTCTAAAGATATATGTAATCAAACTTTTGAAATAAGTATTAGTGGAGGTCGTTCAGGGCTTTATCAACTTGGTTTTATTGTATGTAAAAAGGATGGTACTCAAGCATTTAGAACTGATGATTTAAGTAATAATATTTTTAAATTTAGTAGAGATATTCTTGTTGAATATAGTGTTTCTGATTTAACTACTGATTATTATAATTATTATAATGTTGGCAATATTATTAATTATAAAAATAGAGTATATATTGCTAATTATAATGAACATACTGATAATGATAATAGGACTTTAAGTAATGGTAAAACATTAGAAGAAGCTGTTAAAGATATTACTATAAAACTTCGTAATAAAGCTGTTAATGCTTATTATAATGATTATACTACTGTCAATGCAGTTAGTGAAAAAGGTCCATATTTTAAAATGGCTAGCCTTCAAATTACTGGTACTGCTGATTGGCAAATTAAAGATATTAATAAAGTATTCAATAATAATCAATATCCTTTTCGTACTTTTAGAACTTTATTTAATGATACAGTTATACAAGGTATTGCAGCACATGAATATTTAAAGATTAATTATAATGCTAAAATAAAAGTAGGTAGTAGAGGTAGTCATAATCTTAAAGAATATCTTGCTTGTCATTGTTTTATTATTCCTACAAGTTATAAATATGAAAATAATCAAACTGTTTACACTATGCCAAGTACAGTTAAAATAGCTTGTTATGTTTATAATGGAACTGGATTTACAGAAGATGCTGTATTTACTAGTGGACAAGTATTATTTGGTGATACTATATTTGATATTGATAATTGTAAAATGAGAATTACTCATTCTACTATTGAACCTAGTTATGATTTTAATGAACGTAAAAAGAACGATACTCTTATTCCGGGAGAAGTATATAACTTTTTTATTCATTTTGTTGATAAATATGGTGATGCTAGTAGAGGATATAAATTGTCAAATAAAGATAAGTATATAAATAATATTGTTAATGATGGTTCTCATTGTACTATAATTACTTTTAATTGGAATAATCAAGATAATGGTAATATTCCATATTGGGCTGTTATTAGTGGAGATATTCCAATATCTAGTATTAGTGCTAATGTTAAAAGATATATTGCTAATCATAAAATTGTAGTTTATACTGCTGAACCTATTAATAATCCTACCACTAATATATTACTTAATAGTTCTGGAGAACTTGAAGCTAGTAATAAAAATGAACTATATACTCTTATATCTAATTATTTTATTGATTATAAAGATAAAGATAAATACAATGATTTATATGTTTATCAAGTTATAAATAGTGGTAGTTATACTCCTTGTAGTAATCAAGTAATAGGTGCTATTGGTGTTGATAATGAAGCTAAATTTGGTTATTATGAAAATATTAATGGCGATGAACTATTTAGAATACCTGATTTGATATTTGATTCTGAAGTTGTTGGTGGTGAACATACTAGAGATTTTGTGTATAATATGAATAATACTTTTAATAAGTTTTATATTCGTGCTAATATTGATACTACTTTATGGAATCAAATTAAAGAATTAGGTTATGTTGGATGGTTTATTAGTTATGAGAAAGTTGAACCTATTACTAGATATACCGGATTACTAACTAGAAAAGATTATTGTAATATAGCTAGTAATGTTACTTGGCAAAATGGTAGTTGGGGTACAAAACCCGGTTTTGTAGCGAATAATTTTACTAGTGATAAATGTTATCTATATAGTGGTCGATTTGATATTGATGATAGTATTAAATATGATTTTAATATTATTCGTATTGATGGTAAATGTAAATTTGAACCTTATAAAGAAAAACATGATGTAGTTGATATGGTAGTTAATACTACTTATCCTTATAGTTATAATATGCCAGTTATAGGCGTTATTAGTAGAAATGAATATAAACCTATTAATAATTATAAATTAGTAGTTGCTGATAGTGTTGTTGAT
>OGYV01003055.1_pt1 | contig 10073 bp, 8 predicted proteins | sample 1576651 | NCBI WGS metagenome assembly OGYV01 (sample SAMEA3541570, study PRJEB24748) | human gut metagenome | biome: human gut; feature: human-associated habitat; material: faeces | place: China | collected 2012
GGATGGCATCATCGACCGGGATGTTTCCCTGATGAGCCTGAAGCGGATGGACGTGGACGCGCTGGGTCTGGACGAGCTGGACCGCAGCCTGCTCCGCGCCATCATTGAGATGTACAACGGCGGCCCTGTGGGTCTGGAAACGCTGGCGGCGGCGCTGGGCGAGGAGGCCGTGACGCTGGAGGACCTGTGTGAGCCCTACCTGATGCAGATGGGCTTTTTGACCCGCACTCCCCGGGGCCGCTGTGCCACCCGCCTTGCCTATGAGCACCTGGGCCTGAAAGCCCCCGAGACCGGAAGCCCGGAGGACAACGGCCAGCAGAGCCTGTTCTGAGCCGTTTGAAGAGAGAAAGGAGGACGCTTATGCGCCCTGCAGATAGTTGGAAAGATTATGAGCTGCTGGATGCCACCGATGGCAACCGCCTGGAGCGCTGGGGGGAGACCATCCTCATCCGGCCCGACCCGCAGGTGGTGTGGAAAACCGAGAAGCAGAGCCCGCTCTGGGCCAAGGCCGATGCCGTCTACCACCGCTCCAATCAGGGGGGCGGCGAGTGGGAGTACCGCCGCCGTCTGCCTGAGAAGTGGAAGATCTCCTGCGGTGAGGGCGAGGACAAGCTGACCCTCATCGTCAGCCCCACCGGCTTCAAGCATACCGGCGTGTTCCCGGAGCAGGCTGTCAACTGGGCCTGGTACGCCAGAAAGATCCGCGCGGCAGGCCGCCCTGTCAAGGTGCTGAACCTGTTTGGCTATACCGGCGGCGCAACGCTGGCCTGTGCCGCTGCGGGTGCTGCCGTCTGCCATGTGGATGCTTCCAAGGGCATCGTGGCGTGGGGCAAGGACAACGCCGTGGCCAGCGGTCTGGCGGACCGGCCCATCCGCTGGCTGGTGGACGACTGCGCCAAGTTTGTGGCCCGGGAAAAGCGCCGGGGCAACACCTACGATGGCATCATCATGGACCCGCCCAGCTACGGCCGCGGCCCCGGCGGCGAGATCTGGAAGCTGGAGGACTGCATCTATGAGCTCATCAGCCAGTGCGAGGAAGTGCTGAGCGATACGCCTCTCTTCTTTGCGGTCAACAGCTACACCACCGGCCTGTCCCCCGCGGTCATGGAGTATATGCTCAAGACCACGCTGGTGCCCCGCTTTGGCGGCAAGACCAGCTGTGATGAGATCGGCCTGCCCGTTTCCGCCACCGGCGGCGTTGTGCCCTGCGGCGCAACGGCGATCTGGGAGGAATGAACTCCCTCAGTCACGGCTGTCGCCGTGCCAGCTCCCTCGGGGAGGGAGCCTTTGGCATGGCGGGAATGTTGACCATTTGCCGGAAAACTTCTCGGTTGCGCCAGAGGCCCCATCTCAGAGGGGGCTGTCTGCGAAGCAGACTGGGGGAGTGTCCTGACGGCAGCCATTCTGAAAAAATGAAGAAGAACCAAGAATGGGGTACAGCCCTTTTGAGAAGGGCGCACCACCGGAAAGAGAAAACCTATGGAAGAAACGATTTTAACTGCGAAAGATCTGAAGTTCCGCTATGACCCGGAACAGCCGGACTACGCCCTGAACGGCGTGTCGGCTGAGGTGAAGCGGGGCGAATTTGTGGCAGTACTGGGTGCCAACGGCTGTGGAAAATCCACGCTGGCCAAGCACTTCAACGCCATCCTCCTGCCGGAGAGCGGCACTGTGCTGGTGGAGGGGATGGACACCAAAGACGAGGACAAGATCTACGATATCCGCCAAACCGTGGGCATGGTGTTCCAGAGCCCGGACAACCAGATTGTTGCCACCGTGGTGGAGGAAGATGTCGCCTTTGCGCTGGAAAATCTGGGCGTGCCGCCGGAGGAGATGCGCCGCCGCGTGGATGAAGCGATGAAGATGGCGGGCATCTACGAGTACCGGGAGCGTGCACCCCACAACCTGTCCGGCGGCCAGAAGCAGCGCGTTGCCATTGCGGGCGTGGTCGCCATGCGGCCCGACTGTCTGATCCTGGACGAGGCCACCGCCATGCTTGATCCCCGGGGCCGGGAGCAGGTGATGCAGACCATCCACCATCTGAACAAGAACATGGGCATCACGGTGGTGTCCATCACCCACTATATGGAAGAAGCTGCTCAGGCCGACCGCGTGCTGGTGATGAGCAAGGGCAATGTGGTCATGGAGGGCACCCCGAAAGAGGTATTCAGCCAGACCGAAAAGGTGCGCGCCCTGCGGCTGGATGTGCCGCAGGCTGCCGAGCTGCGGGATGAGCTGGTCAAGGCCGGCATCCCCATGCCCGAGGACATCATCGACACCGGCGCGTGCGCACAGGCTCTGTATGAGCTTTTGAAGTAAGGGAGGGGACGGAAGATGGGAAGCATTATCAAAGTAGATCACCTGAGTTATGTCTATAACCCGGGAATGCCCAATGCCGTCACCGCGCTGGATGACGTGAGCTTTGAGGTGGAAGAGGGAGATTTTGTGGGCATCATCGGTGCCACCGGTTCCGGCAAGAGCACCCTGATCACCCACATGAACGGCCTGAACAAGCCCACCAGCGGCCACATCATCATCGATGGCCGTGACCTGTGGGCCGAGCCGGAAAAGATCCGGGAATTCCGTTTCCTCACCGGTCTGGTGTTCCAGTACCCGGAGTACCAGCTGTTTGAGGAGACCTGCTATAAGGATATCGCTTTTGGCCCCAGAAACATGGGGCTGGACGAGACCGAGATCGACAGGCGGGTGCATGAAGCAGCGGACTTTGTTGGCCTGGATGAGGCGCTGCTGCAGCGCAGCCCCTTTGAGCTGTCCGGCGGCCAGAAGCGCCGGGTGGCCGTGGCGGGTGTGATGGCCATGAAGCCCCGCATTCTGGTGCTGGATGAGCCTGCCGCCGGGCTGGACCCCGAGGGCCGGGACGAGATCCTGTCTGAGGTCAAGGAGTACCACAAAAAGACCGGCACCACCGTGCTGCTGGTCTCCCACAGCATGGAGGATATTGCCAAGTACGCGAACCGTGTGCTGGTGATGAGCAATAAGAAGATCGCCATGTATGACACCGTGGAGAACGTGTTCGCCCGTGCGCCCGAGCTGCTGGCGCTGGGCCTGAGCGTGCCGCAGGTCACAAAGATCTTCCTCAAGCTGCGGGAGATGGGGGTGGATGTCCCGGCGGATGTTTATACCGTGCCCTATGCCGTCAAGATGATTTTGGAAGCCAAGAAGCGCCGGGACGCAGGCGAAAGCCTTGTGCTGCCCCGTGTGGATGCAAAGAAGGGGGGCGCTGCCACATGCTGAGAGATATCACCATCGGCCAGCACTTCCCGGGCGACAGCCTTGTGCATAGGTTTGACCCCCGCATGAAGCTGGTGCTGACCATCGTCTACATCATCCTGCTGTTTGCCGCGTCCAACCCGCTGGGCCTGACGCTGTCCCTTGTGTTCCTTGTGGCCATGTACGGCGTGGCGAAGATCCCCTTCAAGCTCATCACCAAGAGCCTGAAGCCCATTTTGCCCATCATCCTCTTTACCGCGGTGCTCAACCTCTTCTTTGTTTCGGGCGAGGGCGAGCCGCTGGTGCACTTCTGGGTGCTGAACATCTACGCCGAGGGCCTGCGCTATGCTATCCTGATGGCGGTGCGCGTGATGGCACTGATCGCGGGCACCAGCCTGCTGACCTATACCACCAGCCCCATCGTGCTGACGGATGCCATTGAGCAGCTGCTCAAGCCTTTGGGCAGGCTGCACTTCCCGGTGCATGAACTGGCTATGATGATGAGCATTGCCCTGCGGTTTATCCCGACCCTGATCGAAGAGACCGACAAGATCATGAACGCCCAGAAAGCCCGCGGTGCCATGCTGGACAACGGTTCCATGATGGAGCGCGTCAAGGCGCTGGTGCCGGTGCTCATCCCGCTGTTCATCTCGGCCTTCCGCCGCGCCGATGAGCTGGCCATGGCCATGGAGTGCCGCTGCTACCGCGGCGGTGATGGCCGCACCCGCCTGAAGGTGCTGCGCTGCACCCGGCAGGATTATATCGATCTGGCGGTGTGCATCGTCTGCTTTATGGTGATCCTGAGCTCGAGATTGGTGTTCCCGAATTTTTAAGATGAACTTCCTCACCCTCTCAGTCAAAGCCTAGCGGCTTTGCCAGCTCCCCCAAAGGGGGAGCCCTTGGCAAAAAGGGAAACGTTGTGTGGACTGCCAAGGCCTCTCACTTTGGGAGAGGTGGCATTGCGAAGCAATGACGGAGAGGGTGAGGCCGTGAATGGTTTGCGAAGAACTTTTATGAACTATCTACTCATTTTAGCCTACGATGGCACCAACTACTGCGGCTTTCAGGTGCAGCCCAACGGGCGGAGCGTGGCCCAGACCTTTCAGGATGGGCTGGAAGCGGTGCTCCACAGCCGCCCCGATATCAAGGGGTGCAGCCGCACCGATGCCGGGGTCCACGCGCTGGGCTTTGCGCTGAACTTCCACGCGGAGACCCGCATCCCCCCCGAAAAGCTGCCGCTGGCCATCAATCAGCACCTGCCCCCGGATATCCGGGTGCTGTGCGCCCGGGTGGTGCCGGAGGAGTTCCACGCCCGCTATGCCGCCCATACCAAGACCTACCTGTACCGCATCCACAACCACCCCATCGATTCGCCTTTTGATGAAAAATATTACACCCGGGTGCCCCGGCGGCTGGATGTGGATGCCATGCAGAGGGCGGCGGAACAGTTTGTGGGAAAGCACGATTTTCTGGCCCTGTGCGCGGCGGGTTCCTCTGCTGCTGCCCACGGAGATACCGTGCGCACCATCACTGACTGCCATGTGACCCGGAAGGGCGACGAGGTGGACATTGAGGTGACAGCGGACGGTTACCTCTATAACATGGTGCGCATTCTGGCAGGCACCCTGTGTGAGGTGGGTGCGGGCCGGATGCAGCCCGATGCCATCCCCGGCATCCTTGCCAGCCGGGACCGCAGCCAGGCCGGGCCGACGCTGCCCGCAAAGGGGCTATTTTTGAAGAAGGTGGACTACGACCTATGAGAAAAAATCGCAACCGTCCGGAGAGTGACGAGCCGCTTTCGGAAGGGCGGGTCGAATATCTGGAAGCTGCCCGCCAGCGTGTGCGGAACAGGCGCGTCCGCCGCACGGCGGTGCTGCTGGTGCTGCTGACGGCGGTGGTGCTGTTTGCCACCGGCATCGCGGGCAGCTCGGTGGCGGCCCTGAAGGACCTGACCGATACGGCCCGCATTGCCCTGCTGCCCGGCTCCGGCTGGCCCCAGCAGACCGGTGTGGCCGAGCTGGAGCAGATGGCCCCCCTGACCGGCAGCTTTGTGGAGCTGGGGGACGAGGGCTGTGTGGTCTGGTCGCGCACCGGCAAAAAGCTGAACAGCATCCAGAGCGGCTATGCCCGCCCGGCGCTGGCCGCGGGCAAGACCCGCTTTGTCCTCTACAACCGCTCCGGAAACGAGCTGCGGGTGGAGAGCCGTACCCAGAACCTCTACACCAAGCAGCTGGAAAACAGCATTTTCCTCTGCGCCATGTCGGACAACGGCACGCTGGCTGTGGTCACGGAGGACCAGACCAGCATGGCAAAGCTGCTGGTATACAGCCCCTCCATGGAGCAGCAGCTCAGCTGGAGCATGACCTCCAACGACGGCACCCCCCTGCGGATGGCCTTTTCCCCCGACAGCCGGAAGCTGGCGGCGGCAGCCGTCACCGTCAGCGGGGGACAGGTGATGACCAACCTCTACCTCATCAATCTGGCATCGGGCGATCCCGTCAGTCTGGTGAATCAGGGCGGCGTGCCCCAGTGGCTGGGGTGGACCTCCGCTTCCACGATCCTGGCTGTCTACGATACCAGGGCCGTGCTCTACAATGCGGGCGGCGGCGAGCGTGCGGTCTATGATTTTGCGGGCACGGAGCTGAAAGATGTTTCGGTGGACGCAGCAGGCAATGTGGCCCTGCTGCTGGCATCGGGGCAGGTCTCTCAGGCTGTGACGCTGGACAAAAACCTGAACGTCCAGTTCAGCGCTGCTGTCTCGGCGGCAAATTCCATTGTCCGGGCGGGGAACCTGTTCTATCTGCTGGCCGATAACGCCGTGGAGTGCTTTGATGCATCCGGCACCCAGCAGTGGAGCCAGAACCTTGACACCAGCCCGCAGGCGTTGCTGGCCAACAGCAAGGATCTGCTGCTGTTCAGCGGCAACACGGTGCAGAAGTTGGCCGCACCCGCTGAATAGCCCTCTCCGTCAATGCTTCGCATTGCCACCTCTCCCAAAGGGAGAGGCAACTGCGGCTTTGAGGAAAAAGAGTGCAATTTATTTTGTGGCTTTCCCTGTCAGAAGCGTTGGCTCCCCCTTTGGGGGAGCTGGCACGACGGCAGTCGTGACTGAGAGGGTGAGCCAGTTCGGAATAAGGTTAAACGTATGTTCAAGAATCCGTCATTTATTTTTGATATCCTATGTACGGTGGTCTGGCTGGTGCTGGCCGTCCGGTATGCCCGCAAAGGCTTTCTGGCCTCGGTGGTGCAGCTGACGGGCAGCCTCATCAGCCTGTTCGGTGCCAGAGCCTTTTCAGGCTGGGCAGCCGGGCAGGTGTTCGAGCGCTTCCTCGCCGGAAGCTTCCGGGACCAGATCGCTGCCAATATCGCCGCCGGGGGAGCCGTCAGTCTGGATGGCATTGCCCAGCGGTACGCGGGCTTTCTGCCCGAGGCGTTCCGGGCATCCATCGTGGATGCCTGCGAGCGCTCCATCTCTGCCGTCCTCAATGACAACGCCGTTGTGCTGGCGGATACCATCGTCCAGAAGGTGCTGGCTCCGCTGCTGACCCCGGTGATCTCGCTGGTGCTGTTCTTTGTGGCGTTCGCCCTGCTGCGGATGCTGGTCAGCCTGCTGGTCACAGTGCTGGGGCTGGTGAACAAGCTGCCCGTGATCGGTGCAGTGAACCACTGGCTGGGCTGGGGCGTGGGCGGCATTGCCAGCCTTGTGGACATCTATCTGGTGCTCTGCGTGGTCTGGGCGCTCATTGTGATCACCGGCGGCAACCTCACCATGCTCAACGACACGGTGATGAGCGGCAGCCTTTACTATAAAGTATTCAATGTGTTCAACCCGTTTGTCTGAGCGGGGAGGGAAAAGGAGGAACAATGGTCTGCATTCGATGCCAGAAGCGGCCTGCCATTATTTTTGTCCAGCGGATGGAAAATGGCCAGATGAAAAACGAGGGGTACTGCCTGCACTGTGCCCGGGAGATGCACATCAAACCGGTCGATGATCTGATGAAGCAGTTTGGCATGTCTGATGAGGACATGGATGCCATGGAAGACCGGATGGAAAACATGATGCAGGAGATGGGGGACATGAGCAGCATGAACCCCTTCTCCATGATGATGGGTATGGGCCAGCCGGACCAGAGCGAAGAGGACGGCGACCTTGTGCCCGGCTCCAGCGCTACCTTCCCGCTGGGGGTGAACGGCAGTGCCCAGAACGGGAAAAACGAGAAGAAGGCGGGCAAAAACGACAAAAAGTCGCCCCGCCGCAAGTTTCTGGATACCTACTGCGAGAACCTGACCCGCAAAGCCCGGGAGGGGAAGCTGGATGATATCATCGGCCGCGACCGGGAGATCTACCGCACCATCCAGATCCTGAGCCGCCGCCAGAAGAACAACCCCTGCCTCATTGGTGAGGCGGGCGTTGGCAAGACCGCCATTGCCGAGGGCATTGCCGAGCGCATTGCCAAGGGGCAGGTGCCGGCAGGGCTGCAGGATAAGGAGATCTTCCTGCTCGACCTGACCAGCCTTGTGGCAGGCACCCAGTTCCGCGGCCAGTTCGAGCAGCGGGTCAAGGGCCTGCTGAGCGAGGTCAAGGCGGCAGGCAACGTCATCCTGTTCATTGACGAGATCCACACCATTACCTCTGCCGGTGAGAGCGAGGGTGCCATGAATGCGGGCAACATCCTGAAGCCCGCCCTCTCCCGCGGCGAGATCCAGGTCATCGGTGCCACTACCTTCAACGAGTACCGCAAGTATATCGAGAAGGACCAGGCGCTGGAGCGCCGGTTCCAGCCCGTGCGGGTGGAGGAACCCAGCGTTGCTGATACGCTGGCCGTGATGGGCGGCATCAAGCACTACTACGAGGAGCACCACCATGTGCAGGTGCCCGCCGATGTGCTGAACGCCACCGTGACCCTGAGTGAGCGGTATATCACCGACCGCTACCTGCCCGACAAGGCCATCGACCTGCTGGACGAGGCCTGTGCCTGCTGCAATCTGGCCCACCCGGTCATCTCCGAGTACCTGACCATGCAGAAGGAGCTGGAGGCCCTCAAGCAGGAAGAGGCCGATATGGAAAATGCCGATGTGAACGAGCCCATCGACTACGAGCGTGTGGCAGAGCGCAAGACCCGGATGGCACAGCTGGAGCGGGAATTGCCCGCCAAGCAGGCCGCGGCCGGGGAGATCCAGGTGACCATGGACGATGTGGCCAAGGTCATTGAGCTGTGGACGGGCATCCCGGCGGTGAAGATCCGGGAGACCGAGTATGCAAAGCTCGCCAGCCTTGAGACCGAGCTGAAAAAGAAGATCATCGGTCAGGACGATGCCGTGCATCTGGTGGCGCAGGCGGTCAAGCGCAGCCGCGCCGACCTCTCGGGCCGCCGCCGTCCGGCCAGCTTCATCTTTGTGGGCCCCACCGGCGTGGGCAAGACGGAGCTGGTGAAGCAGCTGGCAAACCAGCTCTTTGACGGCCCCGACCCGCTGATCCGGCTGGATATGAGCGAGTATATGGAAAAGTACGCCGTGTCCCGCATGATCGGTTCCCCTCCGGGCTATGTGGGCTACGAGGAGGCGGGTCAGCTGACCGAAAAGGTCCGCCGCCGCCCGTACAGCGTGGTGCTGTTCGATGAGATCGAAAAGGCCCACCCCGATGTGATGAATATCCTGCTGCAGATCCTGGACGAGGGCAAGATCAACGATGCCCAGGGCCGCACCGTGGATTTCTCCAACACCGTCATCTGCATGACCTCCAATGCGGGCAGCAGCGACCAGACCACCGCAAGTCTGGGCTTCAACCGCAGCGAGGAGGAGCGGAACGAGGAGAAGAGCCGCAAGGCACTGAGCCAGTTCCTCCGCCCTGAGTTTTTGGGCCGCGTGGATGAGGTCATCACCTTCAAGCCGCTGAGCGAGGAGACCCTGCAGGGCATTGCCGCCCTGATGCTGGACGAGTACAAGCCCAGCATGGAGGCCAAGGGCATTGCCTACAGCTATACCCCGGCGGCACTGGCAGCGCTGGTGCACAAGAGCCAGGGCGGCAAGTTTGGTGCCCGCGACCTGCGCCGCACCATCCGCAAGGCTGTGGAGGACCCCGCTGCTGAAAAGATCATCGACGGTACCCTTGTTTCCGGCTCCACCCTGACCGTGGATGCTGAGAACGATGAGATCGTGCTGAAATAAGTAAAGATCCCGGAGGGCAGAAACGCCCTCCGGGATCTTTGTTCTTTGAAGGAGGAGAGAAGAATGAACTTGTATCACTACCGATCAGTGGAAAGCGCACGAAAGGAGATCGAGTGCCGTACATTCCGCTATGCGGACCGGAACGAATTGAATGATCCCTTGGAGGGCTATGCTCAGATTTACTGGAAAGGCGATTGTCCGGCGTGGGAGGGACTGTTCCGGAACTATATCTGCAGTGTATACTATGCTGTAGTTGGCATTCAATTGAATGCAAGCGAGGAACTTTTGGCAGAGAGGGCAGTTATTCCGGATATTCACTGCTTTGATGATGTTCCGCTGGGGCAGGTCTGGAAAGAATTATCGGATCGTTTTGTACAGACAGCATTGGTGCAGAAGCTGATAGTAGATCTAGGAAATACGGAGACCGAAATGAATGCCCACCGCTTGAGGCAAATTTTGCGGCTCTGCCATGAGGATGCAATCAAAATTTGTCTGGACGACATGCACAAACGGAAAACGTTGCCAGGGGAGCAGGGCGGGCCGGTGGTGTCAATCAGCGAAAAGGTCGACTGGGAAAAGATGGGAGGCTTTGGAAATCTTGAAAGTCCGCTGATAAAAATGAAATGAACCCCAAAAGTTAGACAAAAATTGAATTAAGCAGCTCCAACGGTCTG
>OGYV01003060.1_pt1 | contig 10061 bp, 8 predicted proteins | sample 1576651 | NCBI WGS metagenome assembly OGYV01 (sample SAMEA3541570, study PRJEB24748) | human gut metagenome | biome: human gut; feature: human-associated habitat; material: faeces | place: China | collected 2012
GCCCTGGGCTAAGAGCTTCTGCCCCTTCAGGGCGTGTGGGGCAAAACTTGCGAAACTTCAGTTGCAAAGACAAAAAAAATACGATTTTCGACTTTTTCAAGTGGACTCAGATAAACTCCTTCACTTATCTGATGGCTCCGATAATCTCATGCACGGATGAGCAGCCATGAGCGTCGAGCCAGTCATTGATGCCGTCCTTCACCTTCTTGGTCACGGCTGGATCAAGGAAGTTGGCTGTACCAATCTCTATCGCAGTGGCACCACACATCAAGAACTCAATGGCATCCTTGGCTGTAGTAATTCCGCCTAAGCCTACAACTGGAATCTTGACGGCATGAGCCACATCGTACACCATACGGAGGGCCACAGGCTTGACACATGGACCGCTCAGACCGCCTGTACGGATGCTTAGCAGCGGCTGACGCTTCTCGATGTCCACAGCCATACCCATCAGAGTGTTGATGAGCGATACGGCGTCGGCTCCCTCAGCCTCGCAGGCACGGGCTATGTCGGCGATATTGGTCACATTGGGCGACAACTTAACTATCAACGTCTTGTTATATGCCTGACGCACGGCTCTTACCACCTGGGCTGCACCCTCACAGGTCACACCGAATGCCATTCCGCCGTCCTTCACGTTAGGGCAAGAGATGTTGAGCTCAATGGCAGGTATCTTGTCCAGCTCGCCTATACGGGCCGCACAAGCTGCATAATTCTCTGGCGAATGCCCCGATACGTTGACTATCATATTGGTGTCGATATCCTTGATTTGAGGATAGATATGCTCGCAGAAATAATTTACGCCCTTATTCTGCAAGCCCACACAGTTGAGCATTCCCTGTGGCGTCTCTGCCATTCGGGGATAGTCATTGCCCTCGCGAGGCTCCAGCGTGGTGCCCTTTACAATAATGCCGCCTATCTCGTCAAGAGGTACAAAATCGGCAAACTCCAGTCCGTAACCAAAAGTTCCCGAGGCTGTCATCACGGGATTCTTGAGTTTCAGATGATGTATATTTACGCTTAATGATGCCATAATATTCTGTTGTTTTTAATTCATTTTCCTTTACAAATAAAGGATTAATGCGAAACTATAATAAGTATAAGATGTTGACAAATCAAGAGGGATATCAATCCCAGAGCAGATTCTTCACATTGATGACCGGACCATCCTTGCACACACACTGGTTGCCCTTCACGGTCTTCTCCACGCAGCACAGGCAGGCGCCCACACCACAGGCCATCTTGTTCTCCAACGAGACCTCGCACTCCACATCAGCCTTCTTGGCATAACGCGCCACACTCATCATCATGGGCTTAGGACCACAGGTGCTGATCATGTCGAAATGCCCGTGCTGAAGGATGGAATGGTTGGTAACAAAACCTTGTTCGCCAGCACTGCCGTCCTCGGTGGTGATGCACACTCTGCCATACTTGGCAAACTCGTCCAGCTCAAGCAGGTCGGTTGCTGTACGGGCTCCCAAGAGGAACACGGGGTCGGCACCCTGATCCTTCAGCAGCTTGCCGAAGTAGAGCAACGGAGCCACACCTACGCCACCGCCCACCAGCAGATAGCGCTGGCCAGGAGCCGTTGGCATGGTGAAACCATTGCCAAGAGGCAACATACAGTTGAGCACATCGCCCTGCTGGAGCTTGGACAACTGACGGGTTCCGTCGCCGACAACAGCCACAAGAAGCCACAGCTGATTCTGCTCACGGTCTACAAAGTTGATGGAGATAGGACGGCGAAGCATCGTGGCTGGCGAATGGTCTACACGTACTTCCACAAACTGTCCTGGCAGGATTTCGGGGAGCGCCTTGTCGTCGGTCAACTTAATCAACACGTGCTTGTCGCTCAATGGTTCTACCGAAACCACCTTGAGGTCTAAAATGTATTTTTTCATCTTCAGGATTTGAGTTTTGTTCGTCTTGTTTGAATTCTGTTCTTGTTAACTACGGCTCTTATTATTCTAATGATTGCGCACATACGCACGTACACTCATCATAATGGCTTGTTTTATCATGATGGCTTGCTTTCAAATTGCCGAGTGCCGCTTTAACTTTTGCAAAGGTAATGCAAACGAGCGCAATGAAAACTTGCTTTCAAATTGCCGAGTGCCGCTTTAACTTCTGCAAAGGTACGAAAAAAATAGGGAACACAAAACAAAAACCAGACAAATGGAGAAAAAGTATAAAAAAGAAGCTCTTAAAACAAGAAATGAAGAAGCCAGGACAAGAGCCATTCAGCTAAAAAATGACTTAAAATACTTGTCTCGACTCCTTCATTTCTTACTGACAGGAGAGCGAATCTGAAAGCTCCAAAAGATGCCACTTTCGAGGAATAGAATGACTATTTCTTGGGTACGAAAGTCTCCCAGGTCTGATCATCATAGAAGATGCGGATCTCGGTGATTTTACGTTGCGGTTTGTCAATATATTTAACTTCTGTTTGGGCTACATTTTTGCGTGTAGGATTTACACTATGACTTACAGGTTGATCAAAAAGCGAACCTGAAGGATAAGCCGAAGATGGCTGCGAGGAAGAATGTGCCGACAAAGAGGCAGCAGAAGCCGACTGAGGGGAAGACGCAACCTCAGCAGGATTGTCGTCCGAAAAATCGAGTGCCATATCCGTGGGCTCATGACGCGCAGCCGAACCGCTACCAGAAGTTGCATCCGATGGGGTGGGCGCAGCACCGTCATGAATATACATCGGACCGACTCCGTAGAGCAACCAGTCGAGACTGATGAGTGGAAACTTGCGTTTGATTAACTCAACCGTATTGAGTGTTGCGCGACTCTTACCGGTGAGGATGTTGCTCAGGGTAGGAGTGGAGATCTGAGTCATCTGAGCGAAGCTTTGCTGGGTGAGATGCTGGTCCTCCATAATCTGTCTTATTCTATCTTTCATACCGAATAGGTGTTATTTTTGTACTTTTTCTAAGATTTTACAAAGGTAAATCTTTTTTTTGAAACAACCAAGAAATATAAAGAGAATTTTGATTTATAAAGTTTATGTTTATCTATTTAAATTTATAAATTATTATCTATTAAACGCAAGTTTTCGGGTTTAGATTTATAAACCTATATTTAGTGTTTCAAAGTATTTACAAAGAAATTATTTATAATAAAAGGCTAATAAACTGGGATTTAGCATAGTATTTCACGTAAATAGGCGCATAAAGGGTGCTTTATGCAGGTTTTTGATGTATAGTGATTGTTTTTTATGCTTTCTAAATCGATAAATTTACATAAATCATTGGTTTTCCGTGTTTTAGATGAATAAAAAACGGTATGTATATTTATTCGTTTATGTTTTAGAAGAAAATAATTTAGTTTATATTATTAAATAATTGTCAACTATAAATATATTTAGTTTTAGTTTTAAAACTGAAATTTATCCCATCTCCTATTTAAAGTTTTAAAATATAAATTTCTAAATTTCACGATTATAAATCTTAAAAAATATAAACGATAAATATTTGAAGCTATAAAACTGCTCAAATTTTCATTTTTTCTGTTTTGCTTATCACAGGCCAACCCACATCCAAATTCGCGAGTTTTGAGGAGGATAAACAACGATTCAGAAACATAAAATGCTATTTATCAACACTTTACACAAAAACAAGACTGTTTTCAAGCAATCTCCTTTTAAATCAGAAATAGGTAAAACAGAGGAGAAAAAGGGGCAATTTTGGCTATTTTTCTTGAATTTCACCCCATTTTTGCCCCTATTTTCATTCAACATAGCCCCATATTTACTTTTTCTGGCCTCACTTCCGGCTCATTTTTCTGCAAGAGGAGTCCAGCTCCATACCGAAACACTCCCCAACGGGGCAACATAAGAAACAAGGAAAAGGGCAACCCCGGAAAGGATTGCCCATTGTATTTTTAGAAAACTCAATTACAAAACCGGAGATAAGACAGCCGCCCCAAAAGCAGAAAAACCAGACTGCCCGATCAGCTTAATGGAGGATGAAAAAGATGAGTTCCTGCATCAGTTCGCCAGCCGAAGTATTGGGGTTGTTGAAGCCCTTCATCTTGGCATCCACCTCCTTCATCTTGGCAATAATCTGCATCACCTTCATTCCATTATAGTTTCTCATTCCTGTCGTATAATCGCGCACACCCCAGGTAGATTTCAAATCCAGGAATTTTGCGAGCTCTGTTTCGTTCTGTTTATTGGGTGCATAATATGCCAACATCAAATTTTGGAAATAAGAAAAGAGCAACGGGAGAAGCGAGAAGGCTCCACCCGACTTTGGATTATTGTCAAAATATTGTACTATCTGATTTGCCTTGAAAACATCCTTGTTGATGATCGCATTTCTCAGTTCGAAGACATTGAAATCCTTGCTCACTCCGATTTCGCGTTCCACGATTTCGGGCGTCACTCTCCTGTCGTTTTCCGACAGCGAAATGAGTACCTTGTCCAGCTCGGAGGTAAGACGGTGCAAGTCGGGGCCGATGTGATCGGCAATCATCTGTGTGGCCTTCGGCTCGATGGTGGTGTTGTGCACTTTCAGATATTTCTCTATGAAACCCGCCAGTTGGTAATCTTTCATTTTTTTGCTCTCCAAGAGCACACCCGTCTGTGCCACCTTGGTGAGGAGCGTCTTCGGACTCTTCAAAGTTCCGTTTTTATAGCACACACATAAGATGGTCGATTTTACGGGATTTTCGAGATACTTGTCGAGTGCCTCGAAATTTTTCAAATTTTGAGCCTCTTTCAGAATCACCACCCGATGCTCTGCCATCATAGGATAACCCTTGCACTGGTCTACCACCTGGACTGCCGTCACAGAGGGAGACCCGAAAAGCACCACCTGGTTGAAATCTCGTTCTTCAGGCTGGAGCGCATGTTCCATCAGGTAATCACAAATTTTGTCGATATAGTACGACTCGTCACCCATCAGCAAGTAGACGGGTGAGAAGTTGCGAGCCTTCAGATCTTTCATGACCGACTCATAACTTACGCCTTGTTTTTTTTCTGCCATTACGATATTTTTTTGTATCTTTGCATCAGCTTCGCCGATGTTGGGAATTTATTTCAGCCACAAAGATACGAAATATTTTTCTAACAATCTGCCAGAAAGGAAAGAAATCGGCGACTATATATATAAAAGGTAAAACAAACATGACAAGTCTCAATTTACCGCCCTTCGACGTACGCCTGAAAGGCACGAAGCAGGCGCCTCTAATTTTCGATTTTCTGAGAAGACGCTACGTCCGGCTCACTCCCGAAGAGTGGGTACGACAGCACTTCGTCCACTTCATGGTGGAGCACCGCCACTACCCTGCCTCACTGCTTGCCAACGAGGTTTCGCTGCATGTGGGCGACAAGGTTCTCAGGGCCGATACCATCCTTTACAACAAGCAGCTGCAGCCGGTCATGATCGTTGAATACAAGGCTCCTCACATACCTATCACGCAGACTGTTTTCGACCAGATTGTCACCTACAATATGCTGCTGCATGTAGACTACCTGGTGGTGAGCAACGGGCTGCAGCACTATGTCTGCAAGATGGATTATGATGGTAAAAAATATTTATATTTAGAAGAATTACCAGACTACTCAAATATTTTTACAGAATAAGGGCAGCGATATTCAGTCAATTACTGCTCTCATCTACAGAGCCAGGACTGGTGTCCATTTACACTAATGACACTAATGACACCGCAAGAAGTGTAAAAAGACACACTTCAAAATAGTCATTAGTCATTAGTCATTAGTCATTAAGAAACTTTGAAAATGCGTTTTTTCTTCAATAAAGAATAATATATAATAATTAATATTATTATATATTATTCTTTATTGCGTTTTTCCATTTTTCTTAATGACTAATGACTAATGACTAATGACTAAAATTTCACTGGCGTTTTTGCAATAATCAATGCCAGCAGAAAAGACTACAAGAAAACAGGTCTTAAAAACGGGCTTTTTCAAGCACTTGCAAAATACTGATAGTCTGATGGTTACACAGCGATTAATCTTTATTAACTTTTCAAACTGCCCCCGTTTTTGAACAAACAGCCCAAAAATGTATTATATTTGCAGTGTCAAAGCGAGAGAAATGCGAACCAGATGGTAAACAAAGCGGGCAGGGGAATCCAGAAGGTACAGTTGTTCTATCGCCGCAGACAACAATAGAGCTCAAGCAGCGCTCCACAAGGGTCATCTATTATGACCACGGGAGGTCACAATAGACGACCGGCGCCGGTCATCTATTAAGACCCAAAAGCAGCGCTATCAAAGCCTGGGAGGAAGAAAGCAAAGATGCTGGGAAGCACAAGATGATGAAGCTGAGAAGCACACAGAACAATGCTGGGAAGCACAAGATGATGAAGCTGAGAAGCACACAGAACAATGCTGGGAAGCACACGGAACAATCCGGATTCATATACATGAAACTTTATGTTTACCCATTTCTTAACAGAATTGTAACATCTGTTTAAATCGGCTGTAATATTGCATGAGTACCTTTGCACCCGAAAAGGAAGGCGATAGCTGAACGAAAGCTTAGGAAAAGCAGACGGAAAGCTTAGGAAAAGCAGACGGAAAGCTTAGGAAAAGCCTCGTTTTCATTTCATCGGGAAACAATAGTTTATCAAAAATAAATGGGTACAATTTATCTATGCATTGTGATCTTCCTGCTCTGTTTGGCAGTGTTCGATCTCTTCGTGGGAGTCAGCAACGATGCTGTCAACTTCCTGCAGTCAGCCATCGGAGCTAAGGTGGCAAAGTTTCGCACGGTTCTTATCATCGCCTCCTGTGGTGTAGTGCTCGGAGCCATTATGTCGTCGGGAATGATGGACATCGCCCGCCACGGCATCATGAGTCCAGACCGCTTCACCTTTGAGGAAGTAATGACGCTCTTCCTCGCGGTCATGGTAACCGATGTCATCGTGCTGGACGTGTTCAACACGTTAGGTATGCCTACCTCCACCACCGTCTCGCTGGTGTTCGAGTTGTTGGGAGGTGCCTTCATCCTCGCCACCCTGAAGATGATAGGCGACGACAGCCTCAACTACGGTATGTTGCTCAACAGCAACAAGGCCTTGGAGGTGATTATGGGTATTTTCTCATCGGTCATCATCGCCTTTGTCTTTGGTGCTTTCGTGATGTGGCTCTCGCGTGTGGTTTTCACCTTCAACTATCGCAAGCACTCCCGCTATTCGATTGCCATTTTCGGCGGTATCGCTTTCACAGCCCTCTCCTACTTCATCTTCATGAAGGGCTTGGGCAAGAGCCCTTATCTGCCAGCAGAATGGCGCGATTTCATTGACCAGAACATCGGTTCGCTGCTCTGTGCCACCTTCGTGGTTTCAGCCATCGTGATGGAGTTCCTGCACCTCTGCCGCGTCAACATCTTCAAGTTCACTGTGCTGATGGGCACCTTTGCCTTAGCGATGGCCTTTGCCGGTAACGACCTGGTGAACTTCATCGGTGTGCCTCTCGCCGGACTTTCTTCTTACAACGACTATATGGCCAATGCCAACGGCGTGGGTCCCGACAGCTTCATGATGACATCGCTGATGGAGAGTGCCAAGACCACTCCCGTCTATCTGCTCGCTGCAGGCTTCGTGATGATTGTCGCCATGGCCACCTCAAAGAAGGCACAGAACGTGATCAAGACCTCTGTAGACCTGAGCCGCCAGGACGAGGGAGACGAGATGTTTGGCAGCTCATCTGCAGCACGCGTCATCGTACGCAACTGCCAGAGTGCCGACTCATGGCTCAACGGCTTCATGCCCAAGTCGTTGAAGCAGTGGATCAACAGCCGCTTCGACAAGAACGATGTAGAGTTGGAGGAAAGTGCTGCCTTCGACGTGGTTCGTGCAGCCGTCAACCTGGTATTGGCTTCCATGCTCATCACCATCGGTACCAACCTCAAGTTGCCTCTCTCTACCACCTACGTAACCTTCATGGTAGCCATGGGTTCTTCGCTTGCCGACAAGGCTTGGAGCCGTGAGAGTGCCGTATTCCGCGTAACAGGTGTGCTGAGTGTCATCGGTGGATGGTTTATCACAGCCGGTGTGGCTTTCGCAGTCTGCGCCCTCGTCTGCCTCGCCATGCATTTTGGCGGCATTCTCGTGCAGACAGCCTTCATTGTTCTCGTTATCTTCATGCTCATTCGCAGCAACATCCGGTACAACAAGAAGTCGAAGGAAGAGAGCAAGGGAAGCACCTTCCAGCTGATGATGCGCTCGCACGACCCAGAAATCGTATGGGATCTGCTTCGCCGTCATGTGTCACGCACACAGAGCTTCGTATGCCGCTTCGCCCTGAGTGAGTTCAACCTCATCATGGACGGTCTTGCCAACGAGAACACCCGCGAGCTGCGCCATGCCAACAAGGAGCTGAAGAAGGAGCAGGACATGCTGAAGAAGTTCCGCCGCCAGGAGATGCTGGGCTTGAAACGCTCGCCATTGGAGATTGCCATCGAGCGCAACACATGGTTCCATCTGGGTGCCAACAGCAACCAGCAGTTCATCTATTCACTGCGCCGTATGCTCGACCCTATCAAGGAGCACGTAGACAACAATTTTAACCCGCTGCCCACTGAATACATCAACGAGTTTATACCTATACGCCAAAAGATCAACGACTTGATGAAGATGAGCTGCGAACAGATAGAGACAAGCCGCTATGAGAACTATCGTGAGATTCTCGCCGAGGCTGACGCCTGCAAGGACGAGCTCTCAGTGATCCGCAAGAAGCACATCGACCGCCTGCAGAACATGAAAGACAACACGCTGATGCAGATCTCGCTCGTCTATCTGAACGTACTGCAGGAGAGCCAGGAGTTCCTCAGTGTGATGAGACACCAGCTCAGAGCTGCCAAGAAGTTCATGGTGAACTAATCCTCTCCTTGGCTTATTCGATATAAAAAAAAGAGCATCGCCTGCTGGTGATGCTCTTTTATTTTGATTTTTCGCTGGGTTCAGGAGTTATAGCGACTTCCTACAAGCTCTTGATGAGTTTCAGTATCTCAGCCCGCTTGCCATCATTGGTGCCATTGCCTACATAGCGTACAATGCCTTTCTCGTCGAGCACAAGGAAGAGTGGAAAGCCGCCTGTGCCCACAAAGCGCACGAAATACTTGTCGTCGTAGATGTGGTTCCAGTTGAACCCACGCTGCTGGGTGATGCGACGCACCTTGTCGGCCTTCTCGAAGTTGACCGAGAGAAACAGCACGTCGGGCAACTGCTCCTTCCATTCAGAGAGAATCGGCATCTCGCGCAGACAGGGTCCGCAGCCCGAGAACCAGGCATTGACAACCACCTTTCGGCCCTTGATGAGTTCGTCGGTCCATGGATTGCCATCAATGTCATACTCGGCAAAATGCCCTGGCAAAGGTTTACCTACCTCAAGTTCTAAATATTTATAGCCTCCCTCTGGAAACATGCGCTTGTTCATCAGCTCACGGTTTTTTATCTCTTCGTCTATCTCGGCGATTCCTTTCACACGGTTGCGGGGTATCTCATACTTGGCCCACGACTGGGGCACAGTAGCTCCCTTGCTAAGGGTGATGTTTACAATCATATAATCCTTGCTCAAGCTCATGAATCCCATCGACTGGGCAGCAACTGCATCAGTAGGGAGCTCCTTTGAATAATACTTACCGTCGACAAAGTAGGCGGCCTTGACCAAACTGTCTGTTGTTTGGGTTTCAGACTGCTGTGCAGATGCCGTGAGCGAGGCAAATGACAGCAGAGCCATGAAAAAACTTTTTGTTCTCATTGTTTTTTATGTTGATATTTTCTGTTTTCAATGCCACAAAAGTACATAAAAAAGGCAGAACTCCATCATCGAAGTCCTGCCTTTTTTCTTTATTCAATAAGTTTAACGGTGCTTAAAACGTTTTTTGAATGTCTCAACCTTCGCAAGAAAGCTCCACACGCCCTGAACCCAACGACCAACACCGAAGGGAATTGAAATTCCCTGGTCGAAGGATAAAGCAAAGGTAAAGGGAGAAGCTCATAGATACTGCACGCCCTGTAAGGGCAAAAGCTCTTAGCCCAGGGCATCGCCCTGGGTATAATGGCAATCAGCAAGGCGC